>ENA-OFCI01000494-OFCI01000494.1-metagenomes-genome-assembly--contig:-NODE-494-length-23485-cov-3.436748_pt1 | contig 23485 bp, 13 predicted proteins | sample MGYA00153391_OFCI01 | MGnify analysis MGYA00153391
CCGTGGGCCGGAGTCGTAGCAAAGGCAGCATGCCCGGCGGCAACGACGAGCGCGAAAACACGCTCAACTCGCTACTGGTAGAAATGGATGGTTTTGAACCCACCGCAGGTGTCATCGTCGTGGCCGCCACAAACCGCCCTGATGTGCTTGATCCAGCATTGTTGCGTCCAGGTCGCTTTGATCGTCAGGTTGTGGTGCCGCTGCCGGATGTGCGCGGCCGCGAGCAAATTTTGCTGGTGCATATGCGTAAAGTGCCGATTGCACCTGATGTGGAAGCAAGTATCATTGCTCGCGGTTGTCCCGGATTTTCAGGTGCAGATCTGGCAAACCTGGTCAATGAAGCGGCGTTGTTTGCTGCGCGTGCCAGCAAGCGTTTGGTAGATCATGAGGATTTTGAGCGCGCAAAAGACAAGATCATGATGGGTGCCGAGCGTCGCTCGATGGTGATGGATGAAGAAGAACGCAGAAATACGGCGTACCACGAGTCTGGCCATGCAATTCTGGGTTATCTGTTGCCCAAAAGCGATCCGGTGCACAAGGTTACGATTATTCCGCGTGGTCGTGCATTGGGTGTGACTATTCAATTGCCTGAACAAGACCGGTATGCCTATGACCGTACTTATTTGATGACACGTATTGCGGTGCTGTTCGGCGGTCGTATTGCCGAAGAAGTGTTCATGAATCAGATGACTACAGGCGCGTCAAACGACTTTGAACGTGCCACACAAATTGCCCGCGATATGGTCACGCGCTATGGTATGTCTGATTCAATGGGCACGATGGTTTATGCTGAAAATGAAGGCGAGGTTTTCTTGGGTCGTTCGATGACGCGCCAAACCAGCGTATCGGAAGAAACCATGCGCAAAGTTGATGCAGAAATTCGTCGCATCATTGATGAACAATATGCGCTGGCACGGAAAACCATTGAAGAAAATCGCGACAAGATTGAGGCGATGACCAAAGCGCTACTGGAGTTTGAGACTATTGATGCTGATCAGATCAAAGACATTATGGAAGGCCGCGCCCCGCGTCCGCCCAAACCGTCCTCGATGCAATTCAAGCCTAAATCCGGTGGCGATAGCGGCGGCCCTGCGGTGCCGGTGCCAGCAGCAGAAATCAAACCGGAAGCAGCCGCCGTCAGCAGCATTCAACCGGCCGAAGATGTCAGGTAGCAGGTAGTCGGTAATATTGGCTGTACAACCACTGCCGTGTTGGGCAGTGCGCCATACGGAACGTAATATTTGGCAATAGCAAAACGGGCGACCGGGCGATCTTTAAGTCGCCAAGTCGCCCGTTTTGTTTGTTGAGAGTCTGCATTTGCAGCTCAGGGTGTTGGCTTCATATTGGTCGTTCGAAAATGAAAAATTTAACATGTCGATAAAGTCTTTAACGCCCGAGCGTTTAATGTGCGGCGTCCATGAGTTCAGCCTGGCGCGTCCGCTGATCATGGGTATCGTGAATGTGACGCCTGATTCGTTTTCGGATGGGGGTAAATTTTTGCGGCCCGATCGTGCGATTTTGCAGGCCAGACAGCTTATTGGTGAAGGCGCGGACCTAATTGATATTGGCGGAGAATCCACTCGTCCGGGTGCTGTTGCGGTCTCATTGCAGGAAGAGCTGGATCGCGTCATGCCGGTACTGGTAGCGTTGGCACGCGAGGGCGTACCGGTCTCAGTTGATACACAAAAAACCCAGGTCATGCAGGAGGCAATCAAACAGGGTGTCGCGATGATCAATGACGTCAATGCACTACAGGCGATCGGTGCGGTTGAGATTTGTGCTGCTAGCAAGGTAGCGCTATGTTTAATGCATAAACAGGGCGCGTCGGGCAGCATGCAGCAAGCGCCGGAATATCAAAATGTGGTCACAGAAGTGCGCGATTTCCTGCTAATTCGTGCCGACGCATGCCGCACAGCGGGCATTAAATCGGAGCGAATTGTGATCGATCCCGGTTTCGGTTTTGGTAAAACCACAACGCATAATTTTGTTTTATTGCGCGAGTTGGAGGTATTGGTGCAAAGCGGTTATACGGTTCTCGCCGGGTTCTCTCGCAAATCTTCGCTAGGTTTGATTACCGGCCGTACGGCGAATGATCGCCTCGCCGCAAGTTTGGCCACGGCGTTGATTGCCATGCAGCATGGCGCAAAAATTATCCGCGTTCATGATGTAAAAGAAACGGTTGATGTGATGAAAATATGGCTCGCTACAACCAACGCCCATTTGTAGATGAATGTTTAGTTTGCGGCTCACGCTGAAGTTTTTTTGTTCGCAAGCGCAAGAGCGCACGTTACAATGCCATTGCTAAACGATTGATCACAATCAAGCTGTTTCAGTCTTTGCCAGATCTGTTCGGGCGGCGCCTTTATCATATTCTTCAAGGGAAATTACCATGGAACCGAACCAGTCGATGAATCCGTATCAGGCACCTTCAGTTGAAATTATCAGTGCGACGCCTGAAGTTGATTGTCAGTTTATCGAGGGCGGACGTTCAGTACCGACCGGTAACGGAATGAGCTGGATTAGTGCTGGCTGGAGCATTTTTACGCAGGCCCCATTAAGCTGGGTTGTGTGTATGGTCATCATGTTGGTCATAGCGGTGGTACTCACCTTACTGCCCATCATCGGCGGACTTATTAATTACATAGTGTTTGCCCTTTTCACGGGTGGACTCATGATGGGCTGCCAGGCCCAACATCTGGGGCGGTCATTCGAAATCAGTGATTTATTTGCGGGCTTCAAAGAAAAAACCGCATCGCTCTTGATTGTCGGTCTGCTCTATGTGGTCGCATCGCTCGCGCTACTGGTGGTGGCGGTGATTTTATTCGCGGTGGTGCTGGGATCAACAGGCCTGATGGGTGCGTTGATGGGCGGAGATCAGGCTGCTGTAGCGGCGCTCATTGGCAGCTCTTTGCTTGGCTTTATGATGATTGTGCTGGTCATGTTGGCGCTTTATGTGCCGGTCGCCATGGCGTTCTGGTTTGCTTCAACTTTGGTGGCATTGCAGGATGTAACGCCCATGGCCGCGATTCGCATGAGTTTCTCTGCTTGCCTGAAAAATGTCATGCCTTTCCTTATTTATGGTCTCGTTTTTCTGTTTATTTTCATCATTGCCGTTCTGCCTTTCGGGATGGGGTTGCTGGTGGCGTTCCCATTGATGTATGCCTCCACTTACGCGGCTTATCGCGATATATTTCTGGCGGAGTGATTTTGTATTTGAGGGAATGTAGAAGACCAAACGGGATGCTATCGGCACCACTCGAAGGGAGCATCCATGGTTTCTGGACTCGTTTGATATTTATCGGCCAGAGGACGTAGTTAATGCTTGATACGTTACGGACCATCCCAACTCCTGAGGGCATTGAGCTCACGTTGAAAGTGGCGGGTCCGGTACCGCGTGCAGCAGCCTGGTCGATTGATTTAATGTTTCGACTGATTATTGTGCTTGTCGTACAGGCGGTGCTAGCGGCACTCGGGAAAGTCGGTATCGGAATCTCGATGCTACTGTGGTTTGCGCTGGAATGGATTTATCCGGTGTTGTTCGAGGTGTTATGGCAGGGCGCTACACCAGGCAAGCGACAGTGCCATTTACGCGTGCTGCATGAGGATGGCACACCGGTTGGTTGGCGAGCATCGGTGGCGCGTAACCTGATTCGCGCGGTCGATTTTTTGCCGTTTTGTTATGGCTTCGGTTTGATTACGATGTTGCTTAATCGCGATTTCAAACGCCTCGGTGATCTGGCCGCAGGTACCATTGTCGTGCATACCGAAAGGGCTGAAAAACCGCTGGCGATACCCTCGGCTGAGCCGTTGATACCCAATGTTTCGCTGGCATTATGGGAGCAGCGTGCCTTGATTGATTTTGCTGAACGTCGCGCAAAATGGTCTGATGCGAGAGCGGCGGAGCTTGCCGCACATGCCCTGCCGCTTACCCGCGGTGTTAGTGAGGGTGAGACGGCAAAGCGGCTGGTCAGAATGGCTAATTACCTTGTTGGCCGACGGTAGCGTAAAAATAAAACAGTCAACAAAAAGATAAATATGCGCCAAGAATTATTTGAAGCCCGCTATGGCGAGCGTTGGTCTGCTTTTGAGCTGGCGATTGGCGCATCGCCATCATCCCGGTCAAAGAAAAGCAGAAAAAAAGTCGTCGCAAACAAAACTGCAGCATCTGTTGATGCTGTTATGGCAGCAGCTGATGTGCTCCCCGCCGATGAAGTGCCGCGTCGCTATCGAGAGGTATGTCATCACCTGGCACTCGCCCGTGATCGCCATTACAGCACCGCATTGGTCAGGCGTTTGGAACGCCTGGTGCTGGCGGGCCATCAGGTTTTGTATGGCGCACACGGTATGGAAGGCGGCGTTGGGCAATTTCTGCGGCATGGTTTTCCGGCGCTGGTCAGAAAACAGTTCAGCTACGTGCTGGCTTCGGCGCTACTTTTTTTTGGTCCCTTGATTGCGTGCTTCGCGGTAATTCAGTATTTTCCTGATTTTGCGCATGTGGTCTTGCCCAGTGAGCAGTTAGCCAATGTGCAGCAAATGTATGCGCCGGATAATTTTCGCTTGGGCGCGGAGCGCAATGCCGACAGTGATTTTGCGATGTTTGGCTTTTATGTGTGGAATAACGTCCGGATTGATTTTCAGTGTTTTGCGGGCGGTTTGTTATTTGGCATGGGCACAATATTTTTCCTGCTTTTCAACGGTCTGTCGATTGGCACGATGGCAGGCCATTTAACGCATATCGGCTATATCGAAACTTTTTGGGGCTTTGTCGCGGGACACAGCGCCTTTGAGCTGACGGGGATCGTGCTGTCGGGCGCAGCCGGCTTGATGGTGGGTATGAGCCTGCTTGCACCGGGCCGCCAGCGGCGTTTTGCAGCCTTGAAGAGTCGCATGCCAGATATCATTGGCCTGGTGTACGGCGCAGCCTTGTTGACGTTTTTAGCAGCCTTCGTGGAAGCATTCTGGTCGTCTTCGCGAATACCACCCGTCGAAATTAAATATGCTGTCGGCGTGGCGCTGTGGATTATTACATTAGCCTACCTGGCGCTGACCGGAACGGCGACGCCCGCGGTCAGTAGCGAAAACAAGCACTATGCGCGTTGAAGATATTGCAATAACACTGCGCCCCCGCAGCGCATGGGAAGCGATTGATCTCGGTTATGCGATGGCACAAAACTGGTGGAAGCCTTTATTTTCTGCCTGGTGTGCGGTGTATTTACCGGCGGCATTGCTCATTAATCTGGCCTGCTGGCAGCATCCGGGGATTGCGGTATTTGTGTTGTGGTGGTTAAAGCCCGCGTTTGATCGTGTTGTATTGCATGTGCTTGCGGCGGCGGCGTTTGGGGCGATTCCTTCTTTGCGCGACACCTTGCACGCGCTACCAAGGTTGTGGTGGAACAATCGTCTGGCGGTGTCGCTCACTTATGGCCGTTTTGACTTTGCGCGCTCATTTCATTTGCCAATGATTCAGCTCGAAGGCGCGCGCGGGCAGGAGCTGCGTCAGCGTCGCCGTGTGCTCGGCCGCGAGGGGCGCGGTGAGGCGGTTTGGCTCACGATCATTTGTCTGCATCTTGAAGTAACGCTGATCGCATCCTGCTATTTAATGGTTAATCTTTTTAGTCCGGGTGATCCTGCATTTCAGTTGTCGTGGCAGATGCTTTTTAATGCTGATGTTTCAAAAGGGATGCAATTTTTTGGTAACGCCGTCAATGTCATTGCGATTTCAGTTTTGGAACCGTTTTATGTGGCGGCAGGCTTTGCGATTTACCTGAATTGCCGTACCGTAATTGAAGGCTGGGATGTTGAACTGGCGTTCAAAAAAATGAGCAGTCGCGTACATGAAGCTACGCGTTCGACGACGACAATGGCGGGGCAATGGATGGCGTGTATTGCGCTGGTCTGCGCTGCCGGTTTCATGTTGAGCAATGTGCCGGAAGCCTGGGCGCAAAACGAAACCACGACCCCACCTCAGTCACCAGAATCAACTCAATCACCCGAATCACCCACAATGTGCCCGAAGTTAAGCCCGGACGAAGTTGTCGCCCAGGCTGGCGGCGCGCTTGAGCAGCCCGAGGGCGCTGACATTAAAACCTTTACACCTCATACCGGTGCGGCGGATGCCGCTACTCGAGTGCTCGACAGTAAAGAGTTTGGGCAATACAAAGACAGTTGGAAAATTCGCTATATTGGTCCTGGTTTTAAGCAAAAACCGCCGCCCAAAAAATACGATTGGGCGTGGTTGAAATCAGTGATCGATTTTTTTGCACAGAGCGTGCGGATGCTGGCCTGGATCGGAGTCGCCATCGTCGCTGCCGGATTACTTTATTTTATTGCCCGTTATGTTGGCCTCAGCGGGTGGGGTCGGCAGAGTCGCAAGTTCGGTCCTGATATGCTGTTTGGTCTCGATATCCGCCCTGAATCGCTACCGGACAACGTGCCTCATGCGGCGCGCAAATTGCTGGATGACGGCCATCTGCGTGAATCGGTGAGCCTGTTGTATCGCGCTGCATTGGTGGCACTGATTCAGGATGGCCGGATCGAGATCGGGCGTGGTGATACCGAGGGCGAGTGTGTGCAACGAGTGCGCCGCGCCTATGCCATTCAGCATGAACGGGGCAAGCCTTTAGAGGGCAAAGCTGATTATTTTTCAGCGCTCGTCAAGCAGTGGCAACGGATTGCTTATGCGCGTGAGATCGTGAGCGCGGCTGATATTGAGCCGCTCATTGAGCAATGGGCGATTTATTTCATCATTAATCGGGCTGATAGCGCGCTACGAAAATCGCCTGTTCAGCCGCATAGCATCGTCGCCGCATCTATCGGGGACGGGCGATGAAAATTGATCGCACTCGCGCCATCTGGATCGGTGTTGCCGGCCTATTGTTGGCGGGCGCGCTGTATGCAGCGCTCAACTGGTTTGAGATAGTGGATCACCAGGAGTGGACGGATGTACAGGGCCCGGCGCGCACCAATCCTTACCTGGCCATGCAACGCATGCTGGCGGACATGGGGGCAAAAACAATCCTGCTAAAACAGCAGTCAGATATTGACACCCTGCCTGAAAAATCCACCCTGATATTGGGTGATCGCCGCTTGGCCCGAATGACACCCAAACGTGTTGCTCGACTGGTTCAGTGGGTACGCGCCGGGGGCCATTTGATTGTAGAGGCCGAGCAACCCAAACTGGATGACCCGGTGCTGGCTGCATTTGGGCTCGGCCATATCGGACTCCGCTGGACGCCAGTCGGCTACAAAGAAAAATCCGATAAAAAGCAGAAGCTTTCCGCAAAAAGTAAAACAGACAGTGGTGCTGAAAATGCGAATGACACAGAAAACGCAGATGACGCAGATAGTCCCGAGGGGGTTGGTGTTGATGCTGAAAACCTGCCGGTTGACCCGTTGCCTGAAGATAAATCTCGCCGGAAAGTTGCACCCAACACAGCGAGTACGGCGATCGCACCGATGTTCCGCACGAGCGGTATCAGCGAAATTGTTTATGCTAATGGCGCTACCTTCAAGGTGGCGTTTGCGCCCTATCAAAATCTGCGTGTGAATGCTGGCGCCGCTGTCGACGTTGATGCTGCCGCGCATGCTGCTGATAACCCTATTTTGATGGTCAGCGATAAAATCGGTTTGCGTATGGTGCAGTTCGCAGAAGGCCAGGGCCGGGTAACGGCCATTTCCAATTTTGATTTTATGACGAGACGGCAGTTATCCAAGCATGATCATGCGGAATTTTTGTGGCATCTTGTGGCGAATTCACAATGGAAGAATCTCGCTCAACAGAGTCTTATCCAAAGCGGGGAAAAAAGTTTGCCCGTCGTGGCGCTGGCGCTGCGTTTTGAGGAGGGCGGATTATGGAAATGGCTGGGCCAACATGCGTGGATGGTACTGGTTGCATTTTTTAGTCTGCTGCTGATGTGGATTCTACGAATGGTTTCACGCTTTGGGCCATTGCCTGATAATGCGCCAGCGATACGCCTGAGTCTGGGTGAGCATCTTAATGCGATGGGCCGCTATGTGGGGCGTCATCAAGGCTGGGATGCATTATTGTGTCCCGTGCGCGAACGGATTCTGGCCCAGCTGCATCGTCAACATACCGGTTTGTTAAAGCTTGACCGTACCGCACAAATTGTAATCCTCGAACAGGCCACGGGTCTCAACCGAGCCCGCATTGAGCGCGCTTTGTTTGGCGATGTGAACGACCGCCGCACCTTTACAGAAGTGATCCGCAACCTGAAAGTGCTTGAGCATAGCGCTAAGCCCGTGCCTCGCGCAGGTCAGCTAAATCCAGTCAAAAAATCGACTCAATCAACGCAAACTATTTTTTAACTTCAATTTTCTATTGCATCGTTTGCTATAAATACCCAACCATATTACTAACTTTTATTTTCAGGAATTCTCATGACGGATCACGATCATCCCATTACTGAGCCTTTGCCATTACCTTTGCCATTACCTTCGCCTACAACTGCCGCTTCAGCCTCGGCTTCCCGAGCCTCGCAGCCGCCCGCCATCGACCACGAAAAACTCCAGCAAGCGGTGCGTATTCTGTCTGCCTTGCGTGCTGAAATCGGTAAGGCGCTGGTTGGGCAGGGGGCCATCATTGATCAAACGCTGGTCGCACTGTTGGCAGGCGGACATGTGCTGATTGAAGGTGTTCCGGGGCTCGGTAAAACCTTGCTGGTCAAGGCGTTGGCAAAAACTTTCGACGGGTCGTTTTCACGCATCCAGTTCACACCCGATTTAATGCCGTCAGATGTGACAGGCCATACCTTGTTCGATCCTAAAACGGGTGAATTTACAACCCGACGTGGCCCGGTGTTTGCGCATTTGCTGCTCGCAGATGAAATCAACCGCGCCCCGGCTAAAACCCAGGCGGCGCTATTGGAGGTGATGCAGGAATCGCAAGTGACGATCGAAGCGACAGCGCATTTTTTGCCGATGCCTTTCATGGTGCTGGCCACGCAAAATCCGATTGAGCAGGAAGGTACGTATCCGTTGCCCGAAGCGCAGCTGGATCGTTTTTTATTGAAGATTCGTATTGACTATCCGACACTAGCGGAAGAAGCAGCCCTGGTTCGGAGTGTCACAGCCAATAATGTGGGCGACAAGCTGAATGTTGAATCGGTGTCTACCATGGTAAAGCCGGAAACCATTCTCGCACTGCAACGCATGGCCGCGAGTTTGATAGTGGATGACAACGTGCTCGATTACGCCGTGCGTCTGGCTCGCGCTACCCGGGATTTTTCGGGCTTTGCATCGGGTGCAGGCCCGCGCGGCGGTATCGCCATAGTGCGGGCAGCGCGCGCACAGGCACTGCTCGCGGGACGCGGGTTCGTTACCCCGGATGATGTGAAGCAGGTTGCGCTGCCGGTACTGCGCCATCGGATTACACCATCACCTGAAATGGAAATCGAAGGACGTGATATTGATGAGTTGTTGCGTGATTTGTTTGAGCAGGTTGAAGCGCCGCGTGCGTAACAAAATGCAGGCCGACACCATGAGCATGTTCAAACGGTCAAACGATTATTTCGACATGCAATTTCCATGATTCCATCAAAACGTTTGTTATGGCTGCTGAGCGTCTGGCTGGTTTTTTCAGTGGTAGCGTCAATATTGCCCAACCTTGTTGATGCGTGGCTGATTACGAGCGCGGCCATTGCACTTATCGCTTTGGCTGATGCGCTTGCAGGTCGATTCAGAACGGATTTACCTACGGTTGAGCGCAAAGTGGCGGCCACTTTGCCGGTGGGTGTGTGGCGCGATGTCACGCTCCGATTTGCACACCATGGTCGCGGTGCATGGCAATTTCAGGCATTCGACAACTATCCAGGTGGCTGCAATATTGAGCATTTGCCGATGCGTATTAGGTTGACGCGGGGTGGTTTTGTTAGCGCAACATATCGTCTTCGAGCTGAAGTTCGTGGCGACCTCCGTTTTGGCCGCGTGGCGTTGCGTTTGGAATCACCGTTCGGTCTATGGGAAATTGCGCGTGAAGTCGGTGAAGAAACTGCGGTGCGCTGCTTCCCCAATTTTGCTGAAATCACCCGCTATGCGCTTATGGCGGTGGATAACCGTTTATCGCAGATTGGCGTGCTGCGCAAACGTCGTCGCGGCGAAGGGATGGATTTTTTGCAATTGCGTGAATATCGCCAAGGCGACTCGATGCGCCAGATCGACTGGAAAACCACGGCCCGTATGCGCAAACTTATTTCGCGGGAATACCAGGACGAGCGCGATCAGCAGATTATGTTTTTAATTGATTGTGGTCGGCGTATGTCGGCCAAAGATGGTGAACTTTCGCATTTTGATCACACCCTCAATGCGGTGCTGCTGCTGGCCTATGTTGCCCTGCGCGAAGGCGACAGTGCGGGGTTGATGACCTTTGCCACACAGGAAAAACGCTTTGTCGCACCACGCAAGTCAGGTGAAACAGTCAACCGTTTTTTATCGGCGCTGTATGGTTTGCAGCCGACTTTGCAGACCCCGGATTACTATCAAGCTGCGGTTGATTTATCGTTGCGGTTAAAAAAACGTTCGCTCATTATTATGGTGTCGAATCTACGTGATGAAGATGCTGAAGGTTTGTTGCCGGCGCTAGCGCTATTGCGGCGGCGTCATCTGGTGCTGTTTGCAAATCTGCGGGAAGGTGTGATCGAGCAGACGCTCAATCAGCCTGTGAATGATATTAACGACGCGCTGACTTATGCAGTGGCGGCCAGCTATCGGAATGATCGTGACTTACTGACCAGACGTATGCAGGCGCAGGGTGTAAAGCTCATTGATGTCGAGCCGCCACAATTGCCGGTGACGCTGGTAAACCGTTACCTCGATTTGAAGCAGGCAGGCCGATTATAGTTAAGGCTATGGTTTGACTGGGCCCGTTTTGGCGTAAGCCGATAGTGGGCGATAATAATGTTTAATAGTGATGATTTTTTTAGTCAGGCGATAAACATGAGCAGAAAATATTTTGGTACTGATGGGGTACGCGGTAAAGTTGGCGCAATGCCGATTACCCCCGATTTTGTGTTGCGCCTCGGCAACGCGGCAGGACGGGTACTGGCCAGCCATCGACCGGCCGATGGCACTCACCCGGCAGTACTGATCGGCAAGGACACGCGTATTTCCGGCTATATGCTGGAGAGTGCGCTTCAGGCTGGCTTGGCCGCGGCCGGGGTTGATGTGCTGCTCGTAGGCCCCATGCCCACGCCCGCCGTAGCCTATCTCACACGCGCGCTAAGGTTATCTGCGGGCATCATGATCTCCGCGTCGCATAATCCCTATGACGATAATGGTATCAAGTTTTTTTCGGGCGACGGTCAAAAGCTACCCGATCAGGTTGAGCGTGAAATTGAGGCTGAACTTGATAAGCCATTGCAATCCATGCCATCAGCTTCGCTCGGTAAAGCGCGACGCGTTGAAGATGCTGCCGGACGGTATATCGAGTTTTGCAAAAGCAAATTTCCGGTGGAGTTCGACCTAAAAGGCTACAAAATTGTGCTTGATTGCGCAGAAGGTGCGGCGTACGACGTTGCACCCAAAGTATTCCGTGAATTAGGGGCTGAGGTGATTGCGATCGCGAATCATCCAAACGGTATAAATATCAACGACCAATGCGGTGCTACCCATCCGCAGACCATGGTAGATGCCGTGCGCGAGCATCGGGCGCACTTCGGGCTGGCACTTGATGGCGATGCTGATCGCCTCATGATGTGCGACGCGGACGGCACTCTGTTTGACGGTGATCAGCTTATGTTCGCAGTCGTTAAAGATCGCCAAAAACGTGGCGTTCTGAAAGGCGGCGCAGTCGGCACGCTGATGACCAATTTCGCATTGGAGAAATGTTTCGCCGACATGCAAATTCCGTTCGCGCGGGCGAACGTGGGTGATCGCTATGTGTTCGAGATGTTGCGAGAAAAAGGCTGGGAAGTGGGCGGTGAAAACTCGGGCCATTTACTGTGCCTCGACAAACACACCACAGGCGATGGCATTATCTCGGCGTTGCAGGTGCTGGCGGCATTGAGGACCCCTTCGACTTCACTGGCTAACTACACTGAAGAATTAAAACTATATCCGCAGATACTCGTCAATGTTCGTACTGCAGTCAAGCTCGATTTTGCGGGTAACGCGGATATTCAACGTGCCGTGTCTGACGCAGAGCTTGATTTGGCAGGGAAGGGTCGGGTGCTGTTGCGCGCATCTGGAACGGAGCCGCTCATCCGCGTAATGGTCGAAGGCGAAAAACGCGCCCAGGTAGAGGCGCTGGCCAACAAGGTAGCAGAGGCAGTTCGGGCGGCCGCTTTATTATCAGTGTCAATGTCAATGTCAACTTCAACGACGGCTTCAAGCGCACCTGAATAAGCCGCAATGTCACGATAAGTCATGACAGCCGTTTGCCCAGTCGGCGCTGCTGATAGGCCTTCAAATGTGTAAAGGCCATCGCGATTAAATAATCGTCAATATGGTGTTCGCGTGCTTTGTTCAGCATGTAGCCAACGATATGATCAGCTTCCACTTCATGGCCATTTTCAAGATCGCGCAGCATTGAGGCCGTGAGTGTGGAGTGCTGTGAAGCCAGTATTTTCTCGAATCGTTCCACCACATGAGCGCGCGGCGGATAGCCTTCCGCCGCTGCGATGGCCATGCTTGTTTGAACATAACGAGTCATGATGTTTTTACCGTCGGGCGTGGCGAGAATTTCACCAACATTGGCGCGCATCAGGCAGGTCATAGCTGCCAAGGTCGACAGGAAGGCGATCTTTTCCCACATATCGAGCATGATGTGATCAGAAACTTTCCACGCGACGGTGGTGTTTGCGAAGGCCACACCCAGCGCTTCAGCGATTTTTTGTTGCTGCGGTTTATGCAATCCTTCACGAGCACCCCATGTGATGGAGTGTGTGTCAGCCATGGATTTGACGACGCCATCTGGAGTAAGCGTCGCGGCAATCTGGCAGGTGCCGCCCATCACGCGTGCGGAGCCAAATGCGGCGTCAAGCGAGTCAAGGTGAGCGATGCCGTTCAGTAGTGGCACGATAACCGTACCGGTGCGGGTGTCGATGCTGGCGCCCATCGCGGGCTTGGTGTCAGCGCCCATCGCGGGCTTGGTGTCAGCGCCCATCGCGGGCTTGATCGCTGCGATGCTCGATTCAAGATCATAGGCTTTACAGGCCAAAATGATGATGTCAAATTCTGGCTTCAAGTTTGCTGCCAACACCGTCCTGACCGGTAGCGTGATGTTGCCAGTGGGGCTCTCAATTTGTAAGCCGCGTTGAGCAAGCTGCTGCGCGCGACGCTCGCGAACCAAAAAGGTGACATCGGCCCCGGCTTCTGCCAGACGTCCACCAAAATAGCCGCCGGTACCGCCTGCGCCAAGGACTAAAATTTTCATCGTCAATATTTCCTTGGATACGCCTTTTTATGGGTACGCTGTTTGTTATTTTATGTTCGCTGTCGGCGTCGATGGTGAGATCGCATCCGATGTTGCAATGTTCGCCCGTTTTTCGTCAGTTGGTTTTTTATTTCTTAAAAAAGTTTCAGCCGTTTCCAGTACCCGATCGCGATTCAGCACATAGTCATCGCGTGTGAGCTGCACGGTAACATCTGGCATCACGCCGTTGGCCTCAACACGCTTACCATTTTTTGAAACGAAGCCAATTTCGCTGTATGCCAGCCAGCCCCCCCCGGGAACATCGGCATAGCCCAGATAGGCCAGCAGGCAACCACAACTACGCTCGCCAATGATCGTCGCGCGGCCTAAGTCCTGCAGCATGCCGGCCGTCATTTCGGAAGCCGATGCGCTGGCTTCATTGGTCAGAATAACCAGTGGTTTGGTGTAAGCCTTTTGTTTGTCACCTTTGAGTTCAGGCTCGAGCTCCATCGTTTTGATAAAAAACAGTGTGATCGGTTTGCCGGTGCGGGTAAGCAGGCGTCCCGGCTTTTGGGTGTCGCTTAAAAATTTAGTAATCAATGCCTGCGACATGGCAGCAGAGCCGCCGCCATTGCCGCGCAAATCGACGATGAGCCCGGGCGTGTCTTTGAAGCTGTCAATCGCCTCAATAACTTCGCCGCGCAATGATTCTACAAAACCGGAAAAACGGATATAGCCAAAGCCGGACGGCAGCACGCGTTTGGTAAAACTCGGCGGGGTTTTAAATTTGCGGCGCTTCATGGTGGTGGTAATTTCGCCGTCCGCATGCGTATCAGCCCTCACAAATGTCATGCTGACGCTGGTGTCAATATCGCCCGCATTGATTTTGCGTACCGCGCCGCGAACGCGTGCCCAAGGAGTGGATGAGTCGCGCGTCTCAAAGGCAAGACGCCGGTAAAGCGCCAGTGCGGGCTCGCCATTGATGGTCTTGATCGTCATCCCGATGCGTGCGCCTGCCCAGTACGCGTCGGATTCCGGATGAACATTGGTCAGCACCAGCGTATTAGCCATTTCCGCAAAGCCGAGGCCGAGTGAGTGAGATTCATTATTACGCTGCTGCTCAACCTGTTTGGGCGAATGCACGCGGGTGTGTGAATCTTTTAACTCACCGGTCATTTTGTCGAGCAGCTCCCAGTATTCATCGTCGCTGTTGGCGGCTTGTAACAAGGGCTCATATTTAATGCGCACCGCACGCCAGTCCACCCCGTTAAATTTCGGATCGTAGTATTTTTCATTAACCGTATTCCACACATAGTCAAGCGCCTCTTTTTTCCAGGCATCCGTAGCCACCAGCGGCACCGGTGTATCCGGGATCACCACGGCAGTACGTTGGCGGCTTAACATATTGTGCGGATCGACTATGGCGCAGCCAGGCATTAGCATGGGTGTCAACAACAGTGGCAGCAGAGCCAGGAACCTGGCAAAAAATGGAGGCATGGCGCTCTTCTTTAGGTGAACGATTGAGGAAGATGAAATGGATGAAAAGGATGGAAAGAATGGAAAGGACGGAACAAAGTGAAGTGAGATGAAATGAAAACAATTTTTATCAACGCCATTTAATTTTACAGATTTAAGTGCTGACTGCTACCCCGTTCATCACACCTATATGCATTTCGTCGCATGATTGGTTGTGCCATTCCCAAATGCCTGCAATACTTCGCCATCTTTAATTCCTGAAAAAATCAGACCATGGAACTCATCATTCGCGGCCTCTCCAAGACCTATCCTAACGGTGTTCAAGCGCTCAAAAACGTGACCCTGACCATCCCCAGCGGCATGTTCGGCTTGCTGGGACCTAACGGTGCGGGTAAGTCCAGCTTGATGCGCACCCTCGCGACGCTGCAGGATGCTGATAGCGGTTCAGCGCAAATGGGTACGCTGGATGTGTTGAATGATAAAGACGGCGTGCGGCGCCAGTTGGGTTATTTGCCGCAGGATTTCGGGGTCTATCCCAAGGTTTCGGCGCTGGATTTATTGACGCATTTTGCGGAGTTAAAAGGGCTCAATAACAAGACCGAGCGCCAGGAAATCGTAATGGGTTTATTGCGACAGACCAACTTGTTTAATGTGCGCTTCAAAGCGCTAGGCGGCTTTTCCGGCGGCATGCGCCAGCGCTTCGGTATTGCCCAGGCCCTGCTGGGTAATCCCAAGCTGATCATTGTTGATGAGCCTACCGCAGGACTGGATCCAGAAGAACGGGTTCGCTTCCATAATCTGCTGGCCGATATTGGTGAAGAGGTCGTGGTTATTTTATCCACGCATATCGTCTCCGACGTAAGTGACCTGTGCCCGAATATGGCGATTATCAACAAAGGCGAAGTGTTGTTAACCGGGCAGCCCGATGAACTCACGCACCGACTGAAAGACCGCATCTGGGCGGCCTCCGTGGCGCGGCATGAAATTGACGACGCCAAGAAAAAATATCCGGTTATATCAACGCGTCTGATGTCAGGAAAAACCCGCATTCATGTGATCAGCCAGGGCTCGCCAGGTTCGATGTTTGAGGCGGTTGAGCCGACTCTGGAAGATACTTATTTTGCAGCGATTGGCGGACACTTGAATGCTGTGAATCAGGGTGATGCGTATAGCGGTGTTGCCTCAGCCACGGCTGACGCCGTCGTTTCAAACTGAGGGGAATGACGTGCGCACATCTGCATTCAAGACTACCCGGTCTATCGCTCGCTTCGAGCTAAAAACCCGCCTCTCACGCATTTCCACTTGGGTGTATTTTGGTGTCTTTTTCACCATCGCATTATTGTGGATTGCGGCGGCGGGTGGCATCTTCAAAGAAGCCAATATTTCTTTTGGTTCCGGCAAAGTGTTTATCAATTCACCATTCGCGCTCTCGCAGACGGTGTCAATTTTGGGCATGTTCGGCCTCATCATCATGGCGACTGTGATGGGCCGCTCGGTGCAGCAGGATTTTGAATATCGCTCACACCATTTTTTCTTTACTTCTCCGATCAATAAATTCCAATACCTGGGCGGTCGTTTTTTGGGCGCATTTGTGGTGGTGCTGCTGATCTTCAGCAGTATCGGATTGGGCGCATTTCTTGCCACCTTGCTACCAGGGCTGGATGCGGAGCGGGTCGGGCCGAATCGGCTACTCGCCTATGTGTGGCCTTATTTGATGATCCTGCTGCCGAATGCATTGCTGATCGGCAGCCTGTTTTTTGTTATTGCCACATTGACCCGGAAAATGTTGCCGGTGTATATCGGCAGTGTGCTGTTGATGCTGGGCTACCTGATCGCGTTGCAACTCACGCGCGATATGGATAATAAAACAATCGCTGCATTGATTGATCCATTTGGCAGCTCGGCAATGGCGCGCATTACCGAATACTGGACGGTGGCCGAACGCAATACCCGCCTGGTGCCGCTTGAGGGCGTGCTGCTATGGAATCGTCTGCTGTGGCTGGGCGTTGCGGTTAGCGCAACCGTGTTCTGTTTTTGGCGTTTTTCATTTGCACAATTTTCGGCTGAACGTGCTGTCAAGAAGCCCAAAAAATCCAAAAAAGCAAACGAAGATATTTCTGATGAAGCCATCGCGAATCTTGCCGCGAGCCAGGTAATTGCCCGGAAAGCCGCGCCCAGACTGGGGTTTGCGACATCTGAGTCAAGCGGATTGTCGATGCTGCCGCGCCTGACCTGGCTTAACTTTATTGAAACGGTCAAGAATATTTATTTTGGTGTACTGGTGTTTGCAGGACTGCTTTTTTTGATTTTCGCGGCCACTACACTGGGTGATGCGTATGGCACCAGCACTTGGCCCGTGACATATCAAATGATCGGGCTGGTGAACGGCAGCTTCGCATTATTCATGCTCATCATCATCACTTTTTATGCGGGCGAGTTGGTGTGGCGCGAGCGTGATCAACGGCTTGATCAAATCCTTGACGCCATGCCATCACCTACTTGGTTGCCATTGACCGCCAAGCTGCTGGCATTGATGTTGGTGCCGGTGGTACTGCAGTTGATGTTGATGCTTTGCGGGATGGCGATTCAGGCGTCGAAGGGTTACTTCAATTTCGAATTGGGCCATTACGCCATCAACATGCTGGGTATTTCACTGCTTGATTACTGGCTGCTATGCGCGCTGGCGATTGCAATTCATAGCGTCATCAACAATAAGTATCTCGGTCATTTTTTGATGATTGTGTATTACGTGCTGATCTCGTTTGCCGGGCTGATGGGCTTTGAACACAATCTGTATAAATTCGGTTCCGTGCCCTCGGTAACCTATTCAGACATGAATGGTTATGGTCATTTTCTGCCGCGCCTGTTTACATTTCAGGCGTATTGGCTTGCGGCTGCTATTTTGTTACTGATCGTGGGTTATTTATTTTGGACGCGTGGTACGGCCGCTGGCTGGCGCGAGCGCTGGGTGATTGCGCGCAGTCGTGTGACGAGGCCGCTGCTTGCAACCAGTGCTGTATTTGGTTTGGTGTTTGTTGGTTTGGGCAGCTTTATTTTTTACAACACCAATGTGTTGAATCATTATCAGACGTCAAATGAGGGCCAGAAGCAGCAGGTCGAATATGAAAAGCTTTACAAAGCCAATGCTCAGGACCCGCAGTTACGCATCACGGCGGTGAAAGTTAAAACTGATTTGTTCCCGCGTCAGCAGCGGGTGCGCATGGTCGGCACCTACCAGCTTAAAAACAAGAACGAGCAGCCAGTTGAAAAAATTCAATTGGGTTTTGCCAAAGCCCTAACGCTCATTTATCACCAGCTTGAATTCAGCGTGCCGACGGAGCTAATCGAGAATAATGAAAAATTGGGCACGCGGATTTACAAACTCAAAACGCCGCTGGCTGCAGGTGCCGAAACCACGCTGACTTTTGACATTGAACAACCTACTAACGGGTTTGAAAATTCGGGCTCCAATACCGAAGTAGTTTATAACGGCACGTTTATTAATGCGGCTAGCATCTTGCCCTTTATTGGCTATCAGGATGGCAACGAAGTGGGGCGTGATCAGGATCGCAAAAAATTCGGGCTCGCCGCTAAAGAGCGCATGCTGGATCGTGATGATGTCAAAGGTCTGCAGCGTAATTACATTTCCAATGATTCAGACTGGATTGATTTTGAAGCCACCGTTGGTACGGAAAGCGATCAAATCGCCATTGCCCCTGGCTATCTGCAGCGTGAATGGCAGGAAAACGGCCGCCGGTATTTCACCTACAAAATGGATGTGCCGATTTTGAAGTTTTTTGCTTTTCAATCAGCGCGCTATGAAGTTAAAAAGGACGTGTGGAAAGGCCCAACCGGCGATGTGCCGATAGAGATTTATTATCAGCCTGGTCATAGCTATAACCTTGAGAGTATGTTTGCTTCGGTGAAAGCATCGCTGGCCTATTACACCGAAGCATTCGGCCCGTATCAGCATAAACAATTCCGGATTATTGAATTCCCGCGCTATGCCAGTTTTGCGCAGGCGTTTCCGAATACGATTCCGTATTCGGAGGCCATCGGTTTTATTGCCCGCGTGCGTAAGGATGATCCGAAAGATTTGGATTACCCGTATTACATTACGGCACACGAGGCGGCGCATCAGTGGTGGGCGCATCAAGTGATTGGCGGCGCTGTTCAGGGCGGCACGATGCTTTCGGAAACGCTGGCACAGTATTCCGCGCTGATGGTGATGAAGCAAAAATATGGCGAAGCCAAGATGCAAAAATTTCTGGCCTATGAACTGGATCGCTATCTGATGGGCCGCGCCTTTGAGCAGAAAAAAGAATTGCCCCTTGGACGCGTTGAAAATCAGGGCTATATCCATTACAACAAAGGCAGCCTGGTGATGTACGCATTGCAGGATTATATTGGTGAAAAAAACGTGAATGCTGCGATTAAAGCGTTCCGCGAAGAGACCGCCTTTAAAGGCCCGCCGTATCCAAATTCAACCATGCTTATCAAACATTTTCGCGCGGTGACCCCGGCTCATTTGCAGTACATCATCGACGATATGTTTGAAAATATTGTGCTCTACGATAACCGCGCGTCCAAAGCAAGTTATAAGGAACTGGCGAACGGTAAATTCGAGGTTACGCTGAGTGTGATTGCCAAAAAGCGCAAAGCCGACAAACTTGGTAAAGAAGAAGACGTGCCGCTGGCAGACTGGATCGATATCGGCGTACTGGATGAAAAAGGTGTGCCCATTTTTATCGAGAAGCGAAAAATCGAAAAAGAAGAAAATGAATACATCCTGACGGTTGATAAAAAGCCCGCAAAAGCCGGTATAGATCCGCTCAACAAGCTCATTGATCGACGTCCAAAAGACAATACCGTAAATGTGGAGAAGGCTTCTTAAGCGTTTGCCGTGATTTGATAGGCTTGGCGTTGATAGTACCGCGTTGCTTTATGCAGATAATGATCTGCTCCTCCCTTTGTAAAAAGGGAGGCTGTGAGCAATTTTCAGCTCGCGTAAAGCGTGCCCTAACTTATCAAGTATCCACTCTGTAACCAGCCTAACGCCTCATAGCTTGCGTGCAGTCTGGCTGCTTTCTGACGAGTCCCGAGTTTTCCGGTACACTTGCGCGCGCTTCTCGACCGGAACACAATTCTGTGTGTCGAGTTTAGCGAGTAGCATGTTGCAAAAGCGCATGCTAAACCTGGGTCTTCCGGGTTACCTATCCCAGAACAAAATTTTGAGGAGTTGTTGATGTCTGCTGTTCCTGTCTCTTCCAATGTGCCCAACTTGCCCGCCAGTTTCGATTCCATTTCGCTTGACGATAAATATTTAATCGAACGTGGCCGCGCCTTTATGACGGGCACCCATGCGCTGGTGCGTCTGCCGATGTTGCAGCGCCAGCGCGATCTGGCCAATGGCCTTAACACCGCCGGCTTTATTTCCGGCTATCGTGGCTCGCCGCTGGGTGGGTACGATCAGGCACTGTGGAAAGCCAAAAAATTTCTTAAAGAAAACCATATTCATTTCACGCCCGGTGTCAATGAAGAGTTGGCCGCTACCGCGGTATGGGGCTCGCAGCAGGTTAATTTATTTCCTGGTGCCAAATATGATGGTGTGTTCGGTATTTGGTACGGTAAAGGGCCGGGCGTGGATCGCTCAGGCGATGTATTTAAGCATGCCAATGCAGCCGGCTCCTCCAAACACGGCGGCGTGCTGCTGGTAGCGGGCGATGATCATGCCTGCAAGTCGTCAACCCTGCCGCATCAGTCAGAGCATATTTTTGATGCGGCGATGATTCCGGTTTTGTACCCCACCGGCGTGCAGGAAATTCTCGACCTCGGCATGCATGGCTTTGCCATGTCGCGCTATTCCGGTTTGTATGTAGCGTTCAAGTGTGTATCGGATACCGTCGATGCCTCGGCCTCGGTGCTGATTGACCCGGACCACCCTAAAATTTTATTGCCTGAAGATTTTCCGATGCCTGCCAATGGCCTCTCGCTGCGCTGGCCTGACGCGCCGCTTGAGCAAGAGTTACGCTTGCAGCACGATAAAATTTATGCCGCCTTGGCCTACGCGCGCGTCAACAAACTCAACCGCATCACCATTGATGCGCCCAAGCCACGTCTGGGCATTATTGCGTCCGGTAAAAGCTATCTGGATGTGTTGCAGGCATTGGAAGATTTGGGGATTGATGAACGACATGCCGCCGAGATCGGCATTCGCTTGATGAAGGTGGGTATGCCGTGGCCATTGGAGCCCACCAGTTTGCGTGAATTCGCGATGGGGCTCGATGAAATTCTGGTGGTTGAAGAAAAGCGCCAGCTTATCGAATACCAGATGAAAGAACAGCTTTACAACTGGCGTGATGATGTCAGGCCTCGCGTGATCGGCAAATATGATGAACACGGTGAATGGGAAATGGCGCGCCAGGCATGGTTACTGCCCGCTGCCGGTGAACTCACCCCGGCGATGATTGCGCGTGTGATTGCCAAACGCATCGCTAAGTTCTACACCAGCAAAATCGTGGAAGCACGACTGAAATTTATTGAGGATAAAGAGGCCTCGCTTGAGCGTCCCCGCGCCAAGATGTCACGCATTCCTACGTTCTGTTCAGGCTGTCCACACAACACCTCGACCAAAGTGCCGGCGGGCTCGAAAGCATTGGCGGGCATCGGCTGTCATTACATGGCGACGTGGATTCGTCCCGAAGAAACCATGACCTTCACGCAAATGGGGGGCGAGGGCGTGCCGTGGGTGGGCATTCAGCCTTTTTCCGAAACCAAACATATTTTTGCCAATCTGGGTGACGGCACTTATTACCACTCCGGGCTTCTGGCGATCCGCGCGGCGATTGCGGGCGGCGTCAATATCACCTACAAAATTTTGTTCAACGATGCGGTCGCCATGACCGGTGGCCAGCCGGTTGATGGGCCAATCAGCGTGCCGATGATTACGCATCAGGTGGCATCTGAAGGCGTGAAAAAAGTCGTGGTTGTTACCGATGAGCCTGAAAAATATCTGCTACCGGAAATGCAGGCAGGGCTTGCGCCAGGTGTGACCGTACATCATCGCGATGAGCTGGATGCGATCCAGCGCATGCTGCGCGAGATTGAAGGCACCACGGTCATGATCTATGATCAAACCTGCGCTGCTGAAAAACGCCGGCGTCGCAAACGCGGCAGCTATCCCGATCCAGCCAAGCGTGTCGTCATCAATGAGGCCGTGTGTGAAGGTTGCGGAGATTGCAGCAAAAAATCCAATTGCGTTTCCGTCTCGCCGATTGAAACCGAATTTGGTCGCAAGCGCACCATCGATCAATCGTCCTGCAATAAAGATTTTTCGTGTGTAAAAGGTTTTTGTCCGAGCTTCGTCACCGTTGAAGGTGGCCAGCTTAAAAAGAAAAAACCGGTGCTGCAGGCGGTGTTGTCAGCGATACCTGAGCCAGTGTTGCCCCTGCTGGATTCACCCTATGGCATTCTCGTTACCGGCGTCGGCGGTACCGGCGTGGTCACGATTGGCGCGCTGCTCGGCATGGCCGCGCATCTGGAAGGCAAGGGCGTTGCGGTGCTGGATATGACGGGCTTGGCGCAAAAAGGCGGCAGCGTTTATACCCATGTGCGAATCGCCAAAACATCGGAAGAAATTCACGCAGTGCGCATTGCCGCCGGTGAAGCCAATACCTTGCTTGGCTGCGACATGATTGTCTCCACCAGCGATGAAGCACTGGCTAAAATGCAAAAAGGTAAAACCCGCGGCGTGGTTAATAGCGATGTTGCCACCACCAGTGAATTTATCAAAAATCCTGATCTGCATATACCTGTTGCCGAAATGCAGGAAGTGCTGCGCGACGCGATGACCGAGGTTGATTTTGTTGACGCCAGCGCGCTCACCACGTCACTGCTCGGCGATGCGATTTATACCAATCCGTTTGTAATGGGCTATGCCTGGCAGAAAGGCCAGATTCCGCTATCACTCGCCTCTATCATGCGTGCCATCGAGCTCAATGGTCAGGCCGTTGATAAAAACAAACAGGCTTTCGATTGGGGCCGTCGCGCCGCCGTGGATTTGCGCGCCGTGCAAAAAATCGCCACTCCACCCGAAGCCAAGCCGGAAAGCCAGCGCCTGTCCGCCACGGTTGAGGAAATGATCGAACGGCGCGTGAGCTATTTAACCGCTTACCAAAATGCGGCTTATGCCGAGCGCTATCGCGCCATCGTGGCCAAGGTGCAGAAAATGGAAGCGGAAAAATTCCCCGGGAAAAAAGCGCTCACCGCAGCGGTGGCCCGGTACGCATTTAAAGTCATGGCGTACAAAGATGAATATGAAGTAGCCCGCCTGTACACCCAGACTGATTTCGTCAAACGCATTGCTGATCAATTTGAAGGCGACTACAAACTCACCTTCCATCTGGCACCACCTTTAATGTCGGAAGTCGATCCTGTCAGTGGTGAGCTGCGCAAGAAAACCTTTGGCCCGTGGATGCTGACGGCCTTTGGTGTACTCGCTAAATTCAAAGGCCTTCGTGGCACCGCTTTTGACATTTTTGGCCGCACCGCAGAGCGCAAAATGGAGCGGCAATTGATTGTTGACTATGTGGCCACAATCGATGAGGTGCTATCGAAAATATCCGCGGATAATTGCGATACAGT
>ENA-OFCI01000495-OFCI01000495.1-metagenomes-genome-assembly--contig:-NODE-495-length-23478-cov-7.208428_pt1 | contig 23478 bp, 19 predicted proteins | sample MGYA00153391_OFCI01 | MGnify analysis MGYA00153391
GGGGGGGGAGTGGACGTAGTGCGGTGACTGAGCGAGTAGCGCCTGAATCTCGGCCCGCTTGGCTCCAGACATTCGGCAGCGTGACGGTCCACATGCCCCAACCCTTTGGGCAAATGGCTTACATACCGATCAAACCGTTCGCTTGCACCCATCGTTCCTCATGTGAAAAATGAAGAGATGCATATAGTGCGTTAATTTTATTGACACAGTAAAACTAAGCAACTTGAAGTGCGAGTTCTTGCCGGAAGGTAGCACTTGATGTTATAAAACTGCAGCAATTTGCAGTTGACGAGTGCGACGCCGACACGTTGGTCGCCGCTCGCGATATCGCCATATCTCATGTGCTTGTACCTTCGGGTGGTTGACATTCAAACTCCAGAAAGACTGGAGCATTTGGGCGCAGGCACAAACTGCGTTTCAATGATTGCTGGCTGGGTCTGCACAGACCCAGCCAGCCATCAGCAGCTACTTGGTTACGAGAAACTTACTAGGCCTTCTTCAGTTCCGGCGCCTTGCGGTGCCCCGTTCCCTGCTCGTAAGCGTATGCGAGAGCGAGGATATCGGCTTCGCTCCACTGCGGAGCGACAATCACGAGGTTAAACGGAGCGCCCGAGGCGTAAAAGCCAGCCGGCACAGTCACCGCGGGCAGGCCGGCGATATTGATCTCGCTCACCACCATTGCGTCAATGACTTCGTCTCCGTGCAACGGACCGAGAGGGCCACGCATTTGCGGATAAATGACGGCGTCGAGCTTATGCTTGTCGAACACCGAGTTGAAGATATCGAGGTAGGTTTCTCTCAGTGCAATGAAGGACGCCATATCCGGAGGGTTGGATGGATTTTTCATCACTTCGACGAATTCGGGCGAGTGCGGCATATAGCTCAATACGCCATTCGGTCCAAATGCGTCTTCCTTTTCCGTTGCCTTGGCGAAATCAGCGAACGTTTTCAAGGCGACGTTTGCACCCATGCGTTGGAGATATTTCTCGATGTCGTACGGAATCGATTCCATGCCACGCGCGTCGAATTCCGCGCCGGGCATGATTGGTTTGCGCAGTTCCCTGAGCCCGGAACCTGCGAAGGGATCGTCCACAAAGCTGGCGCCAAGTTTCTTCAGTTCCTCTTGCGTGCGCGCGTAAAGGCTGATCGTCTCCTCACCAAGTGTCGAGTTGCGCCAGCCCGGGCCATACAGGCCTATGCGCTTGCCCGCCAATGCGCCCTTGTCGAGTTTCGACGCATAGCCGCCCTTCGGACGTTTGCCCACGCAAGCGTTCGTCTTGAGGTCCTCCATCGAGAACCCGGCAAGCGCATCCAGCGTTAGTGCTGCGTCGCGCACGCACCGCGCGATGGGACCGACAACATCGCGCAGGCTGGCAAGCGGCATGACACCGGCATTGGGGACGAGCCCGAAGGTCGGCTTTATCCCGACCAGTCCTTGTGCCGAAGCCGGGTTCTGGATCGAACCGGCGGTCTCTTCAGCCAATCCGAGCACGCAGAAATTGGCGCCAACGGCAGTCGCGGTCCCCGCGCTGCTGCCACCAGGCAGGAATTCTCGGCCAGCTGAATTGTAGGTAGATCCCGCCCAGCTGCCGTTGGCATGTGCGCCTGTGTGGCTAAGGATCGGAATGTTGGTCTTGCCCAGAATCACCGTGTCGGCTTGGCGCATGCGGGCCACTACCGGAGAATCGGTCTCGGGTAGAAGATCGACGCCCCCAGTCTTGCTGTGGAGAAGTGACCAGCCACCAGTAGTCGGAAAGCCCTTCATGTCCATGGCTTCTTTGACCACGACCGGGACGCCTGCGAGCGGCCCGAGTTTTTCGCCGGCGGCACGGCGGGCGTCAATTGCACGCGCTTCCTCAATTGCCTTCTCATTGAAAAAGACGATCGCGTTGTAGGCTGGGTTGAATTCTTCTATTCGCTTCAGATAAGCCATGGTTAGCTTCTCCGAGGTGAAGGCGCCGCTGGCGAAACCGGCCTGAACCCGCTCGACAGTCAGTTCAGTCAGGTCAATCACATCTGAATTTATATTGGTCATTTTGGCTCCACTCGAGTTTGTCTGGTTGATGGGGTGATGGCAATTTCAAACGGTCAGGAAGGACCTGACCTTTTCCTGGTCGAGGCTAGCGCGCACCTCGTCATGCACGATGTGCCCGCGGTCGATGACCAGAAACCGGTCCGCCAAGTCAAGCGCGAAGCTCAGTACTTGCTCAGAAAGGACGATGGCGAAGCGGCGCTCTGCGCGCAGCACGTTCAATGTGCGGGCAAGCTCCTTGATGATCGAGGGTTGGATGCCCTCGGTGGGCTCGTCGAGGATCAGCACCTTGGGGTCGGAGATCAGCGCGCGCGCGATTGCGAGCATCTGCTGCTGGCCGCCGGACAGGTTGCCGGCCTTGCGGTTCTTCATCTCCTGGAGCACCGGGAAGAAGCGGTAGATGTAATCGGGCACGCTCCGGTGACCCGAATGCTCGGCGCCAGTCAGGATGTTTTGTTCGACGGTCAGCAGTGGAAACACCATGCGCCCCTGCGGCACGAATGCCAGACCCGCCGCGACGCGCTTGTAGCTGGGTACGCCGGTGAGTTCACCGCCGTTGAGCCGGATTCGGCCCGAGCGCGTCGGCAGCAGGCCGATCAGCGCTTTCAGCAGCGTGGTCTTGCCCATGCCGTTGCGCCCCATCACCGCGACCGATTCGTTAGCACCAACTTGGAACGAGATGTCGTGGATAACGTGCGATTCGCCGTAAGCCACATTGAGTTGAGCAACTTCGAACAAGGACTTCTTTCAGTGGCCAAGATAGACGTCGATCACGCGGCGGTCGGCCTGGACCTCGGCCGCGCTGCCCTCGCTGAGCAGCTTGCCCTGGTGCAGCACGGTGACCTTGTGCGCAATGCGCTGGACGAAGTCCATGTCGTGCTCGATCACGACGACCGACTTGCCTGCCGCAATGCGGCTGAGGAGGTCGCCGGTCTGCTCGCGCTCGCGAGGGCTCATGCCAGCAACTGGTTCGTCCAACAGCAGCAACTCGGGCTCCTGCATCAGCAACATGCCGATCTCGAGCCACTGCTTCTGGCCGTGGCTGAGCTGGCCGGCACGGCGGTCGAGCTGATCGCGCAGGAAGACCTGATCGGCAATTGCCTCGATGCGCGCGCGCACCTGCGGTGTGCGGCGGAAGGTGAGCGACTGAAATAAGCCGTGCATGCTGGGCAGCGAGATCTCGAAGTTCTCGAGCACCGACAGATCTTCGTAGACCGAGGGCGTCTGGAATTTGCGGCCGACGCCGGCGCGCACGATCTGGTGCTCGCTCATTCGCGTCAAGTCGACGCCGTTGAACAGCACGCGGCCGGCCGTGGGCTTCGTCTTGCCGCAAATCATGTCAAGCAACGTAGTCTTGCCTGCGCCGTTTGGGCCGATGATCACGCGCAACTCGTTGCGGTCGACCGAGAGGCTCAAATTGTCGACCGCCTTGAACCCGTCGAACGACACTGTGAGGTTCTCGACACGAAGAATCTGTTCACCAGCCTGCTCCATCGGTGCGACGTAGCCGCCGGGCATCACAAGCGCCGTACTCATGGCACTCCCCCTGCGCTGCGCTGCCACGGCATCCGCGTCATCAGCCCGGCCAGGCCATTGGGCATCGCCCACACGACGAGGATGAACACCGCGCCCAAGAAATAGAGCCAGCCTTCCGGAAAGGTTTCTGAAAGATAGGACTTGAGAAAACCGATCAGCAGCGCGCCGATCACCGCGCCCGGGATTGAAAGGCGGCCGCCGACCGCCGCGTAGATCACCATCTCGACCGACGCGACTACGCCGATCACGCCTGGCGCGATCAGCCCTACCTGCAGGCTGTAAAACGCCCCACCGATCGACGACAGCACCGCCGCCACCGCGAACACAAAGGCCTTCATGTGTGCGGTGTCGTAGCCACTGAAGCGGACCCGGTCTTCGCGGTCACGAATCGCTATCAGGATCTTGCCAAAGCGGCTGCGCACGATCAGGAGCGAGAGCACCATCACCACGGCCACCACGGCGACCTCGATGAAGTACAGCACCCGCTTGCCAGAGTTACCGACGATGTCCCACCCGAGCAAGGTGCGGAAGTCAGTGATTCCGTTGGCGCCGCCGGTGTCGCCCTGCTGGCCAATCACGATGACCGTGAGCGTGAGCGCGAGTGCGAGGGTAACGATGGCGAAGTAAACGCCACTGACGCGCCGGCGGAAGATCGCAAAGGAGAACAGCCACGCTAGGGCGCCCGGGATGACGAGGATGCCCAACATCGTCCAGCCCAGCGAGTGGAACGGTTGCCACCAAATCGGGAGGCGCTCGACACTGCTCCACACCATGAAGTCCGGCAGTTCGGGTGCGGAGGCTTCAAGCTTCAGAAACATCGCCATCATGTACCCGCCGAGACCGAAAAACACGCCCTGTCCGAGGCTCAGCACACCGCCGTAGCCCCAGGTCAGCACGATGCCGATCGCGACGAAGCCAAACGCCAAATACTTGCTGATCAGGTTCAAGCGGAATGGGTCGAGCACAGCGGGCAGCACCACTGCCAGGAGCAGGATCACAAGGCCGACAGAGATCGCATCGGAGCGGCGCTGTGTGTCGGGTTGCGTGGCAGTCATGGTTAGCTCCGCGAGCGCATGGCGAACAAGCCGTTGGGCCGAAGGTACAGCACTGCGATCACCAGCAGCAGGATCGTGGCCTTGGCCATCGAACCGCTCATCAAGTACTCGAGCCACGTTTGCGATTGCGCGATCATGAAGCCCGACAGCGCGGTGCCGATGAGGCTTTGCACGCCGCCGAAGACGACGACAATGAATGAGTCGACGATGTAGAGCTGGCCCGTGCCCGGGTTAGTCGAGCCGATCATCGTGAAGACGCAGCCAGCGATGCCGGCCAACCCCGAACCGAGGGCGAAAGTGAACGCGTCCACACGGTCCGTGTCGATGCCGACGGCACCGGCGATCGGCCGGTTTTGCATCACCGCCCGTACCTTCAAGCCCCAGCGAGTGCGGTACAGCAGCACGTAGACGCCGGTCGCGACCAATGCGGTGAGACCGACGATAAAAATGCGCGTCAACGGTAATTGGATGCCGACGACTGGCTCCCATGCCCCGGCCAGCCACTGAGGCAACGGCACGCTGACCTCCTGCGCGCCAAAAATTGTCCGGTAGGCCTGCTGCAACATCAGGCTCAAGCCCCAGGTGGCGAGCAGCGTATCGAGCGGGCGGTTGTAGAAGAAGCGGATGAAGCCGCGTTCGAGCAGATAGCCGGCTGCGAAGGTGACGAGGAACGCGAACGGGATTGCGGCGAACAGGTACACGCCCATCCAGCCGGGTGCGAAGCGCTCGAAGAACTTCGCGGCGAGATAGGTCATGTACGCCCCTAGCGCCATCAATTCGCCGTGGGCCATATTGATCACGCCCATGAGGCCGAACACGATCGCCAAGCCGATCGACATCAGCAGCAGGATGGTGAAAAGACTCACCCCGTTGAAGACCTGCATTACCGCAATGTCAAAACTCATGCGCCACTCCAGACAGAATTGAGCTGACTGGGCGCACGCGGCGCGCGCCCGGTCGCTGCGCTTGCGGCCTAGAGCTTGGGGAACGGATTTGGCTGGATCAGCTGGGATTCCCAGACGATGTCGAATTGGCCGTCTGCGCGTGCGCGTCCGATGCGCACCTTCTTCCAGAGGTGGTGATTGGTAGCGTGGACACGCAACGCGCCCTCAGGCGCGTCCCATTCGATGCCCGCGGCGGCGGCGGTGACCTTGTCGACGTCGAAGGACTTGGCCTTCTCGGCCGCCATCTTCCAAAGGTAGACGCTGTTGTAGGCGACCTGCATCGGATCGCCCATGACACGGTCGGCGCCGTACTTGGCCTTGAAGGCCTTCACAAATTTGTCGTTAGTCGGCGACTTGATGCTCTGAAAGTACCCCATGCAGGCGTAGTAGCCTGCAGCGTTGTCCTTGCCGATGCCTTCGATTTCGTTCTCCGAGACGACCGTGGAGAGCAAAACCTGCTTGGTGCCGTCCAGCCCGGCGGCGCGCAATTGCTTGTAGAACGCGACGTTCGAGCCGCCCACGACGGTGCTGTAGATGCAGTCGGGCTTCGCTGCCTTGATCTTGTTGATGATCGACGAAAACTCGGTGTGGCCAAGCGGCGCGTACTCTTCACCCAGCACCTTGCCACCGGCCTTCATGATGGTCGGCTTGGCGATCTTGTTGCAGGTGCGCGGGTAGATGTAGTCGGAGCCGACGAGGAAAAAGGTCTTGCCTTTCTCCTTGGCCAGCCACTCCACGGCAGCTATGACCGACTGGGTCGCTTCCTGCGAGGTGTAGAAAACATGCTTGTCTTCTTCTTGACCTTCATAGTATGTCGGGTAGAAGAGCAGGCCCTTGGCTTGGCTGAGGACTGGCAGCACTGCCTTGCGTGAGGCCGAGGTGTAGCAGCCGACGATGGCCACCACCTTGTCACGTTCAAGCAGCTTGCGGGCCTTCTCGGCGAAGGTCGGGTTGTCGCTGGCGCCGTCTTCGATGACGGGTTCGATCTTGCGGCCGAGCACCCCGCCCGCGGCGTTGATCTCGTCGATTGCCATCTTCTCGGCCTCGACCAGCGATGCCTCGGCGATCGCGATCGTGCCCGAGAGTGAATGAAGCAGACCTAGTTTCACAGTCTCTTGTGCAGCGACCAGTCCGGCGGCACCGCCCGCTGCACCGAGAACAATTAGCGAGCCACCCGTCTTCACAATCTGGCGGCGGTTGAACTGAGGCATGGTCAAGCTCTCCTTGAGGTTGTGCATTTGCTGAAAATTCGACTCTTTCAACAAGCCACCGATGCCGGTTGAACCCAATGATTCTTCCAAGCAAAGCTTTGCCGCCGGGCGACATTCCTCCGCTTTGAAACGGCGCTTTGCGATCAAAAAGCAAAAAAGCCCGAACCGGAGATAGACCGGTTCGGGCTTTCTTGCCCGGCACCTGACTGGCAGCACTGGCAGTCGGCGACGAAGGATTGGCAACGGTTTCTCGTTAGCGCCCACTATGACACGTCGCCGCCTACGACGTAATGCGATTTATGCTGATTGACAAGCCATCTTGTTTTTGGAGGCCCGATAAGAGGCAATGTCCCGCTGATAGTTGCAACCGGCGGCGGTGCAGCAGCGACCTTACCAGTTCGCCGAGCTGTGTCAGCACTTCCCTGGGTTCTGTCGCAGTAAGTCGGTACGCGTAAGCTGACTCGATGGACAAGGGCAAGATAAACGAGGCGGTGCGCAAGGTTTTAAAGCGGCTGCACTACCCGATCGAGGTGATGCTGGTGTGCGTTCGCTGGTACGCGGCCTATCCGTTGAGCCTGCGACAGATCGAAGAGATGATGGCCGAGCGCGGGTTGGTGGTCGATCACGCCACGACTCATCGGTGGTCGATCAAGATGATGCCTGCGCTTGCTGCGGTGTTTTGTCGGCACAAGCGCCCGGTCGGCACGAGCTGGCGCATGCACGAAACCTAGAGCAAGGTCAACGGCGAGTGGAAGTACCTGTACCGGGCGGTGGACCGCGCCGGCCACACGGTCGACTTCTTACTTCGCGGCAAGAGGGACCTCGCTGCAGCGAGGCGATTCTTCGAACGCGCCATCGACCTGCACGGCGTGCCCGAGAAGATCACGATCGACAAGAGCGGCGCCAACACAGCAGCGATCGTCGGCCTGTGCGCCGACTCGGGCGTGGACATCGAAATGCGCCAATCGAAATACCTCAACAACCTCATCGAGCAAGATCATCGCGCCGTCAAACGACTCGTGCGACCGATGCTCGGGTTCAAGTCATTTCACTGAGCTCGCGCCATCATCGCTGGGCATGCAACTGCGCCTGGGTGCTTTGCGCGAGCACCGCCGCGCGCTGTGCCTGGGCCTGGGCTACAAGCTGCTGTTGTGCCCGGCAGGTCTGGTGGGCTTGTTGTGGCTGTGCAGTGCCGAGCTGAACATGGTCACCAACGTCAGCGTCATCCAAGCCGCCATGCCGCCCATGATCGGCGCGGCTGTGGTGGCCTCGCAAGCGCGCCTGGCGCCGGGCCTGGTGTCCTTGATGGTGGGCGTGGGCATACCGCTGGGCTTGGTCACGGCGCCGGTGTGGTTCTGGATCTTTGGCGTGCTGGGGCGGTGAATGCGAGCGCTCTGCGGCTCTGCGCCACAGAGCGCATTTAGACTTTGCCGATGCCCACCCCAGAAGATCTCCAGCAAGCTCTGCAAGACGCCATCACCGAATTGCAATCGCGCCGTGCCTTGTTGGGCGACGCGATGGTGGATGCGGCGCTGGCGCCGCTGCTCGAACGCCTGACCACACTGAGCGCACCGCCTGAGCGGCCGACGCAGCCCGAACCCGCCCGCCGCCTGCGCCAGGTCAGCGTACTGTTCCTCGACCTCGTCGGTAGCACCCAGCTCATCCAGCTGCTGGACCCCGAAGAAGTACAGGCCGTGGTGGACGGTGCGCTGAGCGCGTTCGCCGCCATCGTCAAGGAGCACGGCGGCGAGGTGCTGCGTTATGCCGGTGACAACCTCAAGGTGGCCTTCGGCGCGCATGACACCGCCGGCACCCGCGAAGACGACGCTGAGCGCGCTGTGAAATGCGGCCTGGCCCTGCTGGCCGAGGCTGTCCGGCGTGGCGACGAGGTCCGGCGCCTGCATGGCCACGACGGTTTCAGCGCCCGGGTGGGCATTCACACCGGCGGCGTGGTGCGCGGCGGCGGTGTCGAGAACGACAACAGCCTCAGCGGCTTGGCCGTCAACATCGCTGCGCGGCTGGAGCAGGCGGCGCCGGCCGGCACGCTGCGCATCAGCGTCGACACCTATCGCCAGGTGCAAGGCCGCTTCGATGTGCAGGCGCAACCGGTGCTGCAGGTCAAGGGTCTGCAGGAGCCGCTGCAGACCTTCTTGGTACTGGGGGAACGCGAACGGCGCTTGCGCGGCTTGCGCCACGGTGTGGAGGGTACGGCCAGCGTGCTGGTCGGCCGCGACGCCGAGCTGATGCAATTGCGAGCGCTGACGGCGCGTGTTTTGACCCAAGGCGGCTTCGGCGCCGCCACGGTGGTGAGCGAGGCGGGGCTGGGCAAAACCCGGCTGTTGGCCGATGTCTCGGCCGAGGTGCTGGCCGAACTCATGACAGGAGCGCCGGCCGTCTTGCCCGCCGACCTGCTGGTGCCCGAGCGCGCCGCTGCGCTGTGGTCCGCCAGCAGCCACCCCCAAGGCTTGAACCAGCCTTATGGCCTGCTGCGCGACCTGCTGTTCTGGCACCACGGCGTGAAGGACAGCGACACGCAGGCGCAAGCGCAGCAGAAGTTCGCCGCCGCGCTCGCGCCGATCTTCGGCGCGGCAGCAGCCGAACAGACGGCGCTGTTGGGCCAGCTGATCGGTCTGGACTACAGCGCGAGCCCTTTCATTGCCGGCATCTTGCGTGACGGCAAACAACTGCGCGCCCGCGGCTTCCATGCGTGGGCCGAGTACCTGCGCCTGCAAGCTGCGCAGCAGCCCTTGGTGCTGGTGCTGGACGATCTGCAGTGGGCTGACGACGAATCGCTGAACGCCATCGACCATCTGGTGGCTGTGGGTGCCGCACTGCCAATCATGCTGCTGTGCGGCGCACGGCCCGAGCTGCTGCAACGCCGGCCCGACTGGGGTGCGGCTTGGCCCGCGCACCAGACCCTGACGCTTACTCCGCTTGCGACCGAAGCCGGTGACGCGCTGGCCCAAGCCCTGCTGCAGCGCATGGCCGAACCGTCGCCACAGTTGCAAGCGCTGCTGTCCAGCCAGGCTGCGGGCAATCCGTACTACATGGAAGCGCTGCTGCAGATGCTGGTGGACCGCGGCGTCATCCAGACCGACGGCGAACGCTGGCAGGTACAAGAAGACCGGCTGCAGAACCTTGAGGTGCCCCCCACGCTGGTGGGCGTGCTTCAGGCCACGCTGGACGCGCTAGCCGCCGGCGAGCGGCAGAGCTTGCAGCAGGCCAGCGTGGTCGGCGCTCAGTTTTGGGACGAGGCCTTGGCCGCGATCAGCCCGCAGGCACTGGCGCACCTGCCCGCGCTCGAGCGGCGCGAGTTGGCCCTGGCGCAACTGCAAAGCGCGTTCGACCAGACACAGGAGTACGCCTTCCGCCACCACCTGCTGCACCAGGTGACTTACGGCACCGTGCTCAAGTCCGACAAGCGCGAAGGCCACCACCGCGCGGCGCTGTGGCTGCAGGCCCGCAGCGCCGGGCGCGAGGCCGAAATGGCCAGCCAGATGGCCGAGCACTTCGAGCGTGCGGGTGTCACCGATCGCGCCATCCACTACTGGACGCAGGCCGCCGAAGATGCGTCGCGGCGCCAAGCTGACAAGGCTGCGCTGGCGCATGCCGAGCGTGCCCTGGCGCTGGACGACGGGACCGACCTGCAGCTTCAGTTTCGCCTGTACCGTGTGCGCACGAATGTGGCAGAACGCAGTGGCGACGCCGCTGCGAGCAACCTCGAGATCGCCGCACTCGGCGGCCTGGCCGAGCGGCTGGACGACGACCTTCTGCGCCTGGAGGTGGCCAAGCATCAGATGTGGCGCTACCTGCAGGGCGGCCAGTTTGAAGCCGCTCTGGCGCTGGGCAGCGAACGGATTGCGCGAGTCGCAGGGCGCTCGCCGGTGGCTGAGGCGCCAGTACGCGGAAGGATGCTGGTTGCGCTGATACGGTTGCACCGCATCGACGACGCGCTGGCCTATGCCCAAGAAGGGCTTGAGTTCGCACAGGCCACTGGCAATCTGAGCGCCGTGGGTGAGCTCAGCAACAATCTGGGGGTCATGCAAATGGAGTCCAACAGTGAGGGGTTCGGGCAAGCCCACTTCCAACGATCGCTGGAAGCCTACAACGCGGCGGGCGACCGGCACGGTGCCATCAAGGCACGGGTCAATCTGGCCACGCGTGAAGAGAAGCTTGGAAACTTTGCGGCCTCGCGCGACCTGCAATTGCGCAACTTGCAGGACTGCCTAGAGATTGGCCACCGCGGGTTGGAAGCCATGGTTTGCGCCAACCTCTCGATCGTGCTTTACCACCTGGGCGACCTCAGCGGCGCTGAACCCTGGGCGCTGCGGGGTTTGCAGGTTGCAGAAGTCACCGGCGACCGCTGGGCAGAGGCCTATGCGTCCAACAGTGCCCACTTGATGACGTATGCGCAGGGCCGGTTTCCAGAGGCCCTGGAATACGCGCGGCGCGCTCACAGCGCGTTTGCCGACTGCAGCGCACACGAGGCAGCCTGGACCTTGCGGAGCGCAGTGGCCTGTACCTTGCAAGCCATGGGCCAAAAGGCCGCTGCATTGGCCGAAACCGAAGCCGTGCTGGCCGAAGTGGCCGCACAGGGCGGCTGGGGCGAAGAGATCGACGGCCGTGTGTTCCTGCACCGTGTGCTGGCTGCTCAGGGAGATCATCGGGCAAGCACCTTGCTAGTCACCGCCGGCCAGAACCTGGACGCCCTGGCCCAGCGCTTCAGTGCGCTGGTGCCGCGTGAAGCATTCATACGCATCTATGCTGACTGGCGAGAGCTCGGTGATGCACTCACCAGCTTGCGGGGCGGGGGAAGTGCTACTGCCGCGGCGGACAGCCAGTAAGCGGCCGCCTGCCAGCACTCGCTCATGGCCGAGAGTGCGAATACGTTCGCGGCCCGAAAGCGGACCGACGTCGCAGAATGAGCCTACTGGCAACGTCGCTCTGGTGGGTGGCGCACTGTTGAGCTCCCCTAACTCGTGGGAGACCACCATGGAATCCAACGTCAACGCAGTGCATCGCGAGCCGTGGAACAAGGGCAAGATCGTCGGCCAGAAGGCCCCATTCAAGGTCAAAGACATCTGGGCCCTGCGTGTTCGCCTGCAGATGGAGAGCGGCGTACGAGAGCTCGCACTCTTCAACTTGGGAATCGACAGCAAGCTACGCGGGTGCGACCTCGTCAGTCTCAAGGTCCGAGACGTTTGCCATGGCGATCAAGTTGCGTCGCGGGCCATGGTCATGCAGCACAAGACCCAGCGGCCCGTGCAGTTCGAGATCACCCAAGGCACCCGTGATGCAGTGCAGAAGTGGATAAAGCAAGCGGGACTGAAGTCCGAGGCCTTCTTGTTTCCCAGTCGCATTCACGACTCGCCGCATCTCGGCACTCGACAGTACGCGCGCATTCTCGAGAACTGGGTCGAAGAGCTCGGTCTTGACCCGGCGGATTACGGCACGCACTCGATGAGGCGAACGAAGGCGACGCTCATCTATCGACGCACCAAGAATTTGCGCGCGGTGCAGTTGCTACTTGGGCACTCCAAGCTCGAGTCGACAGTGCGATATCTGGGCATTGAGGTGGACGACGCATTGGAGATCGCCGAGCAGACGGACATCTGAGCTCCCGACATCGGGCAGGCTGGGCGTATAAAAAACCGAGGTGATGACTTGGCCTGCCCCAGTCAATGGCTCCTTCGTGGCCGATCTTCTGCTTCACGCTTTCGGCCAGAAGCTGCCGCTCGCTATTGGCTGCTTCTGGGTGTCCCAACCGCGCCCCACATTCTCACAGCACGGGCGGAAGGCGTCGCATGCGTTTTTCGTGCGCGTCCCATGTTCGGAGGCGACTTTCAACGTCTGCATGATCGACCGATCGCGAGAGATGACGTTCTCTCGCATCGGCTGCGCCGCTCGAACTGCGCCGCGCAAAAGCTGCGACAACTCGCTGGAATACTCCGTGCAGAAATGGACGGGGCGCCTGAGCTGCGTCGGTCAAAAATGGGAGGACTCGATCCATGACACTCATGAGCTTCTGAAATGGCGGCGGTCGCACCGCTTCGGTCGGCGCCCCGCGCGGCTCGTCATTCGTGTGCGCCGCCAGATGCTGGTGCATGGCCACATCTCGAAGCTTTCTGAGCCTCATGCGGCGCCTCGAAGTGCCTCGCGCGTCGTCGACGGCAAATCCTTGGGGAACCCACATCGACGAAGGAGCGAGCGCGAGGACCAGGATGGTTCCGCGGCTCGTCACGCTCAGCTGCTTCGCGGTCGCCACGACCCTGTCGTTGGGATCTTCCGGCGAGGTGATCCACAGCGCTCCCTCGCGGCGGCGGATTGGAAAGTCACACACGTCGGCGACGCAGCATGTGTCATCGCGGGCCATCGAAAGCCACTGGCCGGCACATTCGCGTTCCACGGCCGCGGCAGGCTCGCCGCGCCGCGCCGCGAACCAGCGGCGGGGCCGAACGTCGTCCTCACTCCTGCCTTGAGACGAGGGCGGGGATGCACCGGCAAAAAACAGGGTCGCCATGTGAGGTCCTTGGTGAGGTAAGGACGTCATGTTGGCGAGGGAACCGCGGTACGGTGCAATCGCGTTCATTAGTGAACAGGTCGCGTGCGCCGCGCTTCATCCACCACCCTCTGGAGAGCCAGACGAGGGGCACGCGCGAAACGGCGAACACACCCACGCAGCCGGTAGCCTTCGACTTCGTCCCCGGATGGCGACTACCAGCGGCGCGGCAGCTCGCTGAGCAGAACGATGTGGTCACGTGACATCTCGATGTAGCCGCCACGCACCAGGTCCTGCAGCAGTCGGTTGACCATCGCACGCGACGCGCCGAGGCGCTCAGCGATGCGCGCCTGACTCAGCGGTCCCCGCACAATGCGGCGGCGACCGTCGTCGACCGCCAATGCGTCGAAGAGGCCGATCAGCCGCCCGTAGACATCGACCGACGCGAGGCGGCTCACCGTGTGCGTCAGAGTTCGCACGCGCTGCGCCATCCGCTGGATCAGGTGGAACGCCAGGTCCGGGCGTGACGCCAGCACACGCTCGACCTCGGCGCGCGTCACGCGCGTGAGTTGCGCGCGGACGGTCACCTCCACGGTGGCGGCACGTAGCGAACCACTGAGCATCAGCTCGCCGAAGAAGTCGCCCGCGCCCAGCGTGTTGAGTTCCACGTTGCGCCCGCCCTCGCCAGCGACCACGGCGCGCAATTCGCCGGAATGCACGATGTACATGGAGTCCGCCACGTCACCCTCGGTGACGACGGCCGTGCCGGGCTCCCAGGTGCGTGTCTCGCCCAGCTTCGCCAGTTCGGCCAGGATCTCGTCTGGTGGTTCCACTCTTGTTCTCCGCGCGCATCGCCGCGCTTGGCGCGCGTCCCATGCCGAGACTGTAGCCGGGCTCGTTACGTCTGTTCAGTATTGAACGCGCTGCACTTGCGGGCGCCGTCGTCCGCGAACATGCATTCACCGCTGCAGACCGCGCCTCCTGATGGCGGCACAACGCGGCACACAACCCCCCGCGCAGGAGCTCAAGCCATGTCAACCGCCGCTTTCAAATCGCTCACCGTCATCGCGTTGGTGTTCGGCTGTCATGTGCCCGGCACGTTCGCGCAATCAGCGCCCACTACCGTCGATCGCCTGCATGCCAACGCCGTGACCTCGTTCCGCGTGGCGCGGTTCCCCGAGGCCTACGGGCGGTTCATCAAACTGGCCGATGCCGGTCATGCGCCCTCGGCCGAGCTGGCGCTGTGGATGTATCTCCACGGCCCGTCGCTGTTTGGCAGGGACTGGGACAGCACCCAGGACCAGTTGACGGCCTGGGCGCAATTGGCCAACCAGCCGGTGCCGACCATGGTGGCGTACGTCTATCCGCAGAGCCTCGCTCCGGTCGCGAGCCGCAAGCGCTGAAAGCCCCGAAAGCGATGAACCTCTCATGTTCTGAGCGAGTACCGCAGCCATGAGTTCGGCACTCGCCTTCGCCGGCCGCCACGGGCCGCTGCTGCTCTTCTACGGCGTCCTGATCGGCCGCATGTTCCCTGCTCTGGCCGCGGCGGCCAAGCCGTGGATGGGCGCCTCGGTGTTCGTGTTCACGCTCGGCGCCTTTCTCAAGGTCGACGGCAGCGCCTTCCGTGCCGAGCTGCACCGGCCTTTGCGGGCCGCCGCGGTGCTCGCCTGGGCACTGGTCGGCGTGCCAGCACTGGCGTGGGTGCTCGTGCATGTGCTGGCGCTACCGGCCGACATCGGGCTGGCGATCGTGCTGTGCATGCTGGCGCCGCCGGTCGGCAGCGCTGCGGCGATGGCGGCGATGCACGGCCTCAACGCCGCCCTCGCGCTGGCGGCGACCATCGTCATCTGTTTGCTCGCCCCGCTCTACCTCCCGCCCATCGCGGCGCTGATCGGTGGCTCGACGGTGCAGATCGACGCGGTGGCGATGCTCGGCCGCATCGTCGCGGTGATCGGCGCAGCGGCCGGCACGGCGTTTGCGCTGCGCCGATTCGCCGGCGCCTTCGTGGCGCGCAACCCCAGCGCCATGACCGGTGTCTCGGTGGTCGGGTTGCTCACGGTCGCAATCGGTGCCATGCACGGCATGCCTGGGCACGTGCTCGGCCATGGCGTGCAGGCGCTACAGCTGATGGCGCTCGCGTTCGCCGTGAACATCGGCTTCCAGCTCGTCGGCTTCGTGCTCTTCTCGCGCCTGGGCGTGGCCGACGCATTGACCGTCGGCCTGGTCAGCGGCAATCGCAACGTCACGCTGGTGTGGGTCGTGGTTGCCCCGTGGCTGGGTGGGCTGCCGCTGGTCGAGGTCTACCTCGCGGCCAGCGTGTTCCCCATCTTCATGCTGCCGCTGGTGGCGAAGATGCTGTTGGCGCGCTGGCCAACGCCGGCTTACCGCCTGAAGCCGCATTCTTGATTGACGGGTCACGTGCTGGCGCCATGGCCAAGTCTGGCCGCGTCGCCGCGAGCACCGACGGCCCGACGCCTTGTCGTGGCGACGCGACCGCGAGGCCGCCGTTCCTGTGATGATCGGTTGCGGGGAGGCTGCGCGCTGCAGCACGGCATGCGCAACGACAAGGACATTGAAGACCTCCGCGCCGCCATTGCGGCGCTGGAAGGCCAACGCGCCACGCTCGGTGACGGCGGTGCTTGAGTTGGCCACGGCCCCGCTGCGCGCGCGCCTGGCCAGCCTGCTGCGGCCCGGCGGCCTGAAGCCTCGCCAGGTGACAGTGCTCTTCGCCGACGTCGTGGGCTCCACCGCGATGGCAGGCAGCATGAACGCCGAGGACACGCTGGACGTGTTGAGCGGTGCCTTGCGCCGCATGGCTGCCTTGGTCGAAGCCCACCAGGGCCGCGTGCTGCGCTTCACCGGCGACGGCGTCAAGGCGGCCTTCGGCATGGACGAGGGGCGCGAAGACGACCCCGACCGTGCGGTGCGTGCCGGCCTGGCCATCCTCGAAGCCGGGCGCGAGCAGGCCAAAGCCGCGCGGCTGGCGCACGGCATTGCCGACTTCGCCGTGCGCGTGGGCGTGCACACCGGCGACGTGGCGCTGGGCGCCGGCGTCGAGGCCGACAACACCGCCATGGGCGCGGCGGTCAATATCGCCGCGCGCATGGAGCAGAGTGCGCCACCCGGCGCGCTGCGCATCAGCCACGACACCTGGAACCACGTGCGCGGCCTGTTCGAGGTCGAGCCCCAACCGCCATTGCAGGTCAAAGGCGTTGAAGCACCGATGCAGACCTACCTGGTTCTCGCCGCGTCGAACCGGCACGTCGCCGGCGTCGAGCGCGGGCTGCAGGGCCTGAGCACGCCGATGGTCGGCCGCAACGACGAGTTGCAGCGCTTGCGGGATGCGGTGCTGAGCGAGCGCGAGACCGGGCAACTGCAGGCCCTGACGTTCGTCGGCGAGGCCGGCCTCGGCAAGAGCCGGTTGCTGCGCGAACTGCTGGCCGCGCTTTCGGCCGAACCGACGGGCTGCAAGGCGCTGGCGATTCGCTCCCAGCCCGACGGCATGTTGCGCCCCTGGGGCCTGCTGCGCAGCGTGCTGGCCGTGCAGTTCAGTGTGGCCGACACCGACAGCGGCGAGGTGGCGCGCCGCAAGGTCGTCGATGGGCTGAGCCCCTGGTTCGACGAACGCGGTGAGCGTCAAGCCCAGCTCATCGGCCAGCTGTCCGGCCTGGAGTTCGGCGACAGCCCGCACGTGCGCGGCCTGGATCCGCGTTCGCTGCGCGACCAGGCCTTCGCAGCGTTCAGGGGCTACCTGCAGGCACTGGCGGCACGCGGTGCGCTGCCTGTGCTGGTCGTCGAGGACCTGCACTGGGCCGACGATGGCTAGCTCGACCTGCTGCAGAACCTGCTGGCGCATGCGGCCGGACTGCCGCTGACACTGATCATGACCGGCCGCCCGGCGCTGCGGACTCGCCGGCCCGACTGGGGCACGCCCGACACCATCGTGCCGCTGGATCCTCTGGCGGCGGCGCAGAGCGACGAGTTGGCGCAGGCGCTGCTGCAGCGCATGGACGGCGTGCCGGCGAAGCTCACCGAACTCATCGTCGGCCGGGCCGAGGGCAATCCGTACTACATGGAAGAGCTGGTGCGCCGGCTCATCGACGACGGCGTCATCGTGGTCGGCGAGCCGCACTGGACAGTGCAGGTCGAGCGGCTGCAAACCGTGCGCCTGCCGGGCACGCTGGTCGGCCTGCTGCAGGCGCGGCTGGACTCGCTGCCGGCCCGCGAGCGCCTGGCCGCCCGCCAGGCCAGCGTGATCGGCCACGTCTTCTGGGACGGCGCGCTGCAGGCCGTCGATGACAAAGCAACGAAGGCCTTGCCGGCGCTGCAACGTGCCGCCTTCGTGCGCTCGAGCGAGACAAGCGACTTCGAAGGCACCGCCGAGCGCCAGTTCGACCACCACCTGTTGCACCAGGTCACCTACGACACGCTGCTCAAAGCCGAGCGCCGCCTGGGCCACGGTGCCGTGGCACGCTGGCTGACCGAGCGCACACAAGGACGCGGCGCGGAGTTCCTGGCCATGACCGGCGAGCACGCCGAGCGCGCGGGCGAGACCGCTCTCGCCATCGACTGCTTCGACCAGGCGGCAGGCGAGGCCCAGCAGCGCTTCGCCAACACGGCGGCCCTGTCCTGGCTGCGCCGTGTCGTGACCTTGCTGGGCGAGTCGGCGCCGGGACGCCGCTTCGATGTGCTGAACCGGCTGGAGAAAATTACCGACATCATGGGCGCCCGATCCATGCAGGACGCACTGCATGTGGAAATGGCGGCCTTGCTCGAGCGTCACCCCGATGACACGCGCCAGGCAGAACTTTGGTTCTCGATGGGCCTGCTGGCCACGCGCCGCGGCGAGGCCGTCGAGTCCGAGCGTCACACGCTGCGGGCCTGGGAACTGGCCGAGCGCTGCGGTGTCGCCAAGACGGCAGCCATGTCGCAAGGCCAATTGGGCTGGTTGAAGCGGGTCGCCTTGGATCCCCATGGCGCGCAGGAGCATCTCAAGACAGCGCTCCTGTGGGCCGGCAGGATCGAGGTCGACGACGGTCGGGCCGAGACCGAATCCAAGCTGCTGCTGGTGTCGGCAATGACGCTGTCCGATCTGTGTCAATTCGACGAGGCGCGAAAGACTGCGCTGGCAGTGCTGTCGCATGCCGAGTTGCTGGGTGCGCCGCGCCTGCAGCTCAGTGCGCTGGATGCCCTGGTATCGATCGCCTCTCCGCTGGGCCGATGGGGCGAAATGAAGCGGGTGGCGGAACGCGCGTTGGCACTGGCCAAAGCGATAGGCGCCGCGGATCGCGTGGTGCTGGCCCAGTCCCACCTGGCAGACGTTGCCTGGGCGCTCGATGACCACGAGACGGCGATGCGCTGGCACGAGCAGCTGCTGCCGAGCGCCCGCGCCACGGGAGACCGCAGGACCGAGGTGTCATCGCTGCAGCACCTGGGCCTGATCCAGCGCGAACAGGGCGACACGCGTACGGCGCTGCAGTGGCATGTGCAGGCACAGGCCTTGTACGAAGCACTGGATGATCAGAATGGCGCCTGCGCGGCTGCGGCGTGGGGTGCACTTTGCAAGACCTTGCTCGACCAACCGGACGCAGCGCTCTCCACGGTGGACCAACTGCTGCAGCTGCTGGACGGCGACCTGGCCGAACACCCCGCCCACGAAACGATCGGGTGGCGCTGGCCCTGCCAGCAGGCGCTCGAGGCCTTGGGCGATGCGCGCGCCGGGCCAATGCTTGAGCAACTGTTCGCCGACGTCCACGCACGCGCCACCGAGATGACTGACACCACCGACCGCGTGCGTCTCATCCAGGCGCTGCCGGTCTTCCGCGGCATCGTGGCTGCGCATGCGCGGCGCGGCGAGGCGAACGCTGCCCACTGAGGTCTGGCCCGGGGGATGGGCCCGCGCGACGCTCGTCGGCGGCTTGGGCAAGCGCCGTGCACGGTCAAGCCGTGAATCCTCGGGGCGGCGTCGCAGGGCGAGCCACTAACATCGGCAGCTTCTCTTACGGACTGGAAACCGCCGTTCGATGTCAAGGCACCTGAACGACGGAACACCGCCCATTGCTGCAGCCGCCTGGCGGGAGCTGCAAGCCGGCTTCTCTGGCACGCTGATCAGCCTGGGACCCACGCTGACAATGGGCCTGCTGGCCTTTGCGGCGCTGGGACCGCAGGCGGCCACGTTAGGCATACCGGCCGCGCTGGTGTCCAGCGTCGTCGGCGGCGCGGTCTTCGCGCTGCTGGCACGCGGGCCCATGGCCGCGGGCGGGCCGGCTTCGACGCCGGTGCTGATGCTGGGCGCGCTGGTGGCCACGGTCGTGGCCGATCCGGCGTTCGCTGCCAGCGACCCGACCGCCGTGGCGCTGCTGCTGGCCTTGGTGGCTGCAGCCGTGGTGAGCATGGGCGCGGTGCAAATCGTGCTGGCGCTGTCCGGGCTGGTGCGCTGGGCCAAGTTCGTGCCTCAGCCGGTGCTGGCCGGTTTCATGAACGGTGTGGCGCTGCTGGCGTTGCTGGCGCTGCTTCCCTTGTTGTTCGGCTGGCCGCATGGCGCGCAGCAAGACGGCGGCTGGCGGTCGCTGGGGCAGATCCAACCCGCCACGCTGGCGGTCGGCCTGTTCACGGTGGCCATCATCGTCGGCCTGCCGCACCTGAACCGCCGGCTGCCGGCCACCTTGATCGGGCTGCTGGCGGGCGCGGGGGCGTATGCCCTGGTGGGCGCCGTGCTACCGCAGGCGGCGCTAGGGCCGCTGGCAGGCGCCGGCGCGGCGCTCCCCGCCGCCTGGCCGCATGTGGATACGCTGGCGCCGTTTTTCGCGAGCGCGCGCGCACCGCTGTTGCAGCGGCACCTCGCCGACGCGCTCGGTGCCGGCGGGGTGATGGCCCTGATCGGCACGCTGGAGCTGGTGCTCAACAGCCTGGCGATGGACCAGGCCTGCGACACGCGCACCGACCCGCGGCGCGAAGTGCTGGCGCTCGGCGCGGCCAACGTGGCCTCCGGGCTGGTGGGCGGGCTGCCGCTGCAGCTGTTGCGCGCGCGCGCGCTGCACATGCTGGAGGTCGGCGGCCGCTCGCGCGCGGGCTTGCTGGTCTGCTGCGCGCTGTTCGCCGCGCTGGGCGTGGCGGGCGCACCGCTGCTGTCACTGCTGCCGCAGGTGGTGCTGGGCGGAGTGATGGTCACCATCGCCTTCCTGATGGCCGACCGATGGTCGCTGCAACTGCTGGCCCAATGGTGGCGCGGCCCGCGCACGGCGGACCTGCAGCTCGCCCTCGCGGTGGTGGGCGTCGTCTGCGCCACCATGCTGGCGCTGGGCTTCCCGGCCGCGGTGGCCGCCGGTGCGCTGCTGTCGGTGGTGCTCTTCATCCGTAGCATGAACCGCTCGCTCGTGCGGGCCCGCTGGACTGCCGACGCGTCGCCCTCGCGCCGCATCTACGGGGCTGCTGACGAGGCTCGGCTTCGGCCGCTGCGCGCACGCATCACCGTGCTGGAACTTGAAGGCGCGCTGTTCTTCGGCAGCACCGACCGCCTTGCCGAAACGACCGACGCCCTGGCCGCCGCCTGTCACACCCTGGTGCTGGACTTTCGCCGCGTGAGCCTGATCGACGCTTCGGGCGCGGTGGTGTTGAAGCAGGTGGGCCGGCGCCTGCGCGACCGCGGCACCCTGCTGCTGCTGGCCGGCGTCAGCGCGGACAACCGCTACGGCCGCATGCTGCGGCCCTTTGCCGGCGACCGGTTCGCCAGCGAGCACGGCGTTGCCGACGTCGACCAGGCCGTGGAGGCGGCCGAGTTGCGCCTGCTCAAGCAAGCCGGCTTCGAGCCGCTGCACGAGACCGTGCCGCTCGACCAGGTGAGCCTGATGCACGGCCTGGACGCCCCCCAGCGCGCGCGCCTGGCGGCGTGCCTTCAGCCGCGGCGGCTGGCGGCGGGCGAACGCCTTTTCCGTCAGGGCGACCCTGGCGACCGGCTGTATGTCATCACGGCCGGCTCGATCAACATCTTCAGCGTTGCGGTGCCCGCCAGCGCCATGCTGCCGCAGCGCTTCGTGAGCCTGTCGCCCGGCATGATGCTGGGCGAAACGGCCATGCTCGACGGTGGCGGCCGTAGCGGCGAAGCTGTGGCCGATGGCGAGACCGAAGTCCATGCGCTGGATGACCACACGCTGCAGCACCTGCGGGCCGAAGACCCGCTGCTTTACGCGCAGGTCTACCGCAACATCGCACTCCACCTGTCGCAGCGCCTGCGCGCGGCCGCGTGGGCGTGGCGCGCCAGCACGAGTTGAGCGGCGGCGTGGGGCGAGCCACTGCGGTCTCGCAGCTCGACGCGACCTTCGTCGATTCAAGCGCCTGCTGCAGACAGCAGATCAACGTCGCGGTCTGGTGGCAGTCGCCTATTTGACGACCGGCGAGCGTCAGGGGCTCTGTCGCAATAAGGAAATTGAAGGTGGTCCATACACTAACTGTAGCGTTTCAACCCTCATCAAACGCTACAGGTAGCGCCTCATTGAGCAGCAAAATCCTTAATGCGACAGAACCATTTCGCCGCACGCTGGAGCGTGCGCTTCGAAGGGACTGCGCGACGGGTCGCCAAGCCCACCGCAGCAATGATTGCACGAGCACCAGGATGGCGGTCGACTCGTGTTCCGGACCGTCGAGGCTTACTGTTTGTGCCGGATCAGGCCGCTAAGCTTGGCGTCTTCTTTGTAGAAGAACTCGCGTTGCCCCCCGCGCCAAGTGCCCAACCACAGCATGTTGGCCGAGATGGCATCATGTGCCTGGCTGCTGAAAGGCGGGGCGTAAGTGGTCAACACGCCACGGTATGGATGCGGCAGGTTCTCCAACGCCTTCTTCAGTGCGGTGCCGGACAGGTCGGACTTGCTCTCGAACATGGCACGCAGCAGCAAGTGCACGGCGTCGTAAGTTTGCGATGCCGACATCATGGAACCGATCAGCGGCTCCTTGCTCAGCTTGGCGTAGCCTCGAAGGAAGCTGCCGTTGCGCTCCAGCATAGGATTGGGCAGCACCGTCTGCACCATCATTGCGCCCTCGACGGTCCCCTTGGAGACCTCGAAGGCAGAGCGGTGCGAAAGCCCCCAGGGCCCAAACTGCGGCACGGCCCATCGGATCGCCGCACGGCTGGCCGACAGCACGCCCTGTTCAGGCCCGACGGTCCAGCCTATGAAACTGTCGGCGCCGGACTCGCGCGCCTTGCGCAGTTCGTCCTCGAGCGATGTCGTGCCAACCTTGAAGCGGATGACGATCTGTGGCCTGAGCTGGGCGCGACCGAGCCCAGCCTCCAGTTCCTTCAGGCCCTCGTTGCCGTAGCCCGAGCTGTCCACCAACAAAGCCACCTTCGTGAGCCGTCGCTTGACGATTTCGTCGACCAGGAACTGCGTCTGCAGCGCATCGCCTGGCGAGTTGCGAAAGATGTAGCTGGCGGCAGGCGGGAACTTGGACGTCAGGATGCTGCCCGTGGCACAGGACACGAACAGGAGATGCTTATTGTTCTGAAAAACGTCGAGTGCCTTGGCCGCCACGCCGGTGTTGCAGAAACCGACGGTAGCGATCACCCTTTCCTTGAGCACGAGGTCCTGCGCCATGGCCAAGCCGGTGTCGGGGTCAGCCTTGTCGTCGCGTATCACCAGTTTCAGTGGTCGGCCCAGCAGCCCGCCGACTTCGTTGATCTCGGCCACCGCCACTTCGGCACCGATGCGCGCGCTGTTGCCCATATCTGAAGAGCCGCCGGTCAGCGGCAGGATCAGGCCGATGCGAATCGGGTCGGGCGCAGGCGTCGCGGCCTGCGCGAACACTTGGAAAACAGAAACCAGCAACACGAATGCCAGGACTAGGCGACTCATAGATCCTCCAAGACCATTTCAAGACAGGAGGCCAATGGTTTCACAGCACGATGTCTCTGCGCAAGGGAAGCTATCACGCAATAGCGGCCCACGCAGCCTCGGTTTTGTACCGATAGTGTATTGGCGCCGAAGTCGCAAGGTCGGGTGGCTTCAGCCGCCCAAGGCTGAACAGCGGCAAAGGCGCCAATCACGAACGCCCGCAAGTGGCCGAGAGCCGCCGTGCGAACCGGACGACTTTCGCCCCCCGGCAGCTAACGTACTTTGCGATCCGTTTTCTGAGGCTACCCCTACTTGAGCGGTCGATCGTCGCGCTACGGCCGCTTAGCGGCCCGCGATGGCCGAAGGCAGCGGGGGGG
>ENA-OFCI01000496-OFCI01000496.1-metagenomes-genome-assembly--contig:-NODE-496-length-23471-cov-3.833405_pt1 | contig 23471 bp, 18 predicted proteins | sample MGYA00153391_OFCI01 | MGnify analysis MGYA00153391
GCATGGAAACTGGGCATGGATACTGACGCCGATCCGGAGGCCAGCGTCGAAAATGGCGCCCGCCGGGCGACCTTCCTGCCGTCTACTGCAGAATCACGGACAGCCGCTGCGGTCGACAACTCGGAACGTTTCGATGACGACGTGCTCGCGGCGGCAATGGCTGATGAGACCGCACGTCTCGGACTCACCGGCGCCATCTCGATCATCGCTCTTCCCACAACACCGTCCTCCAGCCGGCCTGTCCCTCTGCCACCCGCTCGCTCGGTCGCGACCGGTCTCACCCCCCCGCGCACGCCGACAGGCGCGCAACTCTTCACAGTGGGCGGTCTCGATCTGCCGTCCGTAGACGCCGAGACTGCGCTTGCATCTTCGGTCTCGGTCACTGCAATACCCGCCCTGTCACTGGCCGAACTCCCCGCCCCCTCTGGTCAACCGGTCGTGCTCGACGCAGAATCGGCGCCGGCTGCGAATGGGACGCGGCTTCCGACTCGTCGCTCACTTCGTGACGCGGAACTGGCACGCAGCCGAGAAGAGCACGTGAGGCGAAGTGCGGGTCCCGGTCCGAATGCGGTGTCTACACCAGCTCCAGCCCCTGCCGTCAACGGCACGGCACCGGCACCGGAGGTCGCGATTTCGCCGGATTTTTTCCCGGCGCCGGGCGCTCCTGAACAGGCAGGGGAATCCGGTGACACCCCATCGGTATCCACAATATTTGACTGGGCGGATGGCGCGCCGGCCCCCGCCCCAGCCCTGTCGGCGCCCGAACTGTCGGCCTCGAATCCGCCGTTCTATGACCTCGTCGAGCCACAGCCCTATTCCGCCGGTCCCGCGGTCTTCCCGTTCGAAAACCGTGCGAAGGACTCGGATCTTGCCTCAAGCGCAGAGCCGGCGTCTCAACCCTCACGACAAATAGATCCCTTTGCCGCCCTGAAGGCGGATAACGGATCGCCGGGGAGTGACGGTTCGGGTGCAGAAGACTTTGAAGCAACCGACGCGGCTGCCCTCGCCGCTCGCGCGAAGACGAGTCCCTGGCTTCGACCCACTTCCATCGAGGTCGCCGAGGCCGATCCTGTCCACCTGGGGGCTTTCGCTCCCGAGTCGAGCGGACCGGCCCCGACCCCCTTGGACCAGCGGGTCGGGCGGGCATCCCGACTCTTCTGGCTTTGGTTCGCCGCGAATTCATCGGTGTTGAGCCTCGCCTTCGGCGGTGCACTCTTCTCCCTTGGCATGAGCCTGCGCCAGGCAGTTGTTGCGACGTTCATCGGAGTCGCGATCTCTTTTCTCCCCCTCGGGCTCGGCACTCTCGCGGGCAAGTGGAGTGGGCAGCCGGTCATGGTGGTCTCCCGGGCCACTTTCGGTCACCTCGGCAACATCATGCCGGCATCGATCGCACTCCTCAGCCGACTGTTCTGGGGCGCGGTGCTGTTATGGATGATCGCGGCGACAACCGCCCGGATCCTGGTCGGCGCGAAGCTGGCCGGTCCGTTCACGGAGTTGCAGGTGATGGTGATGGTTATGGCGGTCGGCTTCCTGCTCGCCCTGGTCGTTGCCTATTTCGGCTATGCACTTTTCGCGCGCATCCAGTTTGTTGTCGGCATCCTCTCGGCCGCGCTCGTCGCCTCTTTCGTCGTCATCACCTGGCCAGCCGTCGACCTCGCGACAGCTCTGACAGTGCGCGACGGGCCGGTAACTCTTGTGGTGACCGGGGTCGTGCTCGTATTCAGCTTCGTCGGCTTGGTCTGGGCGAACAGCAGCGGCGATCTCGCACGCTACCAACGTCCCAGTTCGTCGGGCGGCGCATCGATGCTCTGGGCCTCGTTCGGAATGACGGCGCCGGCCTTCCTGTTGATCGGGTACGGCGCGGTGCTCGCCGCGTCGAGCGCAGCGATTGCGAAGGGACTCGGCACGAGCCCGATCGACACCATTGCCGGCCTTCTTCCGAGCTGGTATCCGGTGCCCCTCATCGCCGCCACTGCTCTCAGCCTTCTCTCCGGGGTGATCCTCAGCATCTATTCCGGCGGCTTCGCCCTGGGGGCCATGGGACTGCGAGTCACCAGAAGTGGTGCAACGGTCATCGTCGGAGTGCTGGTATTCGCAATTGCGATCGCCCTCGGCTTTACGGTGAGCAACGTCGTGATGGTCTTCCGCGATTTCGCGACCACGCTCGCGGTGCCGGTCGCCGCCTGGGCGGGTATCTTCTCGTCCGAGATGATCCTGCGGCGTCGACGTTTTGACACAAGGTCGCTTCTTGCCCGTGGGGGGATCTACCGCGACGTCAACTGGCTGAACCTCGCGATGCTGGTCGTGGCATCCGCGATCGGCTTTGGCTTCACCTCGGCAACGCTGATGGGGCTGCGCTGGGAGGGCTACCTCTTCACTGCGGTCGGAGTGTCCTTATCGAGCCCGCTTGGCGAAACTGACCTCGGCGTGCTTGTGTCCCTTGCGCTCGGATTACTCACCCCGTTCGTCGCCGGAGTCTCGACGATCCGCCGCCAGGAGCGTCGGCAAGCGTCACGCGCCTGACAGACAGGGGTCATGGCGGTGCTCCCACACCGGCCGCCCTGTTACGAAACTAAGATGGGCGAATGCCTTTCACCGCTGCCGCTAGGACCGTTGCGGATGTCTGTGCCGTCGTCGAACAGCTCTGGCCGATCGCCGGTGCGGAGAGCTGGGATGCGCCCGGCCTGCTCTCCGGGGGTCCCGGTGCGACTGTAACTTCGCTCCATCTCGCCGTCGACGCGGTACCGGATGTCGCGGATGAGGCGGTCGCTGCGGGCGCCGACGTCCTGCTCGTGCATCATCCCCTGCTCCTGCGGGGCGTCACCACCGTCGCCGAAGATCGGTACGCAGGCGTTGTGCTCGCCCGACTCATCCGCGGCGGGTGCGCGCTGATCGCGGCCCATACCAATGCGGATGTCGTTGAGACCGGTACCTCGGCCGTCCTGGCCGCACACCTTGGTCTGGTCGATGCTGTGCCGATCACCGCCGGTGCGACGCCGTCTCGTGGTATCGGGCGAGCCGGCCGACTTCCGGAACCGACCACGCTGGGCCGACTGGCCCGTCAGCTCGCGGAGATCTTGCCAGCGACGGCATCGGGTATCCGCGTCGCCGGAGATTATGATCGCGTCATCGAAACGGTTGCCCTGTGCGGCGGGGCGGGTGACTCGCTTCTCGCGGAGGCCGCGGTGCTCGCGGCCGACGTCTACATCACGTCGGACCTGCGTCATCATCCCGCGTCCGAGTCGAGGGAGAACGCGAAGGTCGGCGCCGGGCCAGCGCTGATCGACATATCGCACTGGGCGAGCGAATGGCTCTGGCTCGATGTCGCTGCGGAGGAACTTCGCACCGCCCTTCCGGGCGTCACCGTGACGGTGAGTGACCTGCGCACCGACCCCTGGGATTTCACGATCGTCCAATGACCAACCGAATGAGGCACCCATGGCGCTGAAAGCCAGCCCGACCGACCAGGCTCACCTTCTCGAACTGCAGGCGCTCGATACGCGCATCCAGCAACTCGAACACAAGGCGAAGATGATTCCGCAACTGGCGGTGCTCGTCGGACTCGAAAGTGAGTCGACGGCGCTGCGCGGGGAGACGCTCAGTGCGACGGGTGCGCTGGAGGATGCTCAGCGGGAACTCGGTCGAATCGAATCCGATGTCGCACTGGTCGAGGCACGCATCACGCGCGACGCCGGCCGCTTGCAGGCTTCCTCCTCGGTCAAGGATGTGGCGGGACTGGAGAGCGAGCTCGCCGGTCTCACCCGACGCCAGCGGGAACTCGAGGAGATTGAGCTCGGGGTGATGGAACGGGTGGAGGCGCTCGAAGGTGCCGCACGGGAGCTGCGGGCGAAGCACGACGAGCTGCAGGCGAAGATCGTCGGCATCGTTGCCGAGAAAGACGAGTCTCTCAGGGGTCTCACCGACGAACGCGCTCACTCTGCGGCCAACCGTTCGACGATCGCGGGCAAGCTTCCCGAAGATCTTCTCGCCCTTTATGAGCGCCAGCGGGCCCGCTACGGCCAGGGAGCATCCATGCTTCGGGGAGGGATGTCGGAGGCGAGCGGGCTGGAGCTCAACGAGTTCGACATGGCGGCGATCCGTGCCGCGGCGCCGGACGATGTGTTGCTCTGCCCGGAGAGCAGTGCGATCCTCGTCCGCACGGGGGAATCCGGCCTATAGCCGCGCGCTGGGCTAGGCTGTCATCTCGAATGGGTCGGCAAGACGGTCGCGTTATCCCTTCGGGGGTACCGAGGAACGTCCGGGCTCCACAGAGCAGGGCGGTGGGTAATTCCCACCCGGGGTAACCCGCGAGAAAGTGCAACAGAAAGCAGACCGCCGGGACTTTTCGAGGTTTCGGTAAGGGTGAAACGGTGGTGTAAGAGACCACCAGCGGCCCGTGTGATCGGGTCGGCTGGGTAAACCTCGCCCGGAGCAAGGTCGAACAGGGAGCGTTACGGGCGGCTCGTCCAGTTTCCGGGTAGACCGCTAGAGGTGTGCGGCAACGTACATCGTAGATAGATGGCCGTCGATGATACATCCTCGGATGTGTCGGGACAGAACCCGGCGTAATAGCCGGCCCATTCACTTCCTCGTCACTAATTCGCCATCAGGCGCCCGAAATCTGGCGATCTGCGCGATACCGGGTCGACTCGATGTAACGGGCGTTCGCTTCATCCGGTCCGGTGGCCCATGCGGTAGCGGCCTCCCTGGTCATTCCGAAGGCGACGTGGCGTTCGATGAGGCGCTCGACCCGGAGTTCACGCGCGGTGTCGATGAACCAGATTTCATCCACCAGGGATCGGATGCGGTCCCAGCCAGGCGCAGTCGAGAGAAGATAGTTGCCCTCGGTGATGACCAAGTCGATGGCGTGTGGCACCGCGATGGAGGCGGCGATCGGCTCCTCGAGACCACGCCGATAGGAGGGCGCGTAGACCGTCGGTTCATCGCGAGCGCGCAGACGCTGGAGGAGCGAGACATAGCCGCCGACGTCGAAGGTATCGATCGCTCCCTTGCGATCGCGGAGCGGGGTTCCCTTGATGATCTCGTTCGCGAGATGGAAGCCGTCCATGGGCACGACAACGCTTCGCTTGATGCCGAGGGCATCCGCCAGGCTGCGAGCAAAGGTGGACTTGCCGGTTCCGGGTGCTCCGGTGATACCGAGGATCTGGCGCGTGCCGGACGAGTGAAGGCGAGCCCGGATGTGGGTGACGAGTTGCATCAGGTCGGCGGGTGTCTGGCCCATCGGTCGGTCCTCGATTCGGTGCTGGGATGCGTTGGCGTGGGGCGATAAAGCCTACTCAGGAGTGCAGACAGTTCCGTTTTCCCACCGGGGAAAGCTTGAGCCACGCACCAACGGCCTCGTCTAATGCGCCGTGATGGCAGAAGTGAAGCAAATCGCTGCAAGCTCCCGGCCCTCGACTTGCAATGGCGGTGCAGATTCCCGTGCCGAACAGCGAAAGAGACGCACAGTCGAATGTTTGTGAGCGCCGACTGAAAATAGGGCCACCAGCCAGTACGGAAAGTGCGATGTCAAGCAGGAATTCGCCCCCTGTGTGTGACGGAGAAGCACTCGGACCGGGAGATCGCGCGTCTGGTCGGGCTGTCGGCAGCGCCGCACGGCCTGGGACGTGACCGGGTCTGCTGGGTTGCGAGCATCCATCGGGCAGACGCACTCACGGTGCATCCGTGGCCCATTCTTTCCGGCGTCTAAACGCCGGAGCTATGCCTCCGGCGCGAACCGGTAGCCCATGCCCGGCTCCGTCAGGAAAAAGCGTGGTCGGGATGGCTCTGGCTCGAGTTTTTTGCGGAGCTGGCCCAGGTAGAGGCGTAAGTAGCCGTCTTCCTTCTCGTATGTCGGACCCCAGACGGTGGTCAGGAGAAAATGCTTGGTGATCAGGCGCTCTGGGTTGCGCACCAGTATTTCGAGAATGTGCCATTCGGTCGGCGTGAGCTTCACCACTCCCGATTCGGCTTTCGATACCGTGTGCGCCGCGAGGTCTACCGTCACCTCTCCGAATCTCACCACCGGCAGATCCGGCTCGGCGGTGGAGCGACGGCTGAGCGCGCGGATACGAGCGAGTAACTCGTCAATCGCGAATGGCTTCGTGACATAGTCATCCGCACCCGCGTCAAGAGCATCGACCTTGTCAGCGGAGTCGGTGCGACCGCTCACCACGAGGATCGGTACCTCCGTCCAGCCGCGCAGGCCCTCGATCACGCGGATCCCGCCGACGCCGGGAAGGCCGAGATCGAGAACCACGAGCTCCGGTTTGACCCGTGCCGCGACATCCAGTGCCTCGGGTCCAGACTCGGCCAGAAACACCTCGTAGCCCCGGGCGGCGAGGTTGATGCGAAGGGTCTTGAGAATCCGAGCGTCATCATCCACTACGAGAATGCGCATCACGACTCTTGCCTGATGGAATGGGTGTCGGCGTGTTCCGGACCAGGGGCCAGCTCACTTGTCGGCAGCGTCACGACCATGGTGAGGCCGCCGCCGGGAGTGTCTTCGGCCTCAAGGCTGCCCCCCATAGCCTCCATGAAACCGTTGGACAGGGCGAGACCGAGCCCGACTCCGGTGGTGTTGTCTGTGTCGCCCAGTCGCTGGAACGGCTGAAAAGCTTCGGCGAGTTTTGCCGGAGGGATACCGGGGCCTCGGTCGATCACGCGCAACTCCAGTCGCGCACCGAAACTGCTCGCCGTGATGATGAGTGGGGCGTCATCCGGAGAATACCGAAGCGCGTTCGCCACGAGATTGACGATAACCCGCTGCAGCAGCACCGCATCACAGAGCGCCTCGGGCAGGTCGGCCGCGACATCCATCTGCACTCGTGTCAACGGCACTCGTAGTTCATCGAGCGCGAGAGGCACGATCTCGTCGAGACCCACCCGCGCCAGCGAGATTGGCAGCACACCGGCTTGCAGCCGACTCGCGTCCAGGAGATCGTTCACAAGATCGGCGAGGCGGTGCAACGACTCCTCGGCGGTGTGCAGCAGCTCGGCGCGGTCGCCGTCGCTCCACGAGACATCCGTGCTCAGAAGGCTCGATACGGCTGCCGTCGCTGATGAGAGTGGAGTGCGCAGGTCGTGACCGACAGCAGCGAGAAGTGCCGTGCGCAACCGGTCCGCTTCCTCGAGTGGCCGGATGCCCTTGGCCGCCGTGCGCAGATCCCGCTGCACCAGTGCTGCCTCGATTTGGGAGACGAAGGCATCGAGAATACGCCGATCCGAGGCCTGCAGGTCACGTCCGGTGAGTACGACGCTGCCGTCGTCGCCGAAGTCGACGACAGTGCGTTTCCCCTCCCCGGAGCCGGTCGACACGCCGGCTTCGAACAGTCGCTCGCCGCCGTACCTCACGACGACGCTTGCCATGCCGAATACCTCTCGCAGGCGATTCGCCAGCGCTTCGACGGCGTTTTCTCCGCGAATAATGCTGCCGGCAACGGTCGCGAGAGTCTCCGCTTCTGCGGCGGAGCGTTTGGCCGCCCTGCTGCGACTCGCCGCCTGGTCGACGACGAGGCTCACCAGTATGGCAATAACCAGGAAAATTATCAGCGCCAGGAGGTGCAGTGGATTGGCGATCGTGACCGTGTACAGCGGGTTGACGAAGAAGAAGTCGAGCAACAGCCCGGCCAACACCGCCGCCGTGACAGCGGGCCAGATGCCGCCGATGAGTGCGACCACCACGACGAGTAGCTGGAACGCCAACACATCGCTCGGCAGTGATTCGCTGCTGCGAAATCCACTGAGAATCCAGGTGAGCAGCGGAAGACCGACCAGGGTGAGAGCGAAACCGCCCAGCCGTCGCCTCACGGTAAGGGCACCACCGGTGCTTGGCAATTGGAGGGTGCCCGCCGACGCATGCGACACGATGTGCACGTCGATATCCCCGGATGCCCGGATCACCGTCTGGCCGATGCCCTGTCCGGTGAGGAAGGTGGTGAGTCGGCTTCGGCGGCTCACTCCGATGACCAGCTGTGTGGCGTTCACTCCGCGGGCGAACTCCACGAGGGCTGTCGGGGTATGGTCTCCGACCACCTGGTGGTACGTGCCGCCGAGGGATTCGACGAGCGTGCGCTGGTCGAGGAGGGCACCGGGATTTGACTCCGCGAGACCGTCGGAGCTCGACACATGCACGGCCAGCAACTGGCCGCCACTCGTGCGGGCCGAGATGCGAGCCCCCCGACGGATGAGGGTTTCACCCTCCGCACCGCCGGGAAGCGCCACGACCACGCGCTCGCGGGCTTCCCACTTTCCGCGGATTCCGTGTTCGTTGCGGTAGGCCTGCAACGCGACATCCACTTCGTCAGCGAGCCAGAGCAGGGCGAGTTCTCGGAGCGCGGTGAGGTTGCCGAGACGGAAGTAGTTGCTGAGGGCGGCGTCAATGGTGCCGGCGGGATAGATATGACCGCCAGCGAGGCGAGTGCGAAGTGCCTCCGGGGTGAGGTCGACCACTTCGATCTGGTCAGCCGAGCGCAGCACGGAGTCAGGGATCGTCTCACGCTGAGCGACACCGGTGATCGACTGCACCACATCGTTGAGCGACTCGATGTGTTGGATGTTCACCGTCGAAATCACGTTGATGCCGGCATCCAGCAGGTCGTGCACGTCTTCCCAGCGCTTCTCGTGGATGCTGCCTGGCGCGTTTGTATGCGCGAGCTCGTCGACGAGAGCCCAGTCGGGTCGACGTGCTATCAGGCCGTCGAGGTCGAGTTCATCGAGCATCACACCGCGGTGGCCGACACTGCGACGAGGGAACAATTCGAGGCCCTCGGTCAAGCGAGCGGTCTCTGTCCGGCCGTGTGTCTCCACCAGCCCGACGACGACATCGAGGTTTTGGTTGAGCAGCCGGTGCCCCTCCTCCAGCATGCTGAAGGTCTTGCCGACTCCGGGAGCCGCGCCGAGGTAGACCTGGAGGATGCCCCGTGTCATCGACTTCTATTTGCCAGAAGCGAGAGCCGCTGCGCCAAGGATGCCCGCATTGTTGCGCAGTGTCGCCGGCACTATCGGAGTATCCAGACTCAAGAGCGGGAGAAAATCTTTGTACTGCTTTGACACCCCGCCGCCCACGATGAAGAGGTCGGGGTGGAAGAGGGCCACGAGCGTGTCGTAGTACTTCTGAAGGCGAACCGCCCATTCCTCCCAGCTCAGGTTCTCTCGTTCCTTCGCCGAATAGGCCGCCTTGGTCTCCCAGTCGACGCCCTCGAGCTGAAGGTGACCGAGTTCGGCGTTCGGGATGAGGACGCCCTTGTAGATGATGGCGGTACCAATTCCGGTACCGAGCGTGGTGAGGATCACGAGGCCCTTGTTCTTCTCCGCCGCACCGTAGAGGGATTCGGCATAGCCGGCCGCATCCGCATCGTTCACAAAGGTGATGTCCCGATCGAGTCCTTTTTCAAACAGCTTCTCCGCTTCCAGTCCGATCCACTTCTTTGAGACATTCGCCGCAGAAAGGGTGCGCCCCTTCACGACGACGGCAGGAAAGCACAGGCCGATCGGGAGCTTCTTGTCGGGGGAGCCGAGTTTCTTCAGCACCTCCTGCACCGTGAGCACGATGTCATCAGGCTCGCCGCCCTCCGGGGTAGGCAGCTTCACCCGGTCGCTGAGGAGCTTGCCTGTCGACACATCGACGATCGCCCCCTTGATGCCGGTGCCGCCAATATCGATGCCTACTGCTTTGTCAGCCATCTCGCCATTCTTCTCGTGTGTGGGGTGTGTCTTGGCCCGGTCAGGGGAGTGTCAGCACTTCAGCGCCGCGTTCGGTAACAACCATCGTGTGCTCGAACTGGGCAGTGATGCTGCGGTCCTTGGTGACGACAGTCCAGTCATCCGCCCACATCTCCCACTCGATTCTGCCGAGGGTGAGCATCGGCTCGATTGTGAAGACCATTCCGACCACGATCTCCGTCGAGTAGGCGGGCGCTGCGTCATAGTGCGGGATGATGAGACCGGAATGGAATGCTTCGCCCACTCCGTGCCCGGTAAAGTCGCGCACCACACCGTAGTCGAAGCGGCGCGCGTAGGACTCGATTGCTCGGCCGATTACATTGATCTCGCGGCCAGGGGCGACGGCCTTGATCCCACGATTGAGTGACTCGCGGGTGCGCTCTACCAGGTCGGTCACCTGCGGGGTGGCCTTGCCCACGATGAAGGTCTGGTTGCTGTCTCCGTGCACGCCGTTCTTGTAGGCGGTGATGTCGATGTTCACGATATCCCCGTCTTCGAGCACGGTGTCGTCAGGGATACCGTGGCAAATAACTTCATTCACGGAGCTGCAGAGCGATTTAGGGAAGCCGCGATAGCCGAGTGTCGAAGGGTAGGAGTCGTTGGCGACCATGTAGTCGTGGCCGATGACATCCAGTTCGTCGGTGGTGATTCCGGCTCGGATGTTCGCGCCGACAACCGCGATGGCATCCGCTGCGATCCGCCCCGACTCACGAATTCGACCGACCGCCTCCGCGCCATAGATATCCGATCCGGTGAAGCGGGAAGGCCCGGGTTTGCCCACGTATTCCGGACGCACGATGTGCCTCGGCACGAATCGGGTGGGGCTGACTCGGCCCGCAACCAGGTGGCCATTCGAATCCTTGGGCATGGGAGTAATTTTAGTAGCGAGCAAGGAGCTGACATGACGCAGTGGTACTACAACACACGCACCCACGAGGTGGAAGAGGGCAAACAGTCGCTCGCTTCAGAGTTGGACGGCCCATTCGAGAGCAGGGAGGATGCCGCTCGCGCCCCCGAGATCATCGCCGAACGCGCGCGCAAATGGGCGGAGGATGACGCGAAGGACGAGTGACTGCGCCCGGCCCCGTCCCGGACTCTGCCGCCGAAAGTGACACACGTGCCGGAAAGGGCGGGCGCGCGTGGCACTTTCGGGCGCGGAGGCTGCCGGGTGCTGACCCTCAGTCCGTGTATTCGTGCTCCGGAGCTGGGTACTCGCCGTCGGCGACATCCGCGATATAGGTTTTCGCGGCATCCGTCAGCACCGTGCTGAGATTCGCGTAGCGCTTTACGAACTTGGGGATGCGGCCAACAGTGAGCCCGGCCCAGTCGGTCCAGACGAGCAGCTGGCCGTCGACGTGGGGGCCGGCTCCCACACCGATCGTCGGGATTTGCAGTTCCGCGGTCACCTGCTTCGCGATGAGAGAAGGCACCATCTCGAGCACGACGGCGAAGGCTCCCGCGTCCTCAACGGCGTGGGCGTCGGCGAGCAGTTGCTCGGCGCCCTTGCCGCGTCCCTGGATGATATGACCACCGAGGCCGTGTTCGCTCTGCGGGGTGAAACCAATGTGTCCCATGACGGGGATGCCCGCCGATACGATGCGACGAATCTGCTCGGCGCTGCGCACACCGCCCTCGAACTTCACGGCGTGCGCGTGCGTCTCCTTCATGAACCGGAATGCGGTGTGAAGGGCCTCGTCGGGAGAGGTCTCGTAAGACCCGAAGGGCATGTCCGCGACCACGAAGGCGCGGGTCACTGCCCCCGCGACAGCGCGGGTGAGGGGAATCAGGTCGTCAACGGTCACGGGCAGGGTCGTCTCGTAGCCGAGTACATTATTTCCGGCGGAATCGCCAACCAGCAGGAAGTCGATCCCTGCCGCGTCGAAGATGGATGCCGTGAGCTGGTCGTAGCTCGTGAGCCCGGTGATCTTCACCCCGTTCTCTTTCGCGCTCTGGAAGTGTCGGGTACGTACTCTCTTGAGGTTTGCCTGAGTTGCCGCTGCAGTGGGGTCGGTCATGCGGGCAATCCTAGCCTCGGGGTGCCCGCCTACCGGGTCGGACGATAGGTGATCGGCAGGCGCCGATCACGGCCGAAGGCCATGCCGCTGATTTTGGGGCCAATGGCTCCCTGTCGGCGCTTCCACTCCGAGTGATCGACCAGCTTTGTCACGAAGTCGACGGTGTCCGTATCGAAGCCGAGGTTGATCACATCCTCCCGGCCGAGCGCCTTGGTGATGTACGCCTCGAGGATGGCATCGAGTATTTCGTACGGGGGCAGCGAATCCTGGTCGGTCTGATCGGGGCGCAACTCCGCGCTCGGCGGCTTCTCAATCGAGTTCGCGGGAATCGGTGGTACCTCGCCTCGGGAGGTTGCAGAATCGTTGCGCCAGCGCGCCAGCTCCCAGACAAGCATCTTCGGCACGTCCTTGATCGGGGCGAATCCCCCGACCGAGTCCCCGTAGATCGTCGAGTACCCCACCGACAGCTCGGTTTTGTTACCGGTGGTGAGCACCAGATGGCCCTCGAGATTCGACAACCCCATCAGGATGATGCCGCGGATCCGTGCCTGCACGTTCTCCGCGGCAGTACCGGTGAGTTTCAGCTGGGTCTCGATCGGCAGCACGAGGTCGGCGATCGCCTCCGTCGAGTAATGCAGGCCGATGTTTTCGGCGAGCTCGTCGGCATCCGATCGCGAGTGGTCGGAGCTGTAGCGGCTTGGCATGCTCACGCCCCAGACCCGGTCTGCGCCCAGCGCATCGGCGGCGATGGCCGCACAGACGGCAGAGTCGATTCCTCCCGACAGTCCCAGAATCACCGAGCGGAAGCCGTTCTTGTGCACGTAGTCCCGAAGGCCGAGCACGAGGGCGTTCCAGACCTGTTCGCGATCCTCCGGAAGGATGGCGAGGTCGGTCTCGAGGGCAGGCTGCTGGCCCGGCCCATCGGCGAGCGTGACGCGCGTGACACTGTCGGGCAGCTTCGCTTCGGTCGCAGCGGAAACCTCCACATCGACGACGAGCAGATGTTCGACGAATTGCGGCGCCCGAGCGAGGATGGTGCCCGCGCCGTCCACCACCACACTGTCACCGTCGAACACCAGGTCGTCCTGCCCGCCAATGATGTTCACGTAGGCCACGGTCGTGTTGGTCTCGATGGCCCGCCGGGTGACCAGCGGAAGTCGTACCTCGTTCTTATCCCGCTCGAACGGCGAGGCGTTGATCACGACCAGGAGTCCTGCATCGACCTCGAGTACCCGGGCGACGGGGCCGCCGTCGCGCCAGAGGTCTTCGCAGACGATCAGCGCAACATCCGCTCCCTTGATGCGCAGGACGAGCAGTTCGTCGCCCGGAATGAAGATGCGGTACTCGTCGAACACGGAATAGTTGGGGAGGTGGTGCTTGGCGTATCGAGCGGCGACATGGCCATGCTGGAGTACGCTCGCGCAGTTTTGGGCGATGGCGGTCGGCGCATTACTCGTGCCGGTGAGTCGAGGCTCGAACGGCCCGTCCGGATGCCCGACAATTACCGCGAGATCGCCGAGGCCCGCGTCCTGCAGCTCTTTCGCGAGCTTGTACACGGCGTTGTGGCACTCGGCGAGGAAGCTTGGCCGAGAGGCGAGGTCTTCGATGGGGTAGCCGCTGATCGCCATCTCTCCCACCGCCAGGAGGTCTGCACCCTGGGCGGATGCGCGATGAGCGGCAGCGAGAATCTGGGCGGAATTGCCGACCAGGTCGCCGACGACGGGGTTGGTTTGGCCAAGCGCCAAGCGGAGTCGGGGCATAGCCACTAGCCTAATAGCCGGGGAGGATCCACCCCCGAGCGAGCACTAAGAGGAGCCCATGGACAAGCAGCGCGACTTCGTTCTCCGCACGATCGAGGAACGCGGCGTCAAGTTCATCCGGCTCTGGTTCACGGATGTGGTCGGTACCCTCAAGTCGGTCGCGATCGCACCGGCAGAGGTCGAGGGTGCCTTCGCTGAGGGCCTTGGATTCGACGGTTCGGCGATCGAGGGCCTCACCCGGTCCTACGAGGCCGACGTGCTCGCGCATCCGGATCCTGCCACCTTCCAAATTCTGCCGTGGCGTGGAGAGATCGATCCCACCGCCCGAATGTTCTGCGACATCACGACTCCCGACGGCCAGCCCGCCGTTGCCGACCCTCGCAACGTGCTCAAGCGCACCCTCGCGACCGCCGCCGAGCGCGGCTTCACGTTCTATACGCATCCCGAGATCGAGTTCTACCTGCTCAAGAGTTCGCAGTTTGGCGAGGAAGGTCCCCAGCCCGTCGACCGCGCTGGCTATTTCGACAACGTACCGGGCGGCACGGCTCACGACTTCCGGCGCCGTTCGGTACGGATGCTTGAAGACCTCGGCATCTCGGTGGAATTCAGCCACCACGAAGCCGGTCCCGGGCAGAACGAGATCGATCTGCGGTACGCGGATGCCCTCACTACGGCCGACAACATCATGACCTTCCGAACGGTCGTCAAGGAGGTGGCGATCGAGCAGGGCGTCTACGCGACGTTCATGCCGAAGCCTCTTTCGGGTGAACCGGGCTCGGGAATGCACACGCACATGTCACTCTTCGAGGGTGACACGAACGCCTTCTACGACGGGGCCGGTCAATACCAGCTCTCGAGGATCGGGCGACAGTTCATTGCCGGGCTGCTCAGGCATGCCCCGGAGATCACGGCGGTCACGAATCAGTTTGTGAACTCCTACAAGCGGCTCTGGGGTGGCTCATCCCAAAACAAGCTTGGTGAGGCCCCGAGCTTCGTCACCTGGGGCCACAACAACCGTTCCGCTCTGGTGCGTGTGCCGCTCTACAAGCCAAACAAGGGCCAGAGTGCTCGGGTGGAGTACCGCGCAATCGACTCCGCGGCGAACCCGTACTTGGCGTTCTCGCTGTTGCTCGCTGCAGGGCTCAAGGGTATTGAGGAGGGCTACGAACTGCCGGCGGAGGCCGAAGACAATGTGTGGGAGCTTTCGGATGCGGAGCGTCGCGCCCTCGGCTACAGCCAGCTTCCGGCAAGCCTCGATCACGCTGTTGCGCTCATGGAGGAGTCCGAGCTCGTGGCGGAGACTCTCGGTGAGCATGTGTTCAACTTCGTTCTGTTGAACAAGCGCCAGGAATGGCGCGAATACCGCGCGCAGGTCACTCCCTACGAGCTCAAAAGCAATCTGGAGATGCTGTAGGGGCACTCCCGGACACTGAGGTTTAGGACTCGACGTCAATGGCGCGCGAACAATCAATCCTGACCGACCTCGCTAAGCTCGGGTTCGCCGAGCTAGATCCGGCGGTCGTGCTGCTCGCAGAGTTGGACGACCTACTCGGAGCCATCGTGTCGCCGAGTGACTTCCTTCCTCTCTTCGCACACGCTGCAGATCCTGACCGCGCCCTCCGTGCACTCGCCGCACTGGTGCGACAGTCCCCGACCGAGACAATTGCGCTGGTCACCGATTCTTCGGCTTTGGATCGCCTGGTTCGCGTGCTCGGCGCATCGACCGGGTTGGGAGATTTCCTGCTGAGGCATCCGGAAGAGTTATCCGTGCTTTCCCACAGCTTCACGCGTCCCCCTCCACCCGAGTTCTACCGACTCGATCTCGCGGACTCGGTCTCCGCGATCGACGACTCACCAGAGGAGGCATGCTGGGATGCTCTCCGCGTGCGATATCGCCGCCATGTAACCCAGCTCGCCGCGTGGGATCTTGGGCAGGCGCATCCGCTTGATGCACTCGATAGCATCGCTGCTGCCCTCGCCGATCTTGCGGCCGCGGCGCTCGACGCGGCGCTGATAGTGGCCCGTGCGACGGTGAAATTTCCTGTCGCCGAGGTGGCGGCGACCCGGTTGGCGATTATCGGGATGGGCAAGGCCGGCGCTCGTGAGCTCAACTATGTGAGCGACGTGGACGTCATCTTCGTGGCTGAGGGATCGGCCGATCTCCCCGACGGTCGAGCCGTTGAGATCGCAACCCGCCTCGCAATGGCCACGATGCGAGGCATACACGACTACTCACGGGAGCCCGCCCTCTGGGAGGTCGATGCCAACCTCCGCCCGGAAGGCAAGGACGGCGCTCTGGTGCGCTCCCTTGACTCTCACATCGCTTACTACGATCGCTGGGCGAAGAGCTGGGAGTTTCAGGCGTTACTCAAAGCCCGGCCGCTGGCCGGGGACCTCGTGTTGGGGCAACGCTTTGTGGATGCGGTCTCCCCGAAGGTCTGGTCGAGCGCCTCGCGCGAGAACTTCGTGGAGGGGGTGCAGCGCATGCGGGAGCGGGTGACCGACAACATCCCGAGCGCCGAGCTCGATTACCAGTTGAAGCTCGGACCGGGTGGCTTGCGCGACATCGAGTTCACCATCCAGTTGCTGCAGCTCGTGCACGGCCAGACAGATGAACTGGTTCGGCAGCGCGGCACGCTTCCTGCCCTCGTCGCCCTCGCTGACGAGGGCTACATTGGTCGAACCGAGGCGGCAGAGTTTTCCCGCGACTACCGGTTTCTCCGCCTGTTGGAGCATCGCCTTCAACTGGTGCAGCTGAGGCGCACCCACCTCATGCCGAGCGATCGGGACGCCGTGAGAGTGCTTGCGAGAGCGAGTGGCATCGTTTCAGTGGCCGGAGACCTGATCGAGCAGTGGAATCGCACCAAACTCGAGGTGAGGAGCCTGCACGAGCGGCTGTTCTATCGACCGTTGCTGTCGGCCGTCGCTGCGCTCCCCGATGGCGGCCTCACCCTCAGCAGCGAGCAGGCAGTCGCTCGACTTGCCGCGATCGGGTTCCGCGATCCGAAGGGTGCGCTCGCCCACATCGGAGCGCTCACAGGCGGAGTCTCCCGCCGTGCAGCGATCCAGCGGCACCTTCTCCCGGTGATGCTGCAGTGGTTCGCGGACGGCGCCGACCCCGATTACGGCCTGCTGGCATTCCGGCGGCTCAGCGACGACCTGGGGGAGTCCTACTGGTTCCTGCGGATGTTGCGCGACTCATCGGGAGCCGCGAAGCGCCTCACCAACGTGCTGTCGTCCTCCCGATTCGTCGGGGTGCTTCTTGAGCGCATACCGGAAGCAGCCGCCTGGCTCGATCGTGAGGAGGAGCTGACCGCTCGGCCGCTCGTCGCCCTACTCGAGGAGACTGCATCGACGCTCGCCAGGCACGACGATGTGGTGACCGCTTCCCTGGCCTTCCGCACCGCTCGCCGACGGGAGGTGCTTCGTCTCGCGATCGGGGCAATTCTCGGGCAGGTGCCTGTCGAGAAGCTCGGCCGGGCGCTCTCGGACGTGACGACCGCGCTGCTCACCGGGGTGCTGCACGCGCTGCGACCCGTTGACGACGGCATCGAGTTCGGCATCATCGCAATGGGCCGGTATGGCGGTCAGGAACTCGGGTTCGGGTCTGATGCGGATGTGCTCTATGTCTACCGCAGCACGACCGCTTCGAGCGAGGAGGCTGCGGCGCGTGCGAAGTTCCTCGTCTCGGAACTCAACCGTCATACCGAAGACCTCAGACTGCCGTTCGACCTCGATATCGACCTTCGTCCCGAGGGAAAGAATGGCGCAGTGGTGCGCTCGCTCGATTCCTATCGCGCCTATTACGCGCGCTGGTCACTCACTTGGGAGGCGCAGGCACTGCTACGCGCCCGCGGCGCAGTGGGGGATGCCGCGCTCCTTGCTGACTTCGAGAGTCTCGCCGACGAGGTGCGATTCCCCATTGCGATCTCAGAGAATGACGTGCGTGAAGTCAAGCGGATTAAAGCGCGAGTCGAGTCGGAGCGACTGCCGCAAGCCGCGGATCCGGCCCGCCACCTCAAACTCGGGCGTGGATCTCTCAGCGACGTGGAGTGGTTCGTCCAACTCATCCAGCTACAGAATGGCGCGCGGGTTGCTGGGCTTCGCACCACTTCTACCCTTAGCGCACTCGAGGTGGCGTGTTCGGAAGGGTTCGTCACCTCGACGGACGCGGCAAAATTGCGGGATGCCTGGATATTCGCGTCGCGCGTGCGCTCGGCCATGGTGTTGTGGATGACGCGGTCTACGGATGTGCTCCCCACCGACCGCCAACAGCTCGACGGCGTCGCGCGTCTGCTCGAATATCCTCCCGGATCCGCGACCCAGCTCGAGGAAGACTATCTGCGTGTCACTCGACTCGCGCGCGGAGTCTTCGAGAAGCAGTTCTACGGCACTGCACAGGTATCCGGGCCGACGACCGGATGACCGTCAGGTGACAAAAAATACATAGATCGCGAAGATGACCCAGACTGCGGTGAGAAACAGCGGTAGAAATAGGTCTATCTTCATGCGGGTGAGGCGCATTGTGCGGAAGGGCACGTTGTCGGACAGGGTGAGAGCGGCGTAGACCCTACGACGAAGGGCGAGGTTGGTTGTCTTCGCGTACTCTTTCTCCCTGAGATATTCTGTGCCGGGATTCTTCAGAGAAAGTGTGTACCTTCTTCCATCTTCGTCGAACTGCTGGGCGAGCTCGAACTTGTGATAATCCACGATTGCCGTTCGCGCGAAGATTGCGGGAAACCAGATGTACCAGGTCGACACCATTGCGAGGAGGAATACCGCGTAAAACGGTACTTGCATTGCGGAGCTGAGCAGAATCGCGCCGACCGCGAGAAACAGCGATTGCGAGGAGAGTGAAAGACTCCGATACGACTGCACGCTCGACTCGTAGATGGCCCATTGACTGCCCACATCGTGGGTTGACTCCGGCATTGTTTCCCCTCAACTGGCTTTTTCGGCCAGCGTACTGGCTGTGCAGTATGCAGAAAGGCCGCACTCCGCCGAAGGAGTGCGGCCTTCTGTCGATCAGACGATCAGACGATCAGACGATCAGACGCTGAAGTACAGCTCGTACTCGAACGGCGTCGGACGCTGCGCCGCAGGGATGATCTCCGCGGAACGCTTGTACGAGATCCAGGTCTGGATCAGGTCGGGCGTGAATACGTTGCCGGCGGTCAGGAACTCATGATCGGCCTCGAGAGCGCGAAGAGCTTCTTCGAGCGACGCAGGTACCTGCGGGATGTTCTTCGCCTCCTCGGGAGGAAGCTCGTACAGGTCCTTGTCGACGGGCTCGTGCGGCTCGATACGGTTCTTGATTCCATCGAGACCGGCCATGAGCTGCGCCGCGAACGCGAGGTACGGGTTGCCGGAAGCATCCGGAGCGCGGAACTCGATGCGCTTCGCCTTGGGGTTGGTACCCGTGATCGGGATACGGATCGAGGCCGAACGGTTACCGGCCGAATAGACCAGGTTGACCGGGGCTTCGAAGCCGGGGATCAGGCGGCGATACGAGTTGAGCGTCGGGTTCGTGAACGCGAGCACCGCCGGAGCATGTTTGAGCAGCCCGCCGATGTACCAGCGCGCGATGTCACTGAGCCCGCCATAGCCCTTTTCGTCGTAGAACAGCGGCACGCCGTCGTTCCAGAGCGACTGGTGGGTGTGCATGCCCGATCCGTTATCGCCGAACAGCGGTTTCGGCATGAAGGTCGCGACCTTGTTCCATTCGAGCGCGGTGTTCTTGACGATGTACTTGAACTTGAGAAGGTCGTCGGCCGCGTGAACCATCGTGTCGAAGCGGTAGTTGATCTCCGCCTGGCCTCCGGTGCCGACCTCGTGGTGGGCGCGCTCGAGAATGAGGCCGGCGTCGATCAGCTTGAGGCTGATGTCGTCGCGCAGGTCGGCCTGCTTGTCAACGGGGCTCACCGGGAAGTAGCCGCCCTTGTAGGGAGTCTTGTTAGCGAGGTTTCCGCCCTCCTCGACGCGTCCAGAGTTCCAAGCACCCTCATCGGAGTCGACGAAGTATGAGCTGGAATTCTGACGAACGTCGTAGCGCACGTCGTCGAAGATGTAGAACTCGGCCTCGGGCGCAAAGAATGCGGTGTCGGCGATGCCGGTCGACGCGAGGTACTTCTCGGCCTTCTTCGCAACCTGGCGCGGGTCTCGGGCGTAGATCTCGCCGTTTCGCGGGTTATAGATGTCGAAGATCATAATGAGCGTCTTCTCGATACGGAAGGGGTCGACGTACGCGGTGGTCACGTCGGGGATGAGTTGCATGTCCGATTCGTGAATCGATGCGAAGCCGCGAATCGACGAACCGTCGAAGAGCTGTCCGACCGAGAAGAATTCTTCGTCGACGGTCGAGGCGGGAATGTTGAAGTGCTGCTGCACACCGGGGAGGTCGGTGAAGCGGATATCAAGGAATTTGACGTTCTCGGCCTTGATGAACTTGAGCACCTCTGAAGAATCACTGAACATGTGACTTGACTCCAATGGGGTTTGGTACTGGTACGGCGGCAAGCGCAGCCACCTGCGACGCTAGACGAGGGGAGTTTCGCCACGGTGTCGCTATTGTTTCGTGCATGTTACGTCGAGGCTGCGAACGTAGGATCGGAAAATGGTCGAGCCGCGAACATCCGCCCCACCCAGCGATTGGCCCGGTCGACACTTCGGTCTACCGGCGGCCGGACCTCGGTCCATCGCCCGGTTCGGCCGCCGACTCGCCGCATTCGCCATTGATATCGCCCTCGGTGCGCTTATCTCCCTCGCGTTCTTCAAATATGACATCTGGGCGAGCATTGCCATTTTCGCAGTAACGCAAATAGTATTTTTGATTCTCGTCAGCGGAAGCGTCGGGCATCTCTTGTTGGGGATGCGCGTGGTTCCCCTGAAACCGGCATGGATCGGCGTCTGGCGGCCGATCGTGCGCACGGTGTTGCTTGCTCTGTTCGTTCCTGCGCTGATCACTGATCGCGACCGGCGCGGAATCCACGACCGCCTGGCGGGCACGGTGTTGGTGCGCCGTTGACAGCGCGCCCTCCCGGAAAACCGATCAGCGGGGGCGTGGCCCGCGTGCTCTGAGCGGGTCGACGCCCTTCGGAATCGGAAGCTGGTTCTTACCGAGGGAGGCGAGACGATTGCCGACGGCATGGATCTCGGACTTGTTGAGCGATCGCTTGAAACGCGCCATGCGGCCCGCGAGTTTGTGGAGCGGCACGGCGTCACTGTCTGGTCCGACATGCAGCATGTGAACGATGACGTTCGGAAGAATACGCGTCACACGACGACGCTCTTCGTCGAGCATCTTCTGCGTGCGGCTCTTGGGGCCTTCACCGATCAGTACGACGCCGCCGTTACCGACTGCTCGATAGACCGCGTCCTGGGTTTTGGGACTCACGGCAACCGGCATTTCGCTCGCGGTCCAGCCGCGACGGAGCGAACTCTTCAGCACTGCTCCGACGGCACCCGGCTGGCCTTCTATCTGCGAATATGCGGCGCGCTCCGCAAGCCGGCCAAGCACGATGAGGAAGAGCAGCACACCACCGAGCACTCCCGCGACGATCCACAGCACGAATCCAAAAATATTGTCGACGCCTGAGATGAGGAGACCTGCGAGGATGCCGGCCAGAATCGGTGCGAGAAAGGCGAGGAGAAACCACCAGATTGCGTTGGCGTCGTAGCGCCGAGTCATTTGGAAGACCTGGTACATCTGCTTGAGACGACCGGGCTCTTTCGCTGCCTTCGGAGCCGAAGTTTGGGTGCGTGCCATGGGTCAAGGATACGACCTGTCCGTGGCCATCTGCTCCCTCACCCTTCGGGCCGGCCTTCTCTGTCCACCATTCCGCCCGGCACGGGGCGGTGGATGCCTCTGGCCCCTGATACTCGCATCATGGAGACCGTCGGAGGCTATCGACTCGTGCGCAAACTCGGCGCGGGAGACCGCGCGGAGATTCACCTCGGGCATGCCGGGTCGAGAGAGCCGCCGACCGGTGATCGGATCGCCGCGATCAAGATCTTCCGGCCGTCCACAGACGAGATGAGCGTAGACCGCGAAATCGAGGCGCTCGCGCGCGCGTCGTCCCGCCATCTTCTGGAATTGAAAGACCTCGCGACGGGCCGGGACGGGCGGCCATGCCTCATCCTTCCAAGACTCGGATCGGGCAATCTGGGGCGGCTGTTGGCCGTTCGAGACGACCTGGAGGCCGGAGAGGCGGTCAGTATCCTGGTTCCGCTGGTCGAAGCGGTACGGGAACTTCATCGGGTCGGTGTCGCCCATGGGGCGGTGGCCCCAGGATCGGTGCTCTTCGATGACCAGGGTGCGCCGGTGCTCGCGCGATTCGGCGGAGTCAGCCTGATCGGTGACTTTCCGGCGACCGACGGCGGGCACAGCCTCACCTCGGCGCGCCTGGATGAGGAACGACACGCCGTCGCTGACCGGGTCGGGCTGCGGGATCTCGTCGGCACCGTGCTCGATCGGCTCAGTGGGGGAGCGAACCCCCAGTCGCTCGCAACGCTTCGGGACAGCGTGAGCGGGCCGCCGGGGACAGACCGGGAACTTTTGCTACTCATCGACCTGCTATTCGACCTCGCACCGGCGCTACCGATCCGCCTCGATCACCACCTGACACGGCAGGAGTCGGAATTGCGGTCATCCAATCGGGTGGACGGGTATCCGAACGGCGCGAGGGAAGATCTCTGGCTGAACAACGAGACCACAGCGGGAGCACTGCCGACTGACGTCCTGCCCTCGGTGACTCTGCCGTCAAACAAGCAGCAAACAGGAGTGACCGATCGGGACAAGCATCCGCTGGCGAAGCTTCGTTCGTGGGTCGCTGCGATCCTCTCGCCGGTTCGTACCCCGATCTGGATCGCAGGCGGTGCCGGGCTTGGTGCGCTGGTCGTCGCGCTCACAGTGATCCCGGCCGCTCACTCAGAGACTGCAATCGAGCCGTTTGCGAGCAACACACCGCTGGCGACGCGGACCACAAACGCATCCGACCGCCCGACCGAAATTGCGCGGTCGAAGCGGGCGACGCCCTCTTCGACTTCGGATTCGGCCATCGAAGGGGAGGACCCGATTGCCGCCGCGCGGGCACTTCTCATCGCTCGTGCCCGGTGCTTGACCGCGAAATCGACGGCCTGTTTCGACGCAGTCGACCAAGCCGGATCAGCTGTGATCGAGGCAGATCGCGATCTAGTCCGTCGCCTGAAAAAAGGGGTGCCGCTGCCCTCGGACGCCGCACTAGAGGGTTTCGCGCCCCGCCTCATCCAGCAGCTCGGCGACTCCGCAATCATCCAACTGGTCGCCGCTGATGGTAGCCCGATGACCGAAAAAAACCCGGCCCCCCTTCTCTTGGTGAGAAACGAGGCCGGATGGCGTATCCGGGATATCGCGCTCGGCCAATAGTACTTAGTCAGAAAGGGCTCGTTGGATACAAGTCATCCCCAGCTTTGCCGACATGGGCTCTGCACGTTTCTGGCACAGAGAGCGAACCGCAGATTGCGCACTGTCCCCCGGGCAGCCCCTGCGCCCAATTGAGACCGCGATCATCCCACGGCAAGCGTGGCGTTCGTAGTCGAAAGCGGCGACGCCTCGCACGGCCATTGTCGACGCGAACGCCGACGAGAGTATGGGCGGTTTACCCGACGGGGAGCACACCAAGGTCGGGCCGCGCGGCGCGCGCCTCTCCAGCGGCCAGCGTGAGCGCATGGCGCCGGCGCGAGCGCTCGCTGTCGCTATCCGACTCTCAGGGATCCGCACTACTGACCACATCGTTGACATCGATCAGGGCCGGATAGCGGAGGTGAGCGCGCACACTGACCTGATCGCATGCGGCGGCCACTACGCCAGACTGCGACGAGCGCAGGACCTCTAGTGCCAGATCGGGCTGAGGATGGTGGCGCGGCCTCCGATGACCCATTCGGTGACGAGCAACTCGCCTGTCGACAGCGCAGCGATGCCATGCGGGCTGCGCAA
>ENA-OFCI01000497-OFCI01000497.1-metagenomes-genome-assembly--contig:-NODE-497-length-23375-cov-3.419854_pt1 | contig 23375 bp, 25 predicted proteins | sample MGYA00153391_OFCI01 | MGnify analysis MGYA00153391
TAACGAAAAATCAGGGGTTTAAATTCCCTTCATTTAGGCGGATTGTTACGTCGAAGAGAATACCTCACTATTACAACTGTCAACTGTCAACTGTCAACTGTCAACTGTTTAGTTTGAGCTTTTGTCTTAGGTGGCTGATTAGCTGATGAACATAGTTCGGCTAATTCACAATCAGGACAATTAGGTTTTCTAGCATTGCAAATAGCTCTACCATGATAGATAGTCATGATTGAAAAGTTTTCCCAATCTACTTTAGGTAAAAACTTCATCAAATCTTGTTCGATTTTAATCGGATCTTGATGCTTGGTTAGACCGATTAAATTAGTCAACCGTTTAACATGGGTATCGACAGTGACACCTTGAATATTGCCAAAAGCATGAGCAGAAACCACATTTGCAGTTTTTCTGGCGACTCCTGGTAATGTCAGTAACTGTTCCATCAGTTGAGGAACTTCACCCCCAAACTCCTCGACTATCTTGCGACAAGCCCCTTGAATATTTTTAGCTTTATTATGATAAAATCCAGTCGATCGCACTAATTCTTCAATATCTATAATATCTGCATACGCCATCGATCGAGCATCGGGGAATCTAGCGAATAATGCTGGCGTAACTTTATTTACCCGCTCGTCGGTACACTGGGCAGAGAGAATAGTTGCGACCAATAATTGAACGGGTGTTGTATAATCTAAACTACAAGTGGCATCTGGATAGAGTCGTTTTAGTCTGAGCAATACTTCCAATGCTCGTTTCTTCTTAGATGTCCACTTGCGATCGATACTCATGCAGTAGTTTTAGTTGGTTGACGTAGATGGCGGATCGAGAATAACCACTATCTTGCTAATATATATCTAATTTTGAAAAAAGGAACAGTTTCAATGAATCAAGAACGGTGGACAGCGGTTGACAACTATTTTTGTGACTTACTTGTGCAATCTGATGCAGCTCTGGATAATGCTAGAAAAAGCAGTGATGAAGCTGGTTTACCTTCTCATCATGTAGCACCAAATCAAGGTAAGCTATTGCAATTAATAGCACAGATTCAAGGTGCACGGAGGATTCTCGAAATTGGTACTTTAGCTGGTTATAATACTATTTGGCTAGCGCGGGCATTACCAAGTGATGGGTGCCTCATTACACTTGAGTCGGATCTCAAACATGCTGAGGTTGCAGAAGCAAATATTTCGCTAGCAGGTATCAGTCATCTAGTCGATCTTCAGAGAGGAAATGCGATCGATTCCCTTCAAAAACTTCATGCTGAGGGTGTTGAGCTATTCGATTTTATATTCATCGATGCAGACAAACCAAACAATCCTAATTATCTGAAATGGGCACTGAAACTATCTCGCCCAGGGACAATTATTATTGGTGACAATGTTGTTCGCAATGGTGAGGTAATTAATCCAGATAGTCAAGATGCTAAGGTTCAAGGTATCCGTCAGTTCAGTCAGTTACTCGCCGCAGAGCCACGGATTAGTGCCACGGCTTTACAAACAGTTGGCTCTAAAGGCTACGATGGTTTTGTCATCGCCAGAGTTTTAAGTTAATCTACAGTAGGGTGTGTTACTCCGCAGGATAACGCACCAACACACCAACATATTTTTCTGACGCATCAAATAGGATTGGTACATAAATCGCTCGATTCTGCTCTGATTTTTGACCATTCTCGATCGCTCAAAGGCTCAATCTCAAATCCTACCTGAAAATGCGTCTGAGCGGCTTGAGTAAGAGCATCAATAATCTGAGGAATAGTTAACTGTAAAATAGCCGCAGGTGGTAGATCGATCGATTCGCCAAATACTTTTTTAAATAACTTTAAGTCTGGATTCAGCCGCATCGAACCGTGTTGTAAAATTGTGCCGGATTCGATCGATTGGGCACTACCGATGAGCTTATAACCATCGGCACAAACTAGATCTGCACTTGTCGCCGTGCCAAAACAATTGGGATTGTGAATATAACCCGTTCCTGCCGTACCGTATTGTAGCTCGACACCGATCGATCGCCAGCCATCGATCAGAAACTGACAAATTTGTTGGTACACTTCCACCCTTTTACCAACAAATCCCGAACCGATGAGGGCATAAGTCAGATCGCCTTGATGTAATACACCGCGTCCACCAGTCGGACGTTTGATGATATCGATCGGGACGTGCCATGCTAGCGATCGCCAATGTTCGGGATATTGTCGTTGGTGATACCCTAGAGAGATAGTCGGCTGCGACCATGTATAGAAGCGTAAAGTCGGGGGGATTTGTCCTAAAATATGTTGTTGTAACAACCACCGATCGATCGACATTTGGATCTGTCCGGTAGTCTCAATCGGCGGAATCAATCGCCAGGTTTTGTCTGAATTAGTCAATCGATCGCGCTCCAAGTCAATACCAGATTCTTTATTCTGCTATATTTACAACTAGAGTAGTCTCGATTCTCCCTACAGAGAGTCTACGCCAACGAGCCAACGCATATGGTCGCACCCATCCTCACTTCAACTACTGCCGAGATCATCTATCCTGACTGCGACGGCAATCCAATGTCCGATAATACCAAACAATTTCGGTGGATTGTCACCATCAAAGAAAATCTTGAGCTTCTATACGCCGAAAATCCCGATGTTTTTGTAGCGGGAGATTTGTTGTGGTATCCAGTCGAAGATAATAATACCATCCGCCAAGCACCAGATATCATGGTCGCGATCGGTAGACCCAAAGGTGACAGAGGTTCTTACCAGCAATGGAAGGAAGCGGGGATTGCGCCGCAAGTTGTGTTTGATGTTTCGACTCCGCTCAACACAAGAATTCTATCTCCAGGCAATCGACTAGCAGAAATGCAGCGAAAGTTAAGTTTTTACGATTCTCGTTCCGAGACGCTTTGCGAACGCCATAGCGTAAACGAGTATTATATTTACGATCCCGATCGGATTGATTTTGCTGGCTGGATGAGAGTTGATGGCAAATTAGAATCGATTGAAGAACCACAGAGCTGGGTAAGTCCATTATTAGAAATTCGGTTCAATCTCGAACCCGATACTCTCCAAATTTATCGCCCCGACGGTCAACCATTTCTCAGTTTCGGCGATCTCGATCTGCGTCGTCAAGCTGCCGAACAACGTGCCGATACTGCCGAACAACGTGCCGATACTGCCGAACAGCGTGCCGATACTGCCGAACAGCGTGCCGATACCGCCGAACAACGCGCTGCTAGAATGGCAGCAAAACTACAGGAATTTGGTATCAATCCCGCAGATTTATAATCATTCTCCCCGTCTCCCCGTCTCCCTGTCTCTACCCTCTACCCTCTACCCTCTACCCTCTACCCGTGCGCCTACCTCTTCCCCAATTTAGCATCGGTGCCAAAAATCCTCAGCATATCGCCGAGGTAATCGAGACATCTACTTGTGAATTTCTGGCTCAATGTTTAGAACCAGAAGATCTCAAACTTGCGGTGATGCCCACCTTTGGGAGTATTGTCAAAGCTGCCGATGAAGAATCTGGCAATCAAATTCTCGCTGTGGTTTACCATGCTACCACTGCGCCGATCGATTCTGTCCATCGCGCTCGTGCTTTGGGGATGTCGCTAGATGAATTGCGAGAGGAACAACCCCAAATTTTTGCGATGCTCAAAACCGAGTTTAAAGCGGCGATTATCGGCTTTGAGGATGACAAGGGGCAAATGTATCAATACCTACCACCCCGCCCACCCCAAATCCATCAGGGTGTGTATCAGTGCGATAAGGAAGAGATTATTAGATTTAGCGAACAGTTGGAATTTCTGCGGACGCTGTTGCAGGTACAAGGCGCACCTGTGGAGGCTCTGACAGCCGCTACTATTCGGGAAATTCATCATTTACGATCGCGAGATCGATCGTGGCTAGTCACCGCCGGACGTACTGTCAGCCTCATTCTCAAGGATGATTATGACAGATTGCGCTATGTCTTATCCCAAATCCGTTAAATTAGTTGACAGTTGAGAGCTAATTTTTAATGATAATGATTTAGTCCTTCTTTTTAAAAACCAACTATTCACTATTCACTATTCACTATCGACTGACTTAACCATGCGAGCCGAACAATCAAGTAACATCGACATCACCTCATACATCGATCATTCCTTGCTCGGTACTGCTGCTACTCCCGCGATGGTAGAACAGTGGTGTGAGGAAGCACATAGATTTGGATTTGCGGCGGTGTGTGTCAATCCCTGCTATGTGCGGCAAGTTACCGCTCTATTGCACCAAAAACCGCCCCAGATTTGTACGGTGATTGGTTTCCCTACAGGTGCCACGACGACGGCAAGTAAGCTGTATGAGGCTCAGGAGGCGGTGGAGAATGGTGCCCAAGAGTTGGATGTGGTAATTAATGTGGGTTGGTTAAAGGCAGGGAAAATCGATGATGTACATCGTGAGATTGCCGAAATCTGCGAAGCGACGGGACAAGGGGTAAAGGCAATTTTGGAAATGTCGCTACTGACGCAACCGGAACGCGAGATCGCCGCCCAAATTTGTATGGAAGCAGGTGCGCGGATGCTAAAAACGGGCACGGGTTGGTGTGGTGCGGTGACGGTGGAAGATGTGCGATTCCTCAAGGATCTAACTAAAGACCAAATCGGCATTAAAGCTGCTGGTGGGATCCGCACCCATCAGCAAGCTGTGGACTTGATTTTGGCTGGGGCTACAAGGTTGGGCACTTCTTGGGGGATAGATCTATTGAAACAGCGAGAACAGGAGGCAAAAGCTGGCGGTTAGTATCCTGGTGCGTTACGGCTGATGCCTAACACACCCTACACTAACTAATTTGACATTGGGGAAGAGTATGCCGTCTGATGTTGTTAAGATCGAGCTTGACGAGGGGGTAGATTGTCGGCTGGCTTGTTGCTACTCTGACAAAATAGATATAATAAACCTGTCAATCCCAATCCAGCTAATAATAATGCTGTAGCTTGATACAACCCGATCGATCTCCGCGATCGCGATAATGGGATAATCGCTAAACTGGACGTAGATTTGCTTTTATTGATACCAGTTAGTTCCAAATTTCCCGAATAATCGAGTCGATCGATCGGGATGCGATTACTCGAAGCTTGAGGTTTCCATGCCTGTGCGCCAACTTCAGTTCGATTGGGAATGAATTTCTCAAATAAACCTGGCGCAATCTGGATATATCCGCGATTGACAAATCGGACGGCATCACAAATTTCCTGGGCGGGGGCACCTTTGAGAATGTAACCATTGGCACCAGCATGAATCGAATCGGCGACATATTCATCGCTATCATGACTGCTGAGTACTAAAATTTTGGTTTTTAGCGAACTGTGGGAAATGATTTTGGTAGCGAGAACACCATCGATATCGGGCATTTCCATATCCATGAGGACGACATCAGGGATGAGTAATTTCACCTGCTCGATCGCATCATAACCATTGTCTACCATTCCGACGATATCGAAGTCCGGCTCAGTCTCAAGTAGAGACTTTAGCCGTTCCCGAATGCTCTTCTGGTCATCTACCAGGAGAATGCGAATCATGTCCAATTCCTTAGATTTACGATACTTACTAATAACCAACTCTGATTTACTTATTCGATCGATCTACCCTCACAACCGGACGAAAATCTATTCTAATCACTTATTTATTAATATTATTACCGATTTCGACTGTCGCACGATCGAAATTGGTAATTTTGACATTCTTTTGAAGGTGTGCGCCCTTGTGCCCTTACCCCCCTTAGAAAGGGGGAGGCTCATGCTCCCTCCCCTTAGAAAGGGGAGGGCTGGGGTGGGGTAAACAACCTTCGCAGCAACTCCAACAACTTGTGTATATACCGTAGCCCAAGAGGGGATGAGTACGGATGCCCTTATCTTTGCCCTAATTCCTCAAACTGTTGCCAACACATTAATAGTGCTCGTGGTACATGAAAACAACCTTTCCATTTACCACCTTTGAGATCCAATAATACTTCGCCCTGACGGTTGAGATAACCAAACCACTCCCCATATTCGGCATCGGCAAAGTGTGTCCAGGTATATTCATGCACTCGTTGATACCAAGTCCAACATTCTTCCCTACCTGTGAGCCGATAACCCATTGCCAAAGCGACGAGAGTTTCGACATGTACCCACCACAGCTTTCGATCCCATTCTAATTGTTGGGGTGGATGACCGTCAGCATCCATAAAATAATATATCCCGCCGTAGCGATCGTCCCAAGCAAAATTGAGGATATTTAACACCACATCTACCGCTTGATTTATCGTGGCTAAATCTTGGCGACGGTTAGCGATATCCATGATAAACCACATCGCTTCGATCCCATGTCCAGGATTGATCGATCGACCCTCAAAGCAATCGACATGGCTACCATCGGGGGCAACATTTTCATACATCAATCCGCGTTCATCCAGAAAGTCAGTCATTACTTCCCGCACAGTCAGATCCAAAACTCGATCGAGTTCATCACTCGGCAATAACCACGACATTTCCAGGGTAAGGTTGGCTAAAATCATCGGTACGGCTAGAGATTTGAGCGATCGAGTCCCAGGATATGTTTTATTATATTGACCCTTGGGATCGTCCTTGCGCCGCAATACATTTTGATAGGCTTGGAGCGCAACATCTTTTGCCCAAGATTCACCATCGGCGAGAGCATATTGACTAAAAGCCATCGCGGCAAAACAGTCAGAGAAGATGTTGTAAGGCTGTATAAGGGGCTGTCCCGCTCGATCGAGTGCAAAATACCAATTACCTTGAGGATCGCGCCCATGCTCGGCGAGGAAACTCGCTCCATGTCCGGCAATCTTGAGCCATTCACTCCGCTGTTCCACCCGATTGTACAACATTGAAAATGTCCACACTTGGCGATTTTGGAGCCAAATAAACTTATCCGTATCGTAGACTTTTCCCGATCGATCGAGACAGGTAAAATAACCACCCTGCTCCCAATCGATCGAGTTTTGCTCCCAAAACGGCAATACATTATCCAGCAGTGTATCTTTGTAGAGTTTCGCTAGTTTTTTGAAGTCGTAGTCCATGATGTAGGTATTTTTCCTAGAAATTAGTTAGATCGTTTCACTAAATGAGCATAATAAGAGCATCTTTATTTTTTTGCTATATTTGAGGAAGTAACAGATAAAGTTAAAGTCCTGAGTATCAGTTGTAGGTATAGCAGTGAGTGTGAGCGTAGCTGGTGCGGTGACGATAATCTACGATGGGGCTGCTGGCACAACGCCTAACTCATATACGTCCACTCCGTACTTAAATTTTGGTAATATCGGTGGTACACAAACTGCCAGCGGCGGTGTGACGAATTTAGATACCAGTAGTTCAGAATCCATTCGAGCTGGTTATGCTAATTACAATAATTCGGGTTTAGTAAACTCGTTATTTCCGGTATTAGATAATAATGCTGGATATACACTCAGCTTTACCATCAAAGTTAACTCCCAAACTAATAATGGTTCAAACGGAGACTATCGTGCGGGTTTTAGTGCGATCGTTTTGGGGAGTGATAAAAAAGGGATCGAGCTAGGGTTTAGAAATCCTAATACAAAATCCACGAATATTTCCGATATTTTCTCGCAAAATAGTGCTGCTTTTAATGCTCCTGGCGAGCAAAATGCAAGTCTGGGCGGGATACTATCTAATTTGAATACATACAATTTAACTGTTTTGGGTAATGGGTATACGCTCACTAATGGAGGGAATACGCTCTTGAGTGGTTTACTCAGAGATTATACTGGTGCTGTTGGACTTTTAACTGATGTTTATCGAACTCCTAACTTTATCTTCTTGGGAGACAATACAACTTCTGCTGGAGCGAATGTCGATATCCAAAGTATCACTTTAACCACTACAAATGCTACTGACGTTCCAGAGCAGAGTAGTATGCTAGGTATCGGACTAGCGATCGGATTGGGTGCTAGGCTCAGACGTAAGTTGGTTAATTAGTTGATAGTTGATAGTTGATAGTTGATAGCGGCTTGCGAGATCTGGAGGGAACCTCCGCGCGTTGGCGTAGGCTCTCCAACGGAGATTCCGAGTCGCAAAATTCAAAATGGTATCACTTGTCGGAGTGACCTTTCGATCGGTGTTAATGCTATAACTAATATTCGATCCCTATTCACTAATAACTAATTTGTCTGACGCTTATTTGTTAGTATCTCACGGCAGTCGCGATCCGCGCCCGCAGATGGCAATCGATCGATTGTCACACCAATTAAGTTCATACTTGGGACAAGTTTCCACTATAGAATCACCAATTCTAGTTGCTACAGCACAATTAGAATTAGCTCAACAACCGCTACACGTCCAAATTAGCGATTTTGCTCGTAATTGTACGGATGGGATTACCCGCATAGCCATCTTGCCACTGTTTCTCATCCCCGGTGTGCATGTGATGGAAGACATTCCCGCAGAGGTAGAAATTGCCGCCCAAGAGATAGCCAATTCTGTCCCAGCACAGTCATACCAACGGGTAGAATTAACAGTATTACCTTTTCTGGGAGAAGATCCCGATTTTGCAAATTTGTTCGCCCAGAACCGATCTGGCTTGCCAACTCAGACTATTATATTAGCCCACGGCAGTCGCCGAGCGGGTGGAAATGCGATCGTCGAACACTTAGCTAGTAGTGTGAATTTAACGGCGGCTTATTGGTCGGTGGCTCCAAGTTTAACCGATCGAGTAGCCGAATTGGTCGCTACAGGTGCAACAGAAATCGGAATTCTTCCCTACTTCCTATTTGCTGGGGGCATCACTGATGCGATCGCTCAATCGGTTGCACAATTGAGAGAGCAGTTTCCACAGGTAGAATTGATTCTAGGCGAACCGATGGGTAATAGTCCAGAGTTGGTCGCCACGATCGCTAAAATCCTGGCATCGAGCGACACATCCCCAAATTAGTGCAATCAGACAGAGGAAAAGTGACACAGGTTGGTAAAGTCTATTTAGTCGGTGCGGGGCCTGGAGATCCAGGATTGTTGACACTCAAGGGTAAGATCTTATTAGAGTCGGCTGATGTGGTGGTTTATGATGCCCTAGTTAGTCCTGAAATTTTAGCTAAAATCGCTCCTCACGCGGAAAAGATCGATGCTGGAAAACGGATGGGCAGACATTCCCTACTTCAGAATCAAACTACTGAATTATTGATCGCCAAGGCTCGCGAACATGCTATTGTCGTGCGATTGAAGGGTGGAGATCCGTTTATATTCGGGCGCGGTGGCGAAGAAATGGAGGATCTGATCGCGGCTGGTGTATCTGTCGAAGTAGTGCCTGGAGTGACCTCTGGGATTGCGGCTCCAGCCTATGCTGGTATCCCCTTGACGCATCGCAATTATAGTTCTTCAGTAATTTTTGTCACCGGACATGAGATGGCTGGTAAATACCGCCCTGGGGTCAATTGGAGCGCGATCGCTCAAAGTGCTGAAACGATTGTAGTTTATATGGGCGTTCAGAATCTCGATCGCATCACACACGAATTAATTACGGCGGGATTGGCTGGTGATACGCCGATTGCCTTAGTCAGATGGGGAACTACACCCAATCAGCAAGAGCTAATCGCTACCTTAGAGACGATCGTCGAGCAAGTCGAACTCCACAAATTTAGCGCACCTTCGATCGCTGTAATCGGCAATGTAGTTAAACTCCACGATACACTGGGCAGCTTTTACCCATCGGGAGAATCACGATCTAGTTAACGTGAGTTCGGGCTAAGGATTTTGCTTAATGGCTCCTAGCTTCGTTTCCGCACCGCCCTCAAATGAATTAGTTACTCAAAGCAAAAGTTCTCTTCAGAGAACTACGGGATTCTACTCAGTCCATTTCAATGGACTTTTGCTTTTAGCCCGTTGGCGTAGCCTCTCGGAACGAGACACTTACAGTTCAGGGTGGTGCGGAAACGAAGCAGATCGATTTTCCTTACCCCGAACTCACGTTAGTTAGGAAGATGGGTGCTGTCAGACGGATCGGGATGTACGAATCGATGCGTTGCCCTACGCCAACACATCCTACAAGTACAACATCCAAATCAGTTGTGTATTTACCAGGATTGGCGAGACGCTAACTTTTCACAATGCGCTTGAGTCTGATAGAGAAATAGTTCGCGGCTATCACCTGTATTTGTCAGTGTCGGAACTAGGTTGCGTGCTTGAAGTGCCATGTGCACTTGTAGATGGGCTACATAGTCACTCATTTCCTCACCTGCTGCTAGTTGAGAATTTAGGGCAGTCTGGGCGAAATTGTTCTGCATTACCGATCGCTCTTAAAAATTAAGGATTGAACTTTAACCATCTCCTCAAAAGTTATCACACCCTACAGGCATTAATTCGAGCTTCGCAACGAAGGTTAACAAATCTTGGGCAATGTCTGAATTTAAAATTTGGAGATGAGGGATAAACTCAAATTTGACCGAGCGTAGATCTATATTACCAATGAGATCTTCGCGCTCGAATTTGGCGTTTTCATCGATTGACATCAGCTCGATCTCTACTTTCAGCTCTTTTCCTCAACCCAAAGTCATTTCATTGTGGCAATAATTACCGTAATATTATCGCTCCCACCGTGTTGTTTGGCAGCATCGATTAGAGCTTGCGCGGCAAGTTGTTCGGTTTCGGCTTGGAGATGGATCGCGATTTCATCGTGGGGGACTTCTTCGGTCAGACCATCGCTACAGAGTAAAATTCGATCGCCAGGATGGATATCTTGAGTCTGAATATTAATCTGACGTAAATCCCTACGACCCAGACAATGAGAGAGTACGTGTCGGAGTGGATGTACTTTGGCTTCATCAGCGTTGAGTTGACCCAACTTCATCGCCCTAGCTACCCAAGTATCATCTTCAGTAATTGGATCTAATTTGTCACCACGGAGCCGATAGAGCCTAGAATCACCCACATGGGCAGACCAAACGATGTCATCGCGGAACAGAATCATCACTAGGGTGGTGCCCATATCGCCTCGTTGGGCGTTCTGTTCTTGGTCAGCGACGATTGCTTCATTAGCAGCAATTAGAGCTTGTGCTAGCAGGTTTTTGGTATCGGGTTCGCTGTCCCAATGTTGTTCTAGATATGTATGTGCTGTTTCGATCGCAATCCGGCTGGCTTCCTCGCCGCCAGCATGACCGCCCATCCCGTCAGCAACTATAAAAAATCGTCCATCAGGATCGATGTGATACGCATCTTGGTTGGCCTTCCGAACCATCCCTTTATCTGTCAAACCTGTGAACAACGATTTCATAGTCTATCTAATGCCTGTAGCGATTAACGATCCAAAAATTTAAAACAGACAGATGGAGCAAGGTGCGAGTTATGGGCGGAGATAGCTAGCATCTTGCTACCAAGTCTCATCATTTATCAAATTTGCCGAGTTGCCATCATTAATTCTATAGTACCCAGATTGGTACTAATGATTAATCTATGACATCCGATCTTGTCGATCGAGTTTCCGCATTTGCCGAAACCACACTACCAAGCTAATTGCGGCAATTGCCCCAACTACGCCTGCCGCGATCGTGTATTGATTGACAAATAGAATCGTAGCAGACAATGTAAATGTCGCAACCAAGATTGCGTAATTTGTGTTTTGCTGCATGGTGCCAAGTCTGCGTAAATATCGATCGGTTTCGCTCGAACGGACTCGGACGCGAATATCACCGCGTTCTAATTTGTCGATCGTGTCTTCGAGTCGGCGGGGTAAGCCGAGGGCGGAACTTCCCACTTGGGCAGCTTGTCTGCCGATTTCGGCGAGGAAGGCATTGGCATCGGGGGTGCTGTTACCGTTACTATTCATAATCTGAAATGCAAAGGGCTGTGCCGCTTCCATAAAGTTAAAATCGGGATCGAGTCCTTTACCGACACCTTCGATGGTAGAAAATGCCCGCATCACGAAGGTAAAGGTGGCGGGAAACCGGAATGGTTGCCCGTAGGCGATGTCGTAGAGGTCGTCGGTAATTTGAGCTACAGATTGGGATTCCAAGGGTTTGTCGAGGAAATTGTCTAGTAGATATTGCACCGAGCGACGAATCGGATCGGTATCTGCTTCGGCTGAGATTGCGCCTAATCCGACTAAACCCCTAACTACTCGATCGGCATTCCGTCCAGCGATTGCCAGGAGGGTATCCATCAGCTTCTCTTTAGTGCCAGGGGCAATCCGTCCCATCATCCCAAAATCATAGAAGATTAAGGCTCCGGTTTTTGGATCGATCGCGACATTTCCAGGATGAGGATCGGCATGAAAAAAGCCATCGGTGAGCAGTTGCTGGAGATAGGCTGTCGCACTTTGGCGGGCGATGGTTTGACGATCGAGTCCAGCGGCTTCAATCCCTTCATAGGAGCTGATTTTGATCCCTGGCAGATACTCCAGTGTCAACGTCCGAGTGGAAGAATATCGCCAGTAGACACGAGGCACCATGACCCAATCTTGCGCCCTAAAGTTCCGCCGGAAGGTATCGGCATTTTGCCCTTCACTGATATAGTCTGTTTCTTCCCACAGGATTTTACAGCACTCATCATAAATCCCCAGCCAATCTCGCCCACCTTGTCCCCACTTGGGATGGTTTTGGAAATATTTGGCAATGCCGCGCAGGATTTCTAGATCGATCGTAAATAGTTTATGCAGCCCTGGACGCTGAACTTTGACAACTACCTCTTCCCCTGTAAATAATCTCGCGAGATGGACTTGCCCCAGACTCGCTGCGGCTAGCGGAATCGGTTCAAAACTTGCAAATAGTTCGGGAATACTTTTGCCTAAATCCCGCTCGATAATCTCTTGTACCTGAGCATAATCAAATGCAGGCACCCGATCCTGTAACTTCGAGAGTTCCTCGACGTATTCGACTGGAAATAGATCTGCACGGGTCGAAAATAGCTGCCCTAACTTGATAAAAGTCGGCCCTAATTCCAAAAACGTATCCCGAATCCAAATCGCTTGTCGCCGCCGTCTCACAGCTTGTTTTGCCTCACTGTAGCCACTAGGATAGCTCCACTTCTTGCCATCAAGCCAGGAGCCACTCAAAAAGCTCAGAAAAAATGTCCAAATATCAATTTTCCGTCGCCGTTTGGAATAGTTATTCCGGTTCCACCGATAGGCGCGGCGATCGTCACTAGGCTGAAGTGTCACAGGTTGAGGTATGGGAATTACGGACAATTCTGGCATGGTAGCCTCAGGTAGTAAGGACAATCCATCGCCATCTGACGGCGTATAAGCTTCGGAAGTAGCAGTCACAGAATCTATTTTATGTTGTTGGATGTTGGATTTTTGTTGCTGCTAGCCACTGGCGAGTAGCTGTTAGCTTTGGTACCGATGTGCTTGGATTTCGGCTCTGAGTCTGGCAATTTCGGCTCTGAGGTCGTCGATCGTTTCTTGAACATCAACGGTTTGTCCATTTGGGGCTACTGTGGTAGTGTTCCCACCAGCGTTGGTAGTTTCTCGGGCGGCGCGATCGATTACTTCTTGGGTGAAGTTCCGAAGTTTTTCACCTTGTTCGGCGTTGATTTTTCCGAGTTCGCTTAGGGTGTAGGTCAGAGTTTCGCCTAGTTTATCATTGAGGCTCTGAGCGAGGGCACGACCGACAAAAAAACTATTGAGTACAGGTTTTGTCATAGTATCTGTGGCGACGATTAATTGTGCTTTCGTAAAGAATTATAACGCGTCGAATGTGGCTGTTGGGACTGTCGATCGGTCTAAGTTTGAGGTGGGGATGGGGTAATTGCTGGCGATCGGCTGATTTGCGACGATTCGACGACAAAAAGTCATACTCTAGTAAATCTCTCAACGATCGGCACGATCCCCATGCTCTTCTACAATAGCCGCCAACAGCAAAAACCGTTAAGATCGAAGCTAGCGATGTCCTCTCATAGAGACTGCGCCAAAGATTACTCGGACAGGATAGAGAGACTATGCGTTTAATTTTGATGACTGGGAAAGGTGGTGTGGGTAAAACCTCGGTTGCGGCGGCAACTGGGTTGCGGTGTGCCGAACTCGGTTATCGTACCCTCGTTTTGAGTACCGATCCCGCTCACTCCTTGGCTGATAGCTTTGACATGGAGATGGGACACGATCCGCGTGAAGTTCGCCCCAACCTGTGGGGTGCGGAACTAGACGCTCTCAAAGAACTAGAAGGCAACTGGGGCGCGGTCAAACGCTATATTACTCAAGTTTTGCAAGCGCGAGGGATGGAAGGGGTACAAGCTGAGGAATTGGCGATCTTGCCAGGAATGGATGAGATCTTTGGGTTGGTGCGGATGAAGCGGCACTATGATGAGGGGATTTATGATGTGTTGATTATTGACTCTGCACCGACGGGAACTGCCCTCAGACTGCTGAGTTTGCCAGAAGTTGGGGGCTGGTATATGCGGAAGTTTTACAAGCCATTACAGGCGGTTTCGGTGGCACTCAGACCGTTAGTCGAACCGTTTTTTAAACCGATTGCGGGGTTCTCGCTACCGAATAAGGAAGTAATGGATGCGCCGTATGAATTTTATGAGCAAATTGAGGCGTTGCAAAAGATTTTGATGGACAACACTGTATCGTCGGTACGATTGGTGACAAATCCTGAGAAGATGGTGATCAAAGAATCGCTCCGCGCTCATGCTTATCTGAGTTTGTACAATGTTTCGACAGATTTAATTATTGCTAATCGGATCATTCCGGCAACTGTTACCGATCCCTTCTTCAAAACCTGGAAGGAAAATCAAGAAACGTATCGTCAACAAATTCACGAGAATTTTCATCCCCTACCAGTCAAGGAAGTGCCCTTGTATGCTGAGGAACTCTGCGGACTCGAAGCTTTGGATCGATTGAAGGAGACTCTTTATGGCGATGAAGATCCTAGCAAAGTTTATTATCACGAAAATACGCTGCGAGTCGTCCAAGAAGGGAATAGTCTCTACAGTTTAGAGCTGTATCTTCCAGGAATTGCCAAAGACCAAATTCAACTCAATAAAACTGGCGACGAGTTAAATATTCGGATTGGTAATCACCGCCGCAATATGGTGTTACCTCAAGCTTTGGCAGCACTCCAACCCACTGGTGCGAAGATGGATGAAGATTATCTCAAGATTAAATTTGCTTGAGCGATCCCTGTTGTAAATAGTTAACCGATTTTAGATCTAAACCTTTAGATCGATCGAGTAACTGGGTAGTATATTAATAGTGATGGTACCTGCATAGACTTACTATCACTATTAATTGAGTGTAGAATCAATGGAGGTAATCCCATGTCTCATCTCACCTACTGTCGTCTGGCAGTCATTTCGATCGGAATTTTGAGCTTAAATCAGATCGCGATCGATCCGACTACAGCAGCACCAAGAGTAGCCCTAGTCGATCGCATCACACCTCAATCGTCGCGGCTAAATATCGGTCTTCAGCCGATTATTCAAGATGCCGATCGATCGTCTGACAATCGCAATGCCATCGATCGAAGTGCCAATACCAGACAACCACTAGGTGTGGGTGTCTCGGCGCGAGTTGGTACTCTCGGCATTGGTGTAGATGTTGCCAAATCAATTACACCTCAATTTAACGGTCGATTAGGATTTAACTTTGGTAATGTCAATTTCAATCGGACTGATAGTGGGATTAATTACGATTCACAGTTAAAACTTAGCAGCGTTCAGTTATTTGGTGACTACTATCCCTTCCGCAGTAGTGGTTTCCGGCTTACAGGCGGATTGGTTGCCCAAAATAATCAATTTTCAGTGACGAGTAAACCGAATAATAATGGTACTTACACGATCGATGGTACTCAGTATCAAGCGAGTAATGTCGGAACTCTCAGTGGTGAGTACAAGTATAGTAACTCGATCGCGCCTTATCTAGGAATTGGGATTGGTAAATCTACCAATGAAGGTTTGGGCTTTAATGCCGATTTGGGCGTGATGTTTACGGGTTCGCCACAAGTAACGCTCAATGCGAGTAATTCGGCGTTTAATAATAACCCAATTACTCGCAGCCAACTCGACAATCAAGTTCGTCAAACCGAGAACGATCTCAGAGGATTTAATGTTTATCCGGTGTTATCTGTTGGGCTTTCTTATGGTTTCTAGCTAGATCCCCGACTTCTTGGAGAAGTCGGGGATCTGTCCGAGATCTTTTATCTACGGCGGCGAGATCTGGGTTGAGGTACTGGTTTTTGACCGTCTTTATCTAGTTTTACAGGCAAAGGTTTTCCTTTATTAAAATAAGCTTCCATCACCTTCAGTACCATTGGTGCAGCAGTTTTACCACCACCGCCACCTGTATGTTCGCCGAATGCGACAACGACAATCTCCGGTTTGTCCGCAGGGGCGTAGGAGCCAAACCAGACGTGTGAGGGGCCAGGTGGTGCTTCGGCGGTGCCACTTTTGCCAGCAGCTTTGGGGATTGTCTCGGAATTCATCACTGCGCCAGTACCGCCATCGACTACTTCGCGCAAACCTTTACGGATTGTGGCAATCGTACTCGGTTTGAGATTCATTGATTCTCGCCATTCGCGTTTGGTGGGATCTTTGACGAGATGGGGCTGGACGTGGTAGCCACCATTGGCTGGAACTGCGAACATCCCGACTACTTGAAGCGGCGTGGCTTGAAGAAAACCCTGACCGATCGACATATTAATAGTGTCACCGATCGACCACTGCATCTTATAATTTTTTTGCTTCCAGGTATCGTCTGCAACTAAACCCTTTGCCTCTTCAGGTAATTCGATGCCTGTCTTTTTCCCATAGCCATATTTACGCGTCCAATCAATCAAGGTTGGCCCACCAACGCGCTGTCCAACTTGATAGAAGAATGTATCGCTACTCCATTTTAACGCTCCTGGAAAGCCTAGCGGCCCAAATCCAGCGTGATTCCAGTCGGCGAAGGTAAAGCCGCCAACCCGAATTGAGGCGTAAGTTTGGAGAATAGCATCGGGCTTGAATTTTCCTGATTCTAATGCGGCGGTAGTCGTGACAATTTTGAAAGTACTCGCAGGTGGGAAGGGACGCAGAGCGCGATTGACAAAGGGGTGGTCTTGTCCTTGAAGTTGCTTCCAAATCGCTGGCGAAATCCGCCCAGAGAGGGTATTGGGGTCGAAAGCGGGGCGACTTGCCATCGCCAAAATCTCGCCAGTGCGGGGATCCATCGCGACGATTGCGGCTTTATTTTTGCCGATGGCATCTTCGGCAACTTTTTGGAGGTCGAGATCGATCGTAATCGTGACATCTTGCCCCGATTTGGAGACTTTTTGACCTAAAAATTGCTGTAATCTACCCGCTCCATCTACTTCTACTTGAGTACCGCCCCACTCGCCGCGCAACTGAGATTCGAGGGTCGATTCTAGTCCCATCTTACCAGTGACATCGCCGAGTCGATAGCCTTGAGCGCGATGCGCTGCGAGTTCTCGCTCGTTCATTTCGCCTGTATAGCCGAGGACGTGAGCGGCAAGTTGACCGCCTGGATAGTAACGCACTGACTCGATATCGACATCGATACCTTCTTTTTCGGCTCCATACTCTTTGAGTCTGGTAATCTGTGCTTCAGTGAGGTCGCGAACGATGCGGACTCGATTGGTGGAATTCATCGTCATCCCCGCAACTTTAGCCTGAATTATTTCCTCGTCTAGATTCAAAATTTCAGCAACTTGGCGGCGAGTTTTGAGCCAATTTTCGCGCTTGGTCGCCAGGGGCCAAATAAAAATGGAGTGGGATAATTTATTTCCGGCTAACAGTTTACCTTTGCGATCGTAAATATTACCGCGAACGGGCGGCTTGGCAACGGTACGGACGCGGTTAGTTTCCGCAATTTGACGATTTTTGGTACCCTGGTTTAATTGCAAATAAAACAGCCGCGAGCCAATTCCACCGACTAATCCTAGCCCAATCATTGTCATCAATACCCAGGCTTGATTGCCTTGTCCGACAGTGCGAGTTTTATTATAAAAACCAGAGATGCTATTGTCGCTACTGGATAGATCGCCAGAAAGTTTGTCGGAGAACCGATTCTGCATAAAATTTAAGCGTGAATTGAGCGGTCGAGTGAGTTGTCAACCGAGATGATGATGGACGTTGTAATAGTTGGCATATTAGCCGATCTCGGTCATTTATTTGAGTGGGGGATACCGCACATTCATGACGTTTAAATATTCCCTACATTGCTTATACCATCAAGGAGCGGATTTACTTCGATCGGGATGATACATATTTTTCGATCTGCTTGCTGTCAACAACGCTGGAGTGCGAGATTGCAACTGTCAACTGTCAACTATCAACTGTCAACTGTCAACCGATGACTCCAGCCACAATATTGATCGAGATCGCTAAGATTGTTGTATTAAAAAAGAACGATAAAATGCCGTGCATCAAGCTCCACCGTCGCATCTGGCGAGATGTAACATTGATGTCTGAGACTTGACTAGTCATGCCAATCACAAACGAAAAATAAAAGAAATCCCAGAAATCTGGCTCTAATTCGCCTGGAAAGTCTAAGCCTGTAGATTTGCGTTCGTCGAGTGTCTTGTCCCCTTGATAGTATAGATGAGCGTAGTGTTGAGTAAAAATAGTATGCACTAGTAGCCACGAGCAGATAATTGTGGCGATAGATACCCCTAAGTGCATCGCTAGCCGTGAAGATGACATCCCCTTGTCATGGGGCAATAAGACCACCGCCACAAGACTAATACACGCGGTAACTAAAATCAAGCTCAAAATCGTATAACGTCCTTCATCTTCTTGCAAAGCCAAGCGTTGCATCATTTCTGGAGTAGCTCTAAACATCAATCGCCAGCTTAAAACTAGGAAGGACACCATTACTACGTCCCAAGTACAGAGCACCCGCGTCCCCCAAGCAAGCTCATGAGGCAAAAATATGGTGACTATTCCCGCACATAGGAGAGATATCAGCAGTCGGGGTTGAATTCTAAATTTGTGAGGAATTCTGTTACTCTGGACTTTCATTTAGTTACAATCGGATTAGTCGATCGATTATCGTCAACATCAATTATGCCGATCTCTGACAGTCGCTGCCATAAACGAGCGAAATCTCACATGGTAGACTCATCTCTGGCGATGTTAGAACGGCTAGATAGCGAGCTGCTGCGCTCTGTGCTATTTGCTAACTCTTCCACATCAAAATCTAAGATATCGAGATCGAGGATATCGGCTATCTCAAAATCCATACTGGGATTCGATTGCGATACAAATTCTACTACGTCCGGCTCACTTTCGTCGGAAACTAGTGAATCCATATTAAAAGAAACAGCTAGATAAGCCCCATTCATCAACATCAAGGCGATCGAACATACGATAATCTGCATCTGAACCTCCGCAGCCAGTCTTACCTCCACGTATTTACGAATTCGACTAAATACTAACATTATTGACTGGCATCTAAAGTTTAGATGAATCGAGCGATTATCCCCTCCCTCAGATGATAGACTTTGAATCTGGACTTAGTAGTCAAATAGAATTGCTGGATATCGATGTTACTGTGAAATTATCAATGGTGGTGCGATCGCTTAAATCGATGCGGACGTATAAAATCGATCTCAATGAGATCGATCTCTCTCCCACAAACTGGATTTTCAGCGATGCGACTCATCCATAACTTATTCGGCGTTGCTGATTCGAGGTATAATTTCCCTCTTTGTGCAACTCCGAAATCCCCCAGTCTCCCAGTCCCCACATCTTTCATCCCCAGATTCAGCAAAGCCACTTATTCTTCCTTCTGGTGATAGTGGCGACAATCTTGACAAAGACCGTCTGGATTTACAGCACAGCGAATGTAGGGAGATCTAGCGTTGTAGCTACAACTCAGATCGCCAATTACATAGCCGACACCTTCGATGTATTGCTCTTCGGGATCTCTAGTTATCCGCTTGTATCGTCGATTGGAGGTAGATTCTGTTGCTGTCAGCCGTCGATTGTGTGCGCGTAGCCGCTGGTTATAACCCAACCACGAGTAGGTTAGCAATAATAAAGTGACGACCGCGATCGCTATTAGTGTGTGGAGCACCCATTGCACCTCAATTCATAAGTAATATGATAACCTGCTAATTTAGATAGAAAACAGTACTTTTATTAAAAATTGAAACCAGCGGAAAAAGATTTAGTCTATTCCGGCTCGATCTGGTCGTTTTTTAATTTGAAGATTACTAAATTTCTAATTTCGATCGCTAGATCCAAGTATTCTAATCATTAGCATAGTCTGTCTGGGAGAGGATTGGATTACTATCGTCACTAGATCTGCGTTTAGTCGCAAATATCCGCTCGATCGCATCTTCTACTACTTTGTCGGGGGTGGAGGCTCCTGATGTGACTCCGACCACGATTTTGCCTGCTGGGAGCCAATTTTTAGTAATTTCTAATTCTTTCGAGAGTGGTTTGTGTTCGATTTGGTTGTCAGCCAAAATGCGGATGTCGCTATCGATATGATACGAAGGAATTTGATGTTCGATCGAGATTTCCTGAAGATGTGTGGTATTGGATGAGTTGTAACCGCCAATAACGACCATCAGGTCGAGCGGTGCCTCTACTAGTTTAAACATCGCATCCTGACGCTCCTGGGTGGCATCACAGATCGTATTGAAGCTTTGGAAATGGTCGTTTAATTCGGCGGTATTATACTTTTTCATCATCGTCCGCTCGAATAGTTTACCGATCGCTTCGGTTTCGGTTTTGAGCATGGTAGTCTGATTGGCAATACCTACTCTTTCTAAATCGATGTCTGGATCGAAGCCGATAGAATAAGCCTGACTAAATTTAGTTAAAAATTCGGTACGGCGTTGAAGTTTCGCTTCAGCCGAAGTACTGTCCATCAAAATATGATCGGCAACATAGTTAGCTTCTGCCATATTTAAAATAATTAAATACTTATCGGCAAATGAGCTAGTTGCGACTGTTTCTTCGTGCTTGTATTGACCGTGGATAATCGAGGTATAGTCTTTTTTCTTATGTTTCTCGATCGTGTTCCAGACCTTGGACACCCACGGACAGGTAGTATCGACGATCGTACAGCCTTTATCATTTAGCAGTTGCATCTCCTGAACACTAGCACCAAATGCGGGGAGAATTACAACATCACCGCGATCGATAATATCAAAATTTTTACTACCGTTTTCTACTTGAATAAAATTGACTTTCATATCTCGCAATCGTTGATTGACACAAGGGTTATGAATGATTTCATTCGTGATCCAAATTTGCTCGGTGGGAAAATGTTGGCGGGTTTCATAGGCGATCGCCACAGCTCTTTCGACACCCCAACAAAAGCCAAAAGATTCAGCTAGTCTAATCGTGACATCGCCACGAGTGAGCGTATAGTTTCGATCGCGAATTTCTTGGATCAGATCGCTTTGATATTCTGATTCTAAGACAACTGCAACATCGGCTTGATGTCCGAATCCTTTACGATGATAATTGTCTGATTGGTTGAGCGATCTTTTAAAGGCTTTGGTATCCATGAGGGCGCGGCTGGTGGCTGGTTAAATAGTTGACAGTTGACGGAGGTTCCCTCCAGATTGAGCTGTGACAAGACAGCGAGGTTTCTAGGATGGGGATTTAAACCCCTACTCTTGGTTAATAGCATTATATCGAAGTGGGCTGCTGGGAAAAATCAGTGCTTGAGATCGTCAGTCCTAGAAAGATCTCTAAATCCCCCTTTTCACGGGGACTGAGAATTTAGTCCCCTTAAAAGGGCTGGCTCGTGTGGTTCTCTAGCGTTAACGAGGAGCGAAACTGACTTTTGAGATTGCCTCAACCGATCGATAATTGTTATCCTAAATGTAAAGAAGTGTAAAGCAAGCAAGTTGCACTAAGCTAGGGTATTAACGATGACAACAGCAGTTTTGGCAGATCGAGTGACAGCAGGTGGAGACGAGCCGACGCGATTCGACCCGATCGAGTCTTGGTATCCGGTATTCTATATTGAGGATCTAAATAAACTAAACCCTACACCGTTTACATTACTCGATCGAGATTTAGTCATCTGGTGGGATAATCAAGCGCATGAATGGCGAGCATTTGACGATCGATGTCCGCATCGGTTAGCGAGATTATCCGAAGGGAGAATAGCTGAAGATGGCTTATTGGAATGTCCGTATCACGGTTGGGCATTTACAGGTAGTGGTACGTGCGATCGCATCCCACAGCAATTACCTGATGCTAAAGCCGAAACATCCCGCCGTGCTTGTGTGAAGTCGTTACCAACTGCGGTAGAGCAGGGATTATTATTTATCTACCCAGGTACGCCCACAAAAGCCACACAGACACCAATTCCGCTGATTCCGGTACCGATAGTGGAGGGACAGCCAACGGAGGGCTGGGTGATGCTAAATACCTTCCGCGATCTGCCGTATGATGCTCTAACTTTATTGGAAAACGTTCTCGATCCGAGTCATTTACCATACACTCATCACGGTAGCGTCGGCAAGCGATCGAATTCCAGTCCGGTAGAATTGGAAGTTACTAGATCGGATAAGTCAGGATTTACAGGTACTTGGGCAGATGGGCCGCGCAAGGGTACATTAGGTAGACAGAATACCACTTTTATCGCCCCATGTCTGATGTGGCATGAGCTGACATCCAAGCAATTGGGCGAGACGATGACGGTAGTTTACGCAACGCCGACTCGCAAGGGTGAATGTCGAGTTTTTGCCAGATTCCCGTTTAAATTTGGGAGCAAAATTCCGGCATTTTTTATTAAAGCTACGCCTCAATGGTATTCGCACATTAACAATAATGCGATCTTGGAAGACGACCAAATTTTCCTCCACCATCAAGAACGATATCTAGAACAAAGCGGCGGCGGTAAAAACTTCAGTCAAGCATTTTATTTACCAACGAAAGCGGATATATTCGTGTTTGAATATCGGCAGTGGTTGAATGATTATCAAGCCGATCCTTTCCCTGGACAAACTTTTCCGCCAGCATTACCGCCGGAGCAGTTACTCGATCGATATCACAGTCATACCGAAAATTGCCATAGTTGTCGGACTGCATCTAAAAATCTTCAAACCGCCAAACAATCGATCGTCATTGTCGCTCTCTTGGCTTGGATAAGTACGACGATATTTGCGCTCAGGGGCGGCGAAAATGCGGAAGCAGGTGGTTTAATCTCGATCGGCGTGGTAGTTGGGGGTGCGATCGGTTGGTGGGTCTGCGATCGGCTGCTCACGAGGCTAGAGCGAGGCGATCGGATTCCCGCCCGCAATCGTAAATAAACTAGAAACTAAGAAACCCGACTTTTTCAAAAAGTCGGGTTTCTCTTACTCATCCCCTAACATTTTCTCTCAGGCGGGGAAGAGAGCAATTTTAACTATAGCGATCCAAAACGAGCGGTTTAACCTCTAGATAGCGGGTACAAAGCCAAGCAATCCTACTCCCTTCCCGCTCGAAGAGTATAGAAAAAGATATAATTACTGAAAAGGTAG
>ENA-OFCI01000498-OFCI01000498.1-metagenomes-genome-assembly--contig:-NODE-498-length-23364-cov-4.407010_pt1 | contig 23364 bp, 19 predicted proteins | sample MGYA00153391_OFCI01 | MGnify analysis MGYA00153391
GTAATCATTAATATAGATTGATTAATTTAAGGTCGGCATTCAAATCCGTCGGCCTTTTTATTTCAATGTTCGGCCATGTTTTTCGCTGGATTTTTCGCCAAACCTCAGGGTCAGGTTCGTATTTTTCAGAAGTCCTCATCCAGCCTGCCGTGTCAGCCACTTTTGCTCTGAAATGCCCGTCAATAAAGGACTTTTGATGTCCGGATATCGCTCGTTAGCTGGTGTTGTTCATTTTTTCGCCCCGTTCAACTTTTGTGAACATAAATAAAACTTGAACATTTGATCTGAGCCGTTCATAATACGCGCCTGTTCACAATAAGTGAACAAGATAGGAATATGAACGAATGAACCAATGAACGAAACTAACCTCATTACTGATGCGCTGGCGGTGTTAATCCCGCTGGGCTTTAAGGCGACCTTGCAAAAGGGAAAGCTCCCCGCCAATGCGCGGGAGGTGGACGCCTTTGCGCGCATCGCGAAAAACAAAGTCCAAGTCGATGTTGCCATCGAAGCCAAACGCACCGTCACGCCAGCGACGCTCGGCGCGATTCTCGCGCAGACTAAAGCGCAGGCGTTAGAACATGGCAAGCCTGTCATTCTCGTTACAGACCACGTAACACCGCCAGTCGCAGATCGGCTACGCGAGGCCGGGCAGCAATTTATTGATATCGCGGGCAACGCATATCTGGAAGCGCCGGGCTGGTTGATTTATGTCGTTGGCCGTAAAGCAGTGCAGACCGGTGCACCCGCGCATGCGGCCAAGGCGGGTACGCCCGCAGGTTTAAAGGTCTTGTTTGCCCTACTGTGCGACCCCGCTTTGATTAATCGGCCGCAACGCGAGATTGCATTAGAGGCGAATGTTGCACTGGGTGCGATTCCCGGCGTCCTGAATGATTTGCGCGACCAAGGTCACGTATTGGTCATGCCGGGTATTCGGCGCTTGAATACCAACAAGCGCTTGCTCGATGGATGGGCGATGGCTTATGCAAGAACGATGCGGCCTAAAACGCTGACTGCGGCGTACAACGCACCAACTATCGCCGATTGGAAAAACTGGGCGATGGATCAAGGCGCGATGTGGTGGGGCGGTGAGCCAGCAGCAGCAATCATGACGGACTACCTACGACCCGGTGTGCTGACGATCTACACCGAAAAGCTACCGGCAATGTTCATCCACGAGCACCGCCTGACCAAGGTGCCAAACGATAACCGCGGCAGGTTAGAAGCGACAGTGGAAGTGAGAAAGCCATTCTGGGGTACGGCACTGCAAGAGCACGACGAGATCATGACCGGGCCAGCGGTGACCGTGCCACCGGTGCTGGTTTACGCCGACCTGCTTGCGACCGGCGACGCGCGATGCATCGAAACAGCAGAAATCTTATATGACAAAACCATCGCTCCCATACTCACACCTCGCTAATCTCGCTGACCTTGCGTTGCACGCAAAGGCGGTCGGTGCTGTCCAGCGTGCAGCCGAAGGGCTAGATGTAGATCTACTTATCGTCGGGGCCTTCGCGCGCGACTTGCATTTGCGCTATGGGTATAACTTAACACCGTTGCGACAGACTGAGGATATCGACATCGCGCTTGCCATCCCTAGTTGGGAGGCGTTTGCAGCCCTGCGCGAAAGGTTGATTGCCGACTTTGGATTCATCGCAGTTCCGGGCATCCAACATCAACTGCGTTATCGGCAACTAAACCTAGAGTTGCCCATCGACATCGTCCCTTTCGGTGGGCTCGAAAGGTCGGATCGCACGATTGCTTGGCCGCCGACCGGCGATGAAGTGATGGATGTATTTGGCTTTCGTGAAGCACGGGCGGCCGCCATCATGATGGCGCTGCCGGGCAATGTATCCATTAACGTTGTGTCGCTCGCGGCGTTGGCTATTCTTAAACTGACTGCATGGCAGGCTCGCCATTACGAGGCACCGCGCAAAGACGCCTATGACTTGCAGTTCATCATCAAGCACTATCTCGATGCCGGGAATCATGACCGGCTGTGGGAAGAGTTTTCAGCGTGGGCAGAGGCAGAGAATTTTGACTATGAAATTGCCGGTGCGCGCATGCTGGGCAACGACGCTGGCGCGTTACTTGAAGCTGCAGGGCGTGATCGAATCGCGGCGATGTTACTGAGCCAGACTAGCGAAGATACCAACGGCTTGCTGGCGCTTGAAATGAATCGAAATGAACCAGAACGCGCGATTGAAATTTTGCGTGCCTTGTGTGTGGGTATCTTAGAAAGCAAAACAAAATGAACTCCGCAACCATCGTCCAAAAACTCTGGAACTATGGCAGTGTGCTGCGAGATGACGGGATGACCGAGTACGCCAAGGCGATTACGCCGAGCAGCTAACCTATCGGTTGTTTTTGAAGTAACGCCGCATTTCAAAGCGATTTCGAATTAAAACCAAGTCTAATTTAGCTGAATTAAATTAAAGTAATCATCAATATAGATCGATCAATTTAGATTCAGCTTTCAAATCCGCTAGCTTTTTCATTTCAATGTGTGACCCGGTTTTTTTCTCAGATTTTTTAATTTAATTTATTTTCTGCTTTGATAATTTATTTTCTGCCTTGATGTCTTTGGCAAGCCCGGATTTTACGCGGGTGAGGCGCACCACTTCGGGCAGGTTGCGCATTTGCCGGATCACGCTGGCGAGATGCAGGCGGTTTTTAACTTCAAGCGTAAATTGCAGGGTTGAATATTTCGCATCGGTTGCATGCAGATCGCCCATTTGAATATGCACAATATTTGAATCCGCGCTGGCGATGCTGGCGGCTAATTTAGCGAGCACCCCACGGCCTTCAGATACCAGCAGACGGATGTCGATTTTGAACAGCCGATCAATGGTCGGATCCCACTGCACATCAATCCATTTTTCGAGGCCGGATTTAAACGGATGAATCGCCGGGCAATCATGGGTATGAATGATCAGACCCTGCCCACCCTTCATCTGACCAATAATCGGGTCGCCGGGAATCGGGCGGCAACAAGGCGCGAATTGCACGGCCATGTCCTCGGTGCCACGAATCACCAATGCTTCTTTGGGGCGATGTTCGGGTGTGTCAAGCTCGGCGACTGCAAACAGCTTGCGTGCGGCGACCATGGCGAGGCGTTTGCCTAGTCCGATCTCGGTCAAAACCTCTTCTTTGGTTTTGGCAGAGTCGCCTTTCAGCAAACGTTGCCAGTGGATTTTGCCAATATCGTTGGGCGCAAAATTTAATGAGTGGACGGCTTGAATCAACAGCAGTTCACCCAGCTCCACGGACTCGGCCAGTTGCGTGGTCTTGAGGTAATGACGAATATGCGAGCGTGCCCGGCCGGTCGCGGCATAGTTCAGCCAGGAAGGGTTGGGGCGGCCCGATTCATTGGTGATGATTTCAATACGATCACCATTTTTAAGCCGATTACTGAGCGGTACATTTTCATCGTTAACTTTTGCGCCCACCGCGCGATTACCCACATCGGAGTGGATGGAATAGGCAAAATCAATCGGCGTAGCCCCTTTGGGCAGAGACGAAATTTTACCTTTAGGGGAAAACACATAGACCGCATCCGGAAATAAATCGACCTTGATGTGCTCCAGAAACTCCAGCGCATCGCCGGTGCCGGATTGGATTTCGAGCAGTGATTGCAACCACTGGTGAGTCTTTTGCTGCATCTCGGACAACGAGGCATTTTTCTCGTCGAGGGTTTTATACAGCCAATGCGAGGCCACGCCTGCTTCGGCAATTTTATGCATATCGCCGGTGCGGATTTGCAATTCAATCGGCGTGCCGTAGGGCCCAAACAAAGTCGTATGCAGCGATTGGTAACCGTTGGCCTTAGGGATAGCTATATAGTCCTTGAATTTGCCGGGGAAGGGCTTGTAGAGGGTGTGCAATGCGCCCAGTGCCACATAGCAGGACGGCATGTCTTTAACGATGATACGAAAGCCATAAATATCGAGCACCTCGGAAAAAGAAATCGATTTCTCCTGCATCTTTTTATAGACTGACGAAAGATGCTTTTCACGTCCGGTCACACTGGCTTCAATATTAAATTCTTTGAGACGATTTTTGATGCCGTCCAGAATTTTACCCACGACCTCACGGCGATTGCCGCGTGCGGCCTTGACGGCTTTTTCCAGCACCGCAAAGCGATTCGGGTGCAAATAGCGAAAGCCTAAATCTTCGAATTCAAAATGGACCGCGTTAAGCCCCAGCCGATTGGCGATGGGTGAATAAATTTCCAGGGTTTCTTTGGCCACGCGCTCTTGCTTGGCCTGATGCACGGCATCTAGCGTACGCATATTGTGCAGACGGTCAGCCAGTTTAATGAGAATGACGCGGACATCGCGCGCCATCGCGAGCAGCATTTTACGAAAATTCTCGGCCTGCGCTTCTTCGAGTGTGGCGAATTGCAATTTATCGAGCTTCGATACGCCGTCCACCAACTCAGCCACGGCTTTGCCAAATTGCTTGGCAATATCGGCTTTCGTGGTCGGCGTGTCTTCCACCACATCATGCAGAATCGCGGCGATCAACGCTTGCGCATCCAGATGCCATTGCGCGAGGATCGTTGCCACTGCCAGCGGATGGGTTATGTAGGGTTCACCCGATTTGCGGATTTGGCCATGATGCGCGGCGCGAGCAACCTCAAATGCCGCTTCAACGTTGGCCACGTCAGCAGGCTTGAGATAGGTCGAGATGTGCTGCTTGAGTGAGGCTGCATTGAGTCGAATGGATTCAATGTTTGCGTTGACAGCGTCAAGCTCATCAACCGGCTGATCCTGCGAGCCGGATTGTGCGGAAGGTAGTGCGGATGAGGGCCCGTCAGGTTCTGACGACCCTAAAAACGCTGAGGGCGCTAAGGGCGCTGAGGGAACCAAAGCGTGTACCGCGGTTTTACCTGCGTTTGAACCTGTGTTTGCACCTAAGGCCGGGGTGGGATGCGCATTTGACATGACTATTCATCCCCTCCGGCCCGTCGTTTACAGCTCGATCGGGTGTGGAACAACCGGTTTGAGGATTTCTACGCCGATATGGCCTGCGGCAATTTCGCGCAACGCGGTCACGGTTGGCTTATCGCGGCCTGCGTCCACATAAGGGGCTGCGCCGAGAGCAAGTTGGCGTGCACGGGTGGTGGCAACCAAGGTTAGTTCAAAGCGGTTAGGGATCAATTTGACGCAATCATCAACAGTAATACGGGCCATATCAACTACTCCAGTGCTACGTCTGCTTAAGTTAACGAGTCTACTAAATCTAACCAATAGCAAAACGTAAGGGGACAAAATCCACTGCGCTACTATTTTAGCGACAGCAAACATTTTAAAAAACCAACAATTATTGCGGGATCAATTCGGCGTGGCGCTCAATTTGCCTTGCGGCGGTAAGTCTGAGGGATCGTACCACCGCCAGTAAATCGGCCAAAGCTGACGCAAAGTCTTGATTGATAATAACATAATCAGCATTACTGATATGGCGTAAATCCTCGCGGGCAGCGGCCAGACGCCGTTCAATGACTTCTGCTGCATCCTGTCCCCGCTTGATCAGCCGCTCGCGCAACACCTCAATAGAGGGTGGCAGAATGTAGATATAAGTCATATCGGGAAATAATTTACGGACCTGGCGTGCTCCTTGCCAATCAATTTCGAGCAAAACATCAGCGCCCGTGGCGCGCCGCGTCTCGATCCAGCGTTTTGAGGTGCCATATAAATTGCCGTACACCTCGGCATGTTCTAAAAACTCATCCTGGGCGATCAGCTCTTCAAAGCGTGCGCGACTTACAAAACGGTATTCGCGCCCCTCAGCCTCGCCTGGCCGTGGCGACCGGGTGGTGTAGGAAATCGACAATTGAATTTCATCATCTTCAGCCAGCAGCGCCGCCACCAGGCTGGATTTGCCCGCGCCAGACGGTGCAACTATGCAATAGAGGCAGCCGTTAATCATGGCGTCTATTCAATATTCTGAATTTGTTCACGCATTTGCTCAATCAGCACCTTCAACTCCACCGATATTTTGGTGGCTTCAGTTGAGACCGATTTTGCGCCGAGGGTATTTGATTCGCGGTTTAATTCCTGCATCAGAAAATCCAGCCGTTTACCGATCACGCCGCCGCCTTTTAAAACACGACGCACTTCGGCAACATGGGTGGTCAGCCGGTTTAGTTCCTCGGCCACATCAATGCGCGAGGCAAATAGCACGACTTCCTGCTTGATACGCTCATCAGTGCCGGCGACCGCAAAAGCGTCAGCCAATTTCTGGGTGAGTTTCTCTTGATAAGCGATCACAAGCTGCGGAATCAGCGGCGTCACTTCCCCCACCAGCACATCAATGCGATCCAGCCGCTCGATCAGCATGGCCGCAAGCTTGTCGCCTTCGCGCTCCCGGGTCGCATTAAGCTCTTCAATAGCCTGGCGCAGCAGGGTTAGCAGTTTTTCTTTCGCCGCATCGGTTGCAATCGCTTCTGCAGCCATCACGCCGGGCGCCTGCATCACTTCCCAAACCGATAACGGCCGCGCTTCAAACTGTTTTAAAATGGATTTCTGTAAATCGGCCAGCGCGTTCAATGCCGCCTCGTTTGGCGTCAGCGTGTCGCGCGTGGCGACGGGTGTAAACATGATGCGGCAATCAACCTTGCCGCGCGTCAATTTGGCCGCTACTAATTCGCGCATCGAAGTCTCCAGCGCGCGCAGGTCTTCTGGCATGCGCGTCTGGAATTCCAGATAGCGATGATTGACTGATTTCAGATCCAGCGCAAAGCGCCCACCGGGCACTTCGCCGCTAACTGACGCGAATCCGGTCATACTGGCGATAGGGGATGATTTAGAGGCCATGAATTAGATGTAAAGTACCGAAGCAAACTTGGGAAAGCACTAACGGCAGGTACCGATAACGGTCCATTAATGATGTAGTAATCCAGTATGTAAAGTAGAGCTGCATGATAACCCGTCAGGAAATGTGCTCCGGGCATATCTTTACAAGCGGTTAATAACCAGCAAGAATTATAGCTTACCCATCAAGCCAGCTTATCCATTCAGCATCCCAAGGGGCTAGGCCATGCCAGGATGGGAGTGGATAAATTAAACGATAAATTCCGGACTTCCAGACTTAATACCGCAAGATGGCAACACAATCAAATCAGCCGCTGCAAGACGGCTATCAACTGCAAAATTACACCATCGAAAAAATGCTTTCGTCGGGTGGGTTTTCGATCGTTTACTTGGCGCGTGATGAAAATGGTACGCCAGTAGCGATCAAGGAATACCTGCCATCAGCACTCGTCGTTCGCAGCGACGGCGCCGAGGTGCAAATTAATTCCGATGAAAATCTGGCGGTGTTTCGCCATGGCCTCAAGTGTTTTTTTGAAGAAGGCCGCTCGCTTGCCACCATTAGCCATCCCAATATTGTGCGGGTAGAAAACTTTTTTCGGGCGAATGAAACTGTTTATATGGTGATGCAATATGTGCGTGGTCGTACGCTGCAATTTCACATACAGCGTCATCGCCATGAATTCACCGAAAGTTTTATTCGGCGCATGTTCACGCATTTGCTGAACGGCCTGCGTGAAGTCCACGCCAACAAACTGCTGCACCTGGATATCAAGCCCGCCAACATTTACATCACGATGGAAGGCAAGCCGGTGCTGCTGGATTTTGGTGCGGCTCGTCAGGCGCTGACCACCGATGCACCCAAGCTGAGACCCATGTACACCGCCGGTTATGCGGCGCCCGAGCAATATCGCAATTTTGATCAACTAGGGCCGTGGTCTGATATTTACGCAGCAGGAGCGGCGATGTATTGCTGCATTTCGGGCATTCATCCACAGCCTGCCAATGAACGTGAGCAAGAAGACAAAGTTGAGCCGTTGCGTGCGCTGGCGCGGCAGGCTTATTCGGATGAGCTGATCGAGATTGTTGAATGGTGCCTGAAGCTGGATCATCTGGCGCGCCCGCAATCCGCGTTTGAATTACAGCGAGCGCTGATGAAAGAGGTGCGCACCATGGGACGTGTGAACCCGGATGCTGCTACAGAAGAATCTGGCGAGATCGAACTCAGTAGCCCCGAAACCACCTTGACGGGCCGCCTTAAAGCGACCCTTAACCGAAAAATATTCTAATTTTTTATTTTGTTTTTGTTTTGAGGCAACTCTCACAAATGACGAATTAAACGCGACTCATCAATATGCGCTTCACCATTTTTCAGGATAGCTACATCGGCGGACGCAAGGTCAATCAGGATCGGCTCGCCTACAGCTATTCCAAGGATGTGCTGCTGATGGTCATCGCGGACGGCATGGGTGGCCATGCGCGTGGCGAGATTGCCGCCGAGATCGCGGTGAACTCCATCACCAATCGGTTCCAGCAGGAAGCGGCACGTGGCTATCTGCGCAAGCCCAAAGAATTTCTCGAATCCGCTATCCACTCGGCACATCGTGCCATTGTTGCGTTTGCCGACGAGCACAATATGCTTGAATGCCCGCGCACCACCGTGGTGGCGTGCATCGTGCAAAACGATAAAGCCTGGTGGTCGCATGTGGGCGATTCGCGTTTATATGTTTGCCGCGAAGGTCAGCTTGCCGCTACCACGCTGGATCATTCACGGGTTCAGCAATTGATGGATGCGGGCGTTATCACTCCTGAGCAAGCGGCGGTGCATCCGGATCGCAATAAAATCTACAATTGTGTGGGTGGCGTGCTTCCGCCTGGGGTATCGCATTCCGAAGGCTGGGACCTGCGGGTCGGTGACAGTATTTTGATGTCCACCGATGGCTTTTGGGCGCAGGTCAGTTCCTCCTTTATCGCACTTAAACTGCAGCGCGAAAATATTGTTACGCTCGTCCCCAGGTTGATGGAAGAGGCCGAGCGTAAAGCGGGCGCTGAATCCGATAATCTGTCGGTCATTGGTCTCACGTGGGAGCATCAGGATGAAGAAGTCGGCTCATCTGCTGTGACCGTCACGGTGCCGATGGAAAGCTTCACTACCTCTTCGTTAAACACCACCCAGCAGCTCGGTTCAGTTAAAGATGAAGTAACCGAAGAAGATATCGAACGTGCCATTTCCGAGATTCAGGACGCGATCAAAAAAGTCGCGAAGTAATTAACCCGATCATTTTTTCAATTCATTTCCCCCCACTCATTTCCCATATCCGTTTCCCACATCCGATCCCACTATGCCCCGCTCAAATAATCGCACCGCCCAGCAACTTCGCCCCATCACCATCACCCGAAATTTCACCAAACATGCTGAAGGCTCCGTTTTGATCGCGATGGGCGATACCAAAGTTCTGTGCACGGCCAGCGTGGAAGAGCGGGTACCGCCCCACAAGAAAGGCTCTGGCGAAGGCTGGGTCACGGCGGAATATGGAATGCTGCCGCGCTCGACACACACCCGCAGTGATCGTGAAGCGGCCCGCGGAAAACAGACCGGACGCACCCAGGAAATTCAGCGCTTGATTGGCCGCTCGTTACGGGCGGTGGTGGATTTAAAAAAATTGGGGGAACGACAAATCACGCTCGACTGCGATGTCCTGCAGGCCGACGGTGGTACGCGCTGCGCTTCTATTACCGGCGCATTTGTAGCACTGCATGATGCGATTGAGGGCCTGATCAAAAAAGGCATCTTGACTGAATCACCGATCATTGATTTTGTGGGCGCTATCTCGGTTGGCATCAGCGCCAACGACGGTCAACATCAAGTGATTCTTGATCTTGATTACATTGAAGACTCAAGTTGCGAAACCGATATGAATGTGGTGATGACTGGCAGCGGCGCCTTTATCGAAATTCAGGGCACGGCAGAAGGCACGCCGTTTAGTCGCGCGGATATGGATAACTTGATGGGGCTCGCCGATAACGGTGTGCGGGAATTGATTGTGGCGCAAAAAAAAGCGCTCGGCGTTTCCCTGTAGCAGACGCGCTGATTTAGCGTGGCGTTGCGGCGGCGGCGGTTTGGTTATGGTTGCTTCATCATGGCAACTTCAAAGCATACTTCGCCATAAATCCACGATCAATCCGATCCTTCCAGCGCCATACCCAGTGGCCCTGCAAGGCAAAATTTCCCCACGAAGCAATGGCGTATTTATCGCCTGTGCTGACCAAATATAAAGATCGCGCCTGCGGAGCATAAGCAGCCAGCGGCTCATTATTCAGGTAATGGCGCAGATTGCCCGCTATTGGTGGCCCGGCGCGCACGGCATACACGCCCGATTTGGGGCGTATAAAATTCATCATCGTCGCGCAATCTCCGGCTGCAAATACATTTTCATGCGAGACCGATTGCAGATAATCATTGACCAGCACAAAGCCGCGTTCATCTGTTTGTAAACCGGATTTGCCAAGCCATGCCGCAGCGGTGGCACCGGTCGCTGCAATGACGATATCGGCCTCGATTATTTCGCCTGATTGCAGATGAACCGCGCCGCGCTCAATGCGTGATGCCACCCGATTCGATAAAAGTGTGACGCCCTGTTGGGCGAGAATACGCGTCAGCTTTGGCCCGACGCTGCCGGGCAAGGTATTGGCGGCAGAAATAAGCGTCACCGCTACCCGCGACGAAAAAAAATGCTGCATGGCCAGCGCAAGCTCAATCCCGCCCGCGCCTGCGCCCACAAATACAATCCGGGTTTTATGCCCGGTTGAGTGCCTCAAAATGGTATTTTTGATACGCTCAAACGATTCAATAAATGCCTCAATAGGCCGGAGCGAAATCGCATATTCAGCAGCACCGGGAATCAGCGACAAATCGGCTACCGGCCCGGTATCGATTGCGAGCAGATCAAAGGCAACCTTGTTTCCATTGGCGCAATGCACTTCATTGCGCCTGAAATCAATATGCATGGCCGCGGTTTGCTGAAACTGCACGCCCGCTGCTACGACTAAAGGCGCTAACGGAATCACGCAATCATCGAGCGCATAATGGCCCGCCACCCAGCCTGGCAGCATGCCGGAATAAACCTGCCGGTCATACGGTGAGATCAGCGTTACCGCCACCTTTGCAAGCGGTGACTCCATCAGCGATTTCAGCACGTGCACATGGGCGTGGCCTGCGCCTAATAGCACCAATCGCTTCATTTTTTATCCTGATGGTTAGCGGCGATTTTATTTTCAAAGCGTACATCACCAAACCAGGTGATGACTTGCTCGCCCGTGTTGTCAGTATCGTTGCCGATGGCAACCCCGGTAATGCGCGGCGGCGCAAAACCAAACGCGAGCCGAAAATCAGCGGCCACGTTGCGCGTCTCGGTGAGCCATTGTCCGACCTTTTCAGGCCCGCTTTGCACCACAAATTTTTGGACGCTGTTGGTATACGGGCTGGCGTGAGCAAAGCCGGTGCGATGTTTGTTGTCCCACACATAACACAACGCGGCGGTGGGTACATCGCTGCCGGTCACGAGGCGAGCCAGACGAATTTTAGTGCGCTCCGAAAACGACAGCGAAGCCAACGGCACATCAAAAAACACATACACGCGAGCTGAAAAATCATCGGCAGATTTTTCTTCCATATCCGCTTTGTCCAATACGCGGTTCACTTTCCAGCGCCATGTCAATTGCGGGCTTGCGTCAGCATCCACTGAAAAGGGCAAGGCAATACTGCCTGCAGAATTATTCGATTCCACTTTCAGCACAGTGATACCTTGATCTTCAACCAATGAAACGGTATTGCGTTTAATGTTTGGAATAGCGATGAAGCGCAATTGCGGCGGTAGTGTTTGGCCTGCCTTTAGCGATGAAAACACCGGCACCGCCACATCAGATGCCATGACGGCCGAAGCAACGGTAAGGGTGACGACGAGGGTGACGGCAAGGACCATAAGCAAAAATATATTTTTCATAAGGCGAAATTCATAAGCTCTCAGTTAGGCCAAAAAAATTCAAGCGGCGGTTTTAATGCTTTCAACCGGATCAAATCCCCCGGGCGATCTACGTCCCACAGGGTTTCCATTTCATGACAGCTTAACTGGCAAGCGGTGAGATTACGGCGCTGCTGGGCCAGCACTTCAGCGCCTCCCCAATCGATTGCATTGAACATATCGACATGCATGCGTTTTGCACCGATCAACGCATACCCACCATCTTCAGCGGGCGTTAGCACGACATCATGACTATCCAGCATATCTGCTGCACCGCTAATGTGTTGCGCGGTTAACGCGGGGCAGTCTGCGCCGATAATAATGGCGTGTGTGTGTTGCTCAATTCCTTGAGCCAGCGCCCGCCCCATGCGCTCACCCAAATCACCAACGCCTTGCGCGGTCAACGCAATATCAAAATCTTCTGCGCAGTCCTGAAAAAAAGCATGGCTCACATCAGGAGCGCCGCAAAGCTCAACCGCGATGGCGCGTGATTGTTGCGCTGTTTTAAGGGCACGTTCGGTGAGCGCGACGTGCAGCATTGCCGCGTACTGCTCGCCCAAAGCCGGGATCAGACGTGTTTTAACGTCGCCAGGCACGGGCGCTTTGGCAAACACGATGACGACAAAATTAATTTTTATCATGAGTTTTTATAATAAGTACGATGCAGATCGCTGGGCTTTGCCCCCAGAAAGTACTGCAATCTGAGACGCCACATGAGCCAGATTGTTCGCCATACGCCGTGCTGTTCCCAGCGGCGACCTGAGGTGATAGCTCGCGCCTGCAAGCACAGCGGCGCGCCTTTTTTTTTCAAGCGTGAAGTCATTTCTATATCTTCCATCAGCGCCTGATCAGGAAAGCCGCCGAGCTGATCAAATACGGTTCGGGTCATAAAAATGGCTTGGTCACCCGTCGCAATGCCGGTCAGGCGCGAGCGCAGGTTCATGCACCAGCCAATCACGCCCAGAAAAAAATGATCCCCTGCAATCGTCACATCAAAGCGGCCCCACGACCGATTCGTTTTCGCGAGGCCCTGCAAAATCAATAAGTCCGCGTCGGCAGGCAGCAGGGTGTCAGCGTGCAAAAAGAGTAGTACCTCCCCGGTAGAAATTCTGGCACCCGCATTCATTTGTCTGGCACGGCCAACTTCACTTAGGATCACGTGATCCACCAGCGGCGCGGCGAGTGGTTTGGCAAATTCAGCGGTGCGATCATGGCTGCCGCCATCAACGACGATGATTTCTGCGCCCGCTGATCGCAGGGTTTGCAAACGCGCCAATACGAGCTGAATAGTATCGGCTTCGTTGAGGGTAGGGATGATGATCGAGAGCGCCATGCTGCGATTGTAGCGACACATTTCCGCAGCCATAAAAAAATAAAACTCTCGACCTGGTGGGGTTCTTGAGGCTATTTTGCTTCAAATGCCGCGCCAGTGCTAGGGTTTACTAATTCATTTATGCCATAATCTGTTTGCTGTGATTCACCGGGTTTGGCATCTTTTATTGCACCTTATGGCTTCGCCCCGTTCAACGACCAATCGTAATCAAGGTTTGAAATCGCCGCTTTACCGTCGGCGATTTTTTGCTGGTCGGCTGGCGTATCGGCAAGAAGCTTTGCGTAACGCGCGAAGTAATCTTCGCGGCTCTTGATGGCGACGGTTTTGCCCTCAAAGCCTTTATAGCCAGACTCCCAATCCTGATTAAACCATTTAAAAATCATTGAGACTTCTAGTTTGCCGCTCTTGGAGTCATAGCGATTGCGCGAGCGGTCGGACAAAAATCGCACCGTCTGCTCTTCGAGTTGCTTGTCGAGTTTGTCAGCCGTGAAAGCTTCGTCGCGCAACGCCGGGCAGCCGATGGAAGCGCAATTTAGCGCAAAGTGAACCCGTGGCTCGTCGTAAGCGCCCGGCTTGCGCAGCGTATCGTGCTCAATTTTATTGAGGTAAAAATCCTGGCCAAACAGTTTGAAAAATTTCCGTTTCCAGCGATCATCAAAAACGCTGCCGATGTCCTTGATCGATTTCACCGGATAATTTTGCAAAATTAATTCCAACGTGAAACCGTTATATGCATTGATTAGAAACGCCATGCGTTGCGGCTTGCTCCAGGTGTTGAATTCCGCTTCCGGGACCTTGGACAAACTGTCGAGGTAGGCTTTGAGCGGAGCGCGATCTTTTTGCAGTTCGGCGTATTTCACCTGGGATGATTTGCCACCATCAATAGGTACCACATGCTTTTTGAGCAGCGCCGTGAAAGCCGCATGCGAATGGTCAAATGATTGTGCGGCGGCAGGGACTGCAAATGCTAATGTAAATGTTACGGCCAACGCGAATGAAAATAATAGCGTGGGCACGGTAAAAAATATTCGTTTCATCTTTCTACTCCTCGTTTTCAGTGTGGTGTCTTTTCTTTAGGATAGGCGGGTGTGTTGTCAGGCGCGACGAGTAATGCGATAGCACTGCGCAAAACCGCTGCAAGGCTGCCCTCGCCGCGCGTCCAGTCGTTTAATGCTTTACCGACCGCCAATTTGCCAAGCGTTGCGGTCGAGCGTTTGTAAACCCCGGCTGCATATTTGTTCCCTTCGCCTAACGTCGGATAAGTGTGGATGGTAGACAAAATGCCTTCCAACCCAAAACCATGTTTCATCGCGGCGACGAATTCGACCAGCGAATCGCCGGCATGTTCACCGACAATGGTTGCGCCGAGAATTTTGTCTTTACCTTTAACAGTGATGACCTTTACAAAGCCGTGCGCTTCGCTGTCGGCAATGGCACGATCTAGCTCATCAAGGCCATACACATGCACATCATGCGGAATTTTTTTCTCAATTGCTTCCTGCTCATTAATGCCTACGCGCGCCACTTCAGGATCGGTAAAAGTGGCCCATGGCACCACGGAATAATCCACTTTAAATTTTTTGAATTTGCCAAACAATGCATTCACAGCGGTGTACCACGCCATATGTGCGGCGGTGTGGGTGAATTGGTACGGCCCGGCCACATCACCACAAGCAAAAATATTCGGGTAAATCGTTTCCAGATACTCGTTGGTTTCCACCACTTTGTGAGCAGGAATACCCAGCTCTTCCAGACCATAACCTTTGGTATTGGCGATGCGGCCCACCGCGCATAAAATTTCATCAAAGGCAATGCGCTTATCCTGCCCGTCATGTTCAACCACCAAATATTTTTCACCCTGCTCGATCACCACCTGCTTGGCTTTATGGCCCACTAACACGCTCACGCCTTCGGCCTCAAACTTTCGCTTCACCATTGCGGATATTTCAACATCTTCGCGAATCATAATGCGTGGGGCCATTTCAACTTGTGTCACCTGCGAGCCAAAACGCGCAAAGCATTGCGTCAGCTCGCACCCAATCGGCCCGCCACCCAACACCACCAAGCGCTTCGGTAAGGTGCGAATCGCCCAGATATTGTCTGAGGTGAGCGGATCGGCCTCGGCCAAACCCGGGATCGGCGGCACGAATGGACGTGCACCGGCAGCGATCACAATATTTTTGGTGGTCAGGGTTTTTTTCGTGCCGTCATCCGCAGTAATTTCGACCGTCCAGGGCGATAAAATTTTGGCAGTGCCCTTCGCGCAATCTACGCCCAGCTCGGTGTAGCGAGCGACCGAATCATGCGGCTCGATTTCAGTGATGATGCGTTGCACCCGTTCCATCACCTGTCCAAAATCCCATTGTGCAGTCGCCGACTCGATGCCAAATTCCTTTGAACGCTGCATACGATTCAATAGTTTCGCCGACGCAATCAACGCTTTTGACGGCACGCAACCGGTGTTCAAACAATCGCCACCCAGTTTATGCTTTTCTACCAACGTAACTTTCGCCTTCACCGCAGCGGCAATATAGCTGGTCACCAAGCCTGCCGAGCCGCCGCCGATCACCACCACGTTACGGTCAAAGTGCGACGGTTTTTGGTCCGCCCATTTTGCATAAACCTTGCGGGCTTTAAAGGTGTCGATTATTTTTTTGGCGATGATCGGAAACACGCCCAGCAATACAAAAGCGCCGATCAAACCCGGCGACAAAATACCTTTTAACGAGGTAATTTTGGCGAGCTCGGTACCGGCATTGACAAACACAATCGTGCCTAAAAACATGCCAAGTTGGCTCACCCAGAAAAACGTCCAGGCTTTCATATTCGTGAGGCCCATCACCACATTAATTATGAAGAACGGAAAGGCAGGAACCAGTCGTAGCGTAAACAGGTAAAAACCGCCTTCTTTTTCAACCCCGGCATTAAACGCTTTCAGCTTGTCGCCGAACTTTGCCTGCAGCGAATCCCGCAATAAAAATCGCGCTACCAGAAACGCCATTGTGGCGCCGATAGTTGATGCAAACGAGACGATGACAACGCCCCACCACAAACCAAATATGGCACCTGCCACCAGCGTCATAATGGCCGCGCCGGGCAGAGATAAAGCGGTCACACCCACATAAGCCGCAAAAAAAATCAGACCGGTTTGCAGCGGATGCGCAGCATAGTAGTCAGCGATCATGGCCTGCTGTGATTTAAAATAATCAATGCTGAAATAGCGGCCGAGGTCAAAAATAAAAAACGCCGCAATCAGCGCCATGACCATCAGCAGAACAATAATTTTGCTTTTTTTCATAAATTTTCCGGTAATGCGGTTGGGTATGGTCCAAGTGCAGGTGGCGCTGGTGATGATGTTAGTGAGGCAGATACAGTATGGCAACTGCCGTGCAATGTGTCAGTCGTTTTAATTTACCAGGGCTTACGTTTTAAGTAGTTTAGGCACAAACCGAAGGTGCGCGTACCAAGCCGAGCGCATGGGCAGGCGCATACAGCGGACCGTGCATGATGCGCTGAAAATAGGATTGATGAGCAGCTGAGCCTTGTGGCCAGCTCGCGAGAAACTTTTCGTGAAAGCAGGCCATATCATAGTGAATGGGAATGGCATCAATATGGACGCCATTGATTAGGCCACCGTATTGAGCGCAATTTTCTTGCACAGGATGTACCGACAGGCGTGAAATCAATCCATATGCGGTGTTTGCAAAATTAGGCATGCCCGCCGCGCCGTTGTTAATTACTACCCGGGCTTTACCGGACGCGCTAAATTGCCGAAACGCGGGCAAACAGGTGTGGCTGCTGGCGAAGCCGGCGAGATGGGCGTCATCACAAATATGGTTCAGCCATGCCACATGTTCCGGTTCATGCAAACTGTCGTGCGCGAACCGCCAGCCCGCCAGTGATTCAGCGTCACCATGAACGATACCAAATCGTGCGGCGCCTACGGCAGCCACTAAATGCATCGGCAAAGCGGCGAGCTGCGCGGTAAGTGCCGGGAACAGGCTCGCGGTTTTGCGCAGCCTTTGCATGATCTCATTTGACCGCTCGACATCGGCATCATCAACATAATCAGGATAGGCACAACCGCAGCCGGCGTTATCGCCGTTGGCTAGCTCAGTCTCAACATTGCCCCGGAGCGCAGTGTGTTTAAGCACCTCCGTATTGACGGCAAAAAATTCATCAGCATCTGTATTAAACCAATTGAAATCGCCATTGAAAATGATTGTCGGCATAACCACTTCCTGCGCGGCAAGCGCCAGAATGGCATCAAGCGCGGCACGGTTTCCATACAGTCCGCCGACTACATAAATAGTTTCCGCTTGAATCTCAGCGACGCGTTTGAATACCGTGGGTGCATAACGGTAACCCAGCGGGCAGGTGCGTCCGGGCATCATGTGAATAGTGAATGCATAAACATTGAGCTCTTAAACATTGAACGCTTTAAAATGGAACGGTTTTACTTCCAACGCCTACTCTGCCGCTGCCAACACTTCTTGGGTATTGCCGTCAGCCTCCAGCGCGCCACCACAACTGGAGCCTTGGCCCGCAGTGCAGCCGTAGCAGTGATCTTTCACCACAATCGACGCGCCTTGTAAATCAGTGGTCATCAAATCACGCAGATGGGTTTTTAATTGCTGCTGATGTTGCAGCGGCAGCCCCAGCATTTGGTTAAAATCACAGTCGAAAACAAAGCCCTGATAATCCACCGACAGCAGCGAGCGACACATCACGTTGTCCAGGTTATGCGCCTGAAACGACGACACCAGTAAATCCATATACCCCTCGAACTGCCCCTTTGAAATCAGGGTTGAGCCGAAGCGTTGAATCGGCATATTGGTGATCGTGTAAAGATGATTAAACACAATGCCGAAATTCTTTTTGAGCAGCCGGTGATAGTCAGCTTCCAGCGTTTCTTGTGAAGGGGGCAGATTAGGGCCCTGCGGATTGAACACCAGGTTCAGCACTAAACCCGTAGTGGCTTTGCCATAGCCCAGAGCATTCAATTTTCGGAGGCCCGCGATCGATTTTTCAAACACGCCTTCGCCGCGCTGCTTGTCCACATTTTCCTGGCTATAACAGGGCAATGATGCGCTGACTTCCACCCGCTGATCGGCTAAAAATTGAGCGAGATCCTCAAACCCCGGCTCTTCCAGAATGGTGAGATTACAGCGGTCAATCACGCGCACATCGAGCGCCCGTGCGGCCCTTACTAAATCATAAAAATGTTCATTTAATTCCGGTGCGCCACCCGTCATGTCCAGGGTTTTGATCTGAGCTGATTGCATAAAAGCAATCACCTCGCTAATGGTTTCCCCTGACATCATTTCCTTGCGATCTGGACTCGCATTCACATGGCAATGAAAACAGGCTTGATTGCATTTGTAGCCCAAATTCACTTGAAGCGTGTCGAGCGCTTTACGGCGAATATGCGGGAAGCCGCGCGATTTCATCAAATGCAGAGTGGCGTGCATGAACAGTTCCTGTTGGTGGAATTACGGTGTTGAAGTGAGGATGTTGAAAAAAGGGTTGAATTGAAAAGACCGAAATCATGAAAGATGGCTTCTCAAGATAATAGAGCCTTTTGTGAGGCTTGGGTTCCCTCGGCAATCCTTGGGTGAATACGCTGAAGTTACGGAGCCAGATTCAAAACCCGTTCCCGTCAGCATTCGAGAAAATAGCGTGCCCCTTACAGAAAGACCCAGCAAGACCGCTGCTTTAAGCATAAAACCGACTACACTGAATACTCATACCGCCGATGACGCGGAATACTAAAACACCTAAGGTGATGATCAATATATGGCTCTCGACTCAAGGGATTCAAACGAAACACCCGAACAAAAAGCCAGCCGTACCGAGGCTAAAGATCGCCGCCTGAACGCGGCAGTTGCGGTGACCATCGCTATCCTCGCCACTTTCATGGGTGTTTGTAAAGTCAAAGACGATAATATTGTTCAGGGCATGCAGCAGGCGCAGGCCGACAAGCTTGATCATTGGGCCTATTACCAGGCGCGCACTATCCGGCATGATGTGGCTGAATCCACCGTGGTGCAATTGCGGCTGGCCAAGCTGGGCCGCACCGGCTCAGAGCAGGCTGCGTATGACCAAGCCATCAGCCAATACGAAAAAATTTCCGTTGAGCAAATTACCAAACGAGACGCGCTCAAGCAATCGGCAGAGCAGGATCAAAAAAACTATGACGCGCTCAATTATCGCGACGACCAATTCGATTTATCGGATGCACTATTGGCGATCGCGATTGCACTGCTCGCCGTGACCGCACTGACCCGCCTGTGGTGGCTATATTGGCTGTCGTTGGTGCCAACCGGTTTCGGTGTACTGATGGGGCTCGCCGGTTTAACGGGATGGGCATTACATCCTGACTTGCTGATCAAGCTGCTGTCGTGATCATCGTTTGAGGGCATCGGCATGCATCATCGACAGCTGCTACATTTAATTTCTGGAGCTGCCTGAGATCGTTTGACCAAAAGCCAAACTCCTTATTTAGCGGGCGTTTCAGAGCAAAAATGGCTCAAACTGCCCGTCTAATATAGCGTTTACTTGTCGGCAAGACGGCTTCAGGAATTAAGTGCAACGTCTGATTTTAGCAACTTATCCCACGCCTCATTCGGAGAATCCCATCCCAAGCACTCGCGCGGTCGATTGTTAATTTTCTCTGCAATCGCATTGAGCTCGTCTTGCGAGTACTTGGACAGATTCGTCCCTTTCGGCAAGTACTGTCTTAACAAGCCATTGATATTCTCTACCGCCCCTTTTTGCCAAGGACTATGCGCGTCTGCAAAGTAGACCTTGATGCCCGTGTTGGCACTGAACGTCGCATGCTGCGCCATCTCGCTGCCTTGGTCATAGGTCAAGGTTTTCAGCAGCCCTGACGGATAGACGCGTAGCGCCGCTTCAAACGCCTCTCTGACCGTCACCGCCCGCGCATCGGCTAACTTGGTCAAGATCACCCGTCGCGTTTGCCGTTCCAGCAAAACACCGACTTCACTGCGATTCTTCTCGCCTTTGATCAAATCGCCTTCCCAGTGGCCCGGCACGACGCGGCCTTCAATATCTGCCGGACGCTCATGGATGGAGACGCCGCCGACCAGCCTGACTTTCGGCCCGTCAGGCTTGACGAGCTGACTCTGCGGACGCCGTTTCTCATGATGCTGGCGCAGCGCGTCAGCCACCAGTACGGCCTTGAGCGCGTTGCGCGGCATCACATACAGGGTTTGATAGATGGTTTCGTGACTGACTTGCATGGCTTTGTTGTCGGTAAATTCTCGTTTGAGTGCTTGCGAGGTTTGCTGCGGGGAGAAGCCTGCCCGCAGGTGTTTCATGACCGCTTCCCATAACGGGTTGCCTTCGGCTAGCTTGGGACGACGTCCTTTGCGTTTGCTGGCGTCTTGGGCTTGGCTATGTGCCCAGTAGGCGCGATAGGCCATGCCACCCTCGGTATGACGCTTGATTTCTCGGCTCAAGGTGGCGGTCGAGTAGCCCGTTTGTTGGGCCATCCAAGCCTGGCTCATGCCTAACGATACGCCTATGCTGATTTCTTCTCTTTGTAGGGCATCCAGCTGCTTGTAACGCCGCCGCGGAGGCGAATGGGTAATCTCGCATCGATTCAATTCTTGCATCTCAACACCTCTCTGGTTAAGTTCACATTATGGTGTTGCACTTAAAACTTGAAAGCGCCCAAAAATAATTAAAGGCCCAATATCGGCGGGTGTCTCCCGGCACTTTTGCCCTAAGAGGCCCGCCAAATAAGGCGTTTTAAAAGTTTCCCGCAAAAGTGCGGAATATTCAGCATTGTCCGGTGCCGCATAAACCCCTAATGTTCTCCTCAATAACGCCGAACCCTCGGCAATTGATTTGGAGTACATCATGCCCAACTTGTCTCAATCATTACGCGCGCTTCTGCGTGCCATTCTGCGTATCCGTTGTAGCCTGTTTGCAAATAGCGCGCGCGCGCGCAGGGACGAGATACTTAACCGCCGATTGCTTTGCTACCTGCTGCCTTTGCTGCCGCTGTTTGCGGTGATGTCGGCACACGCCGCGGGCAACCACGGGCCATCGGGGTCGGGGGCCATAACGGCCTCAGTTTCGACTATTACAGCGGGCGGTTATCACAGTTGCGCCATCAAGACCGATAGCACGTTGGCCTGCTGGGGGTTCAACAATGCAGGCCAGACCACCGCGCAAGCTGGCACCTTCACCCAGGTCGTTGGGGGTGGTTACCATAGTTGCGGCCGCAAGACCGATGGGACATTAGCTTGCTGGGGTGACAACACTTACGGCCAAGCCGCGCCACCCGCGGGCACCTTCACCCAAGTCGCGACGGGTGGCATACATACTTGTGGCGTTAAAAGTGACGGCACGGCTACGTGCTGGGGGAGCAACGGTTTCAGCCAAACTATCGCGCCCGCTGGCTCATTCATCCAGGTTGCAGGAGGTGGCGGGCACAATTGCGGGCTTAAGACCGACGGCACCCTTGCGTGCTGGGGCTATAACGGATTCGCCCAATCTACACCGCCGACTGGCACGTTTACGCAAGTCGCGGCTGGTGAAATTCACAGTTGCGGGCTCAAAACTGACGGCACGTTGATCTGCTGGGGAGATAATGCCTACGGTCAAGCAACGGCACCTAGCGGTACCTTTACACAACTTGCGGCCTATTCCAACCATAATTGCGCTCTTAAGAGCGACAGCACAATATCGTGCTGGGGACGTAACGGCAATGGCCAAGCCACGCCACCCGTCGGCACCTTTACTGAAGTCGCCACGGGTGATTTTCATACATGCGGTCTCAAGACCGATGGCACCTTAGCCTGCTGGGGTCGCAATTTTGAAGGTCAATCCACGCCGCCCGCTGGCAGCTTCGGCCAACGCCAAGTCACGGCAGGTTTCGCTCACAGTTGCGGCCTCAAGACCGATGGCACGTTGGCATGCTGGGGTCTAAACAGTTACGGCCAAGTGAGCCCACCCACTGGCACCTTCACCCAAGTGGATGCGGGTTCTGACCACAATTGTGGTCAGAAGACCGATGGCACGCTAGCCTGCTGGGGGCGCAACGATTTCGGCCAAGCCGCCCCACCTCCTGGCACATTCACTCAAGTCTCAGCCGGTGCTAACCACAGCTGCGGTCTTTTGACCGATGGCACGCTCGCCTGTTGGGGGCGTAACAACTTCACCCAAGCCTCCCCACCCGCTGGCACGTTTACTCAAGTCGCCGCGGGTGGTATTCACAGTTGCGGGGTGAAGACCGATGGCACGCTCGCGTGTTGGGGGGACAACGGTTTTAGCCAAGTCTCCAACACACCCGCTGGCACCTTTACCCAAGTCGTGTCGGGTAGCTACCATAATTGCGGGCTTAAGACCGATGGCACGATTACGTGTTGGGGGGACAACGGTTTTAACCAACTATCTACCACACCCACTGGCACGTTCACCCAAATCAGCGCAGGTTCCTTGCATACCTGTGCACTTGCGACCGATGCTACGTTGACGTGTTGGGGTTACAACAATAATGGCCAATCGACTGCCCCCACTGGCACCTTCACCCAAGTAGCAGCAGGTGCCAATCACAGTTGCGGCCTCAGGAGCAATGGCACGTTGACGTGCTGGGGATACAACGTTGGCGGCCAAGCCAATATTGTTGCGAGCATTACGGCTATCACGGGCACACCACAATCTACAGTTGGTGGGACCGCTTTCGCCACATCACTCACCGCGCGTGCTGTCGATCAACTCGGCGGGAACGCAGCTGGCGTAAGCATCGACTTCAGCGCGCCAGGGGCTGGTGCCAGCGCCACACTCGGCACGAGCCCTGTGGTGACCAACAGTGCTGGGGACGCCATCATCAGCGCCACCGCGAATCTGATTGCGGGCAGCTACAACGTCACGGCCTCGACCGCTGGGGCGACCAGTGCGACATTTGCGCTGACCAACACGCCGATTCCGCAAACCATCACGGGCTTCGCCCCTGCCTCTCCCGTGGTATTTGGCGCGGCAGCGACCCCACTCACCGCCACAGGCGGGGCATCGGGTAATGCGATTGTGTTTGGCACGACTAGCGCAGCGTCGATTTGCACCGTGACCGGCACAACGGTCACCTTCACTGGCGTTGGCACCTGCAACCTCACCGCCAATCAAGCGGGCAATACCAACTACTTAGCTGCCCCACAAGTCTTAGCGAGCA
>ENA-OFCI01000500-OFCI01000500.1-metagenomes-genome-assembly--contig:-NODE-500-length-23319-cov-6.022868_pt1 | contig 23319 bp, 18 predicted proteins | sample MGYA00153391_OFCI01 | MGnify analysis MGYA00153391
CCGACGTTTGTGCCGTTGCGAACCAGGGCCAGCGCACTGTTCCTCGTCTTCCCCGGATCCGGAAGGCCGGACCCATCTTTTGTTTGCAAGCAACCTTTTACCAAGGAGAAAGCGATGTCTGAAGCCACGTTATTCGAGCGCCTGGGCGGTGCCTATGCGATCGCCGGAGCGGTCGACCACCTGGTCGACCGTTTGCACACCAATGCCACACTCAACAAGGCCAATCCCAAGGTCGACAGTTTTCACACCGCACAGTACAAGGCCGGCTACAAGTTCATGGTGACCGCGTGGAGCATCGAAGCCAGTGGCGGTCCGAAATGCTATCCGGGACGAGACATGTTCGAGTCGCACAAGGATCTCGGCCTGACCGACTATGAATTCGACGTGACCGCACACGAGATCCGCAACACGCTTTACCAACTCGCCGTTCCGCAGCGCGAAGTCGGCGAGTTCATGGCCATCATCGAGAGCTACCGCAGCAAAGTCGTGGCCCACGCCTGAGCCCCCGAGCCCCCGAGCGGCCGCGTGCCGCGGGCTCACCCCCGCGCCAACACCGGCCCCAACGCCACCCCCGTGTGGCTCCGCGCATTCGCCACCAGCCCCTCCGGCGTGCTCTCCCCCACAACCGCCCCGCCCTTCACACCACCTTCGGGCCCGAGGTCGATGACCCAGTCGGCTTCGGCGATCACATCCAGATCGTGCTCGATCACGACGACGCTGTGGCCGCCGTCGACGAGGCGGTGCAGTACGCGGATCAATCGCTCGACGTCGGCCATGTGCAGGCCGACCGTCGGCTCGTCGAGCACGTACAGCGTGTGCGGCACCTTGTTGCCGCGGCGCGTGATGTCGTCGCGCACCTTGCTCAATTCGGTGACGAGCTTGATGCGCTGGGCCTCGCCGCCGCTCAGCGTGGGTGACGGTTGCCCGAGCGTGAGGTAGCCGAGGCCCACGTCTTTGAGCAGTTGCAGCGGATGCGAAATGTTGGGCATGCTGGCGAAGAATTCGACCGCTTCGTCGACCTCCATCGTCAGCACGTCACCGATGCTTTTGCCGCGCCAGCTGACCGCGAGCGTTTCGGCGTTGAAGCGCGCGCCGTGGCATACGTCGCACGGCACTTTCACGTCGGGCAGGAAGCTCATCGCGATCGTCTTCATGCCCTGGCCTTCGCAACCGGGGCACCGGCCTACGCCGGTGTTGAAGCTGAAGCGCGCCGGTGCGTAGCCGCGGGCTCTGGCTTCGAGCGTGTCGGCGAAGAGCTTCCTGATCGTGTCCCAGAAGCCGATGTAAGTGGCGGGGCAGGAGCGCGGGGTTTTGCCGATCGGGGTCTGGTCGACTTCGAGCACGCGGTCGATGTAGCCCCAACCGTCGATGCCTTCGCAACCCTGCCAGTGCGGCTTGCCGCCCTTGATGTTGATGAACTGCAGGTTGGCGAGCAACACGTCGCGCGCGAGGGTGGATTTGCCGGAGCCGCTGACGCCGGTGACAGCGACGAGGCGTTTGAGTGGGAGGTCGACGGTGACGTCTTGCAGGTTGTGAAGCTTGGCGCGGTTGATGGTGAGGGGGCCGTATTTTTGGCGGTCGGTGTGGGTGGTGGGGGTGGCGGCGGACTCGCTGCGCTCGCCCCTCACCCCAGCCCTCTCCCCGGAGGGCCGAGGGACCAATGCGACGGAGCGGCGAGGCTGGAGGGGGTGGATCAGCGGGTGAGCGAGGAAGCGGCCGGTGATCGACTCGGGGTTCTCGGCCAGATCGGCGACGCTGCCTTCGGCCACCAGATTGCCGCCACGCTTGCCGGCACCGGGGCCGATGTCGATGATGTGGTCGGCGCGGCGAATCGTGTCTTCGTCGTGTTCGACGACGACCAGCGTGTTGCCTTTGTCGCTGAGGTTCTGCAGCGCGTTGAGCAGCACCTGGTTGTCGCGCGGGTGCAGGCCGATCGTCGGCTCGTCGAGCACGTAGCACACGCCTTGCAAGTTGCTGCCGAGCTGCGCGGCCAGGCGGATGCGCTGCGCTTCGCCACCGCTCAGTGTCGGCGCAGCACGGTCGAGCGTGAGGTAGCCGAGGCCCACCTCTTCGAGGAACTCCAATCGACTCTTGATCTCGGTGACGACGTCGCGCGCGATCTCGGCATCGCGGCCGGTGAGCCGCAGCGCGTCGACCCAGACGCGCGAGTCCTCGACCGACCACGCGCCGATCGCCGTGATCGGTTCGTGCTCGAAGGTGACGAGGCGCGAGGCCGGGTTCAGCCGTGTGCCGGCGCACTCGGGGCACGGCTCGTCGACGACGCCTTCGACCTCGGCCTCTTCCGACGGGAACGATTGCTCGCGGCCTTTGTCGGCATCGTCGCGAATCGAATCGTCGTAGGCTTTGCGCTGTTCACGCGTTAGTTTTAACCCGGTGCCGACGCAGGTCGTGCACCAGCCGTGCTTGCTGTTGTAGCTGAACATGCGCGGGTCGAGCTCGGGGTAGCTGGTGCCGCAGGTCGGGCAGGCGCGCTTGGTCGAGAAGACTTTTACGCGGCCGATCTGCGCGGTCGAAGTCTCGTTGGCCATCGCGCCGACCAGGCCGTCGAGTGGCGAGAGCAAATGCATCACGCCCTTGCCGAGTTCGAGCGCGCTCGCGAGCATCGCGCGGAGCTCGGCCTCGTTGTCGGTGCTGACAACGATGTCGCCGACCGGCAATTCGAGTGTGTGCTCCTTGAACCTATCGAGCCGCGGCCACGGATCGACCTTGATGAACTCGCCGTCGACGCGCAGGTGCGTGTGGCCGCGTGCCTTCGCCCACTTCGCAAGGTCGGTGTAGACGCCCTTGCGCGCGACCACCAGCGGCGCGAGCAGGCCGACGTGCTGGCCGCGGTGCCCCCCCGATGCCGGGTCACGCAACAGTTGCGCGGCGATGCTTTCTGCGCTCTGCGGCTTGACCGGCGAGCCGTCTTTCACGCAGTGCTGCAGGCCGAGCTTGACGTACAGCAGCCGCAAGAAGTGCCACACCTCGGTGGTTGTCGCGACCGTGCTCTTGCGCCCGCCGCGCGAGAGGCGCTGCTCGATCGCGACAGTCGGCGGGATGCCGTAGACCGCGTCGACCTCGGGCCGGCCTGCGGGTTGCACGATGCTGCGCGCATACGCGTTCAGCGATTCGAGGTAGCGGCGCTGGCCCTCGTTGAACAGGATGTCGAACGCCAGCGTGCTCTTGCCCGAACCCGAGACGCCGGTCACCACGCTGAACTTGCCGCGCGGAATGCTGACGTCCAGCGATTTGAGGTTGTGCTCGCGGGCGTTGACGATCCGGATGTTCTCGTCGAGCGCGCGGCGCGATTCGCGTTGCTGCTTGACCAGGTACTGCAGCGGCACGCCTTCTTCGACCTTGTGGCCGCCGAGGCCCATCTGCACGTCGTAGTCTGCGAGCGCCTTGCCGGTGTGCGAGGTCGGATGCCGCTTCACGTCTTCCGGTGTGCCGGTGCACACGACGAGGCCGCCGGCGTCGCCGCCTTCGGGGCCAAGGTCGATCAGCCAGTCGGCGGCGCGGATCACGTCGAGGTTGTGCTCGATCACGATCAGCGAATGGCCGGCGTCGAGCAGCTTGCGGAACGATCGCATCAGCTTCGCGATGTCGTCGAAGTGCAGGCCGGTCGTCGGCTCGTCGAACATGAACAGCGTGCCGCGTTTCGCAACGGCTTGCCGGCTCGCGGTCTGCGATTGCGAACTCTCGGCCAAAAACCCCGCCAGCTTCAGTCGCTGCGCCTCGCCGCCCGACAACGTCGGCACCGGCTGGCCGAGCTTCACGTACTCGAGGCCGACATCGACGATCGGCTGCAGCACGCGCAGCACCTCGCGGTCATCGCGGAAGAGTTGCACGGCTTCGCTGACCGTCAGTTCCAGAACATCCGCGACAGACAAGTCACGGATCACATCACCAGGCAATCGGCGGTCGATCTTGATGTCGAGGATTTCCGCGCGGTAGCGGCGGCCATCGCAATCGGGGCAGCGCAAATACACGTCGCTCAAGAATTGCATTTCGACGTGCTCGAAGCCCGAGCCGCCGCAGGTCGGGCAGCGGCCGTTGCCGGCGTTGAAGCTGAACATGCCGGGACCGTAGCCGCGCTGCACGGCCAGCGGCGCCTGCGCGAACAGCTTGCGAATTTCGTCGAACGCGCCGACGTAGCTCGCGGGGTTCGAGCGCGCGGTCTTGCCGATCGGAGATTGGTCGACGAACACCGAATCGCTCAACCAGTCGGCACCGAGCAGCGCTTCGAACTCGCCGGGTGCGTCGGTCGCCTTGCCGAAGTGGCGCGCGAGCGCGGGCGCGAGCACGTCTTGCATCAGCGTGCTTTTGCCCGAGCCCGACACGCCGGTCACGCACACCAGGTGCAGCAACGGGAACTCGACCGTCACGTCTCGGAGGTTGTGATCGCGCACGCCTTGCAAGATCAGCTTCGGCGTCTTCTCGCTCATCAGCCGCTTGATGCCCATGCCGACGTGCTTGCGGCCACCGAGGTAGGCGCCGGTCAGCGTGTCGGCCTCGCGGATCGCTTCGGGCGTGCCGTCGAACACGATCTGCCCGCCGCGCTCGCCCGGGCCGGGCCCCATGTCGATCAGGCGATCGGCCGCGAGCATCACCGCCGGGTCGTGCTCGACGACGACCAGCGTGTTGCCCGCGTCGCGCAACCGGTGCATGGCTTCGATGATGCGGTTCATGTCGCGCGGGTGCAGGCCGATGCTGGGCTCATCGAGCACGAACATCGTGTTGACCAGCGAGGTACCGAGCGCCGTCGTCAGGTTGATGCGCTGCACCTCGCCGCCGCTGAGCGTGCGACTTTGGCGGTCTAGCGTCAGGTAGCCGATGCCGACATCGCACAGGTACTTCAGCCGCGTGCGGATCTCGCCTTGCAGCAGCTTCAGCGCGTCGTCGAGCATCGTGCTCGGCAGCGTCAGCTGGTCGAAGAAGCGGTGCAGGCGATCGAGCGGGACCAACATCAGGTCGTGCACCGTGAGGCCGGGCAGCGCTTCGAGTTGTTCGCGTGACCAGCTCACGCCGACGGGCATGAAACGCTTCGCGGGTGCGAGCACCGCGTCAGCATCGGCCTTCGTGCCGAGGCGCCACAGCAGCGATTCGGTCTTGAGCCGCGCACCGCCGCACACGCCGCACGGCGTGTAGGCGCGGTACTTCGACAAGAGCACGCGGATGTGCATCTTGTAGGCCTTCGACTCCAGGTATTCGAAGAAACGCTTGACGCCGTACCACTGCTTGTTCCACTTGCCGTTCCAGTTCGGCGAGCCGTCGATGACCCAATGCTTCTGTGCTTCGGTCAACTGCCCCCACGCGGTGTCGCGCGGGATACCGGCCTCGCCGGCGTACTGCATCAGGTCGTCCTGGTTTTCTTTCCAGGCGGGTGTCTGCAGTGTTTTGATCGCGCCGGAGCGCAAGGTCTTGCGGTGGTCGGGGATGACGAGCCCGTAGTCGACCCCGATCACGCGGCCGAAGCCGCGGCAGGTTTCGCATGCGCCGTAGGCGGAGTTGAAGCTGAACAGCGCGGGCTGCGGGTCGGCGTAGCGAATGTCGCTGTCGGGTGAATGCAGGCCGGTGGAGAAACGCCAAAGTGTCGGCGGCACTTCCGCTGGCGTTTCCCCCTCGTCCCTTTGGGGAGAGGGCTGGGGTGAGGGGACAAAGGCGTACACGATCACCCTGCCCGCACCACGCTTCAACGCCGTCTCGATCGCCTCGATCGCGCGGATCTTCTCGGTGCCTTGAATGCGAAACCGATCGGCCACCACGTCGAGCAGCTTGCGTGGTCCGGTCGGTGATGCGACTTCACGCTCGGCCTGCACCCGCGTGAAGCCGCTCGCGGCCAGCCATTGCGCGACCTCGTCGGCGCTCGTGCCGCCCGGCAGTTCGACCGGAAAGGTGATGATCAGCCGCGGGTCGCTGTCGGCGGTGCGTTCCATCAGGTCGGCGTAGATCGTTTCGGGGGAATCGTGGCGCACTGCATGCGCGGTCTGCTTGTCGAACAACTGCGCCGCGCGCGCGAACAACAGCTTCAAGTGGTCGTTCAGCTCGGTCATCGTGCCGACCGTGCTGCGCGATGAACGCACCGGGTTGGTCTGGTCGATCGCGATCGCGGGCGGCACGCCGTCGACGCGGTCGACCGCGGGGCGGTCCATGCGGTCGAGGAACTGCCTCGCATAGGCGCTGAAGGTCTCGACGTAGCGCCGCTGGCCTTCGGCATACAGCGTGTCGAACACCAGGCTCGACTTGCCCGAGCCGCTCGGCCCGGTGACCACTGTCATCTCGCCGGTGCGGATGTCGAGGTCGAGGTTCTTGAGGTTGTGCTGTCGCGCGCCGCGGATGCGGATCAGACCGGAGGCCATGGGGGAGCTACTTTCCTGAGCGAGCCCGAGATTTTAGAGAGCCAGCGACGTTCCGATTTTTTTGAACTGAAAGACCCCAACCCCCCGAGCGTTGCAGCGCAGTGTCATCAAACTGCGGCGAAAAAACGCTCGACCAAAGCCCACTGCCCCGGCGTGTTCAACGCCGGCGCATGCCCACAGCCTGCGATCTCGACCACGGCCGCACACGGCCCGCGCCGGCGCATCTGCTCGGCTGTTTCGGGCAGCAGCAAATCCGAGTGCTCGCCGCGCAGGCACAGCACGGGGAGGTCGAGCCGATCCCAGTCGGACCACTGCTGGTAGTCGTCGGCGTGGTGGGTGAATTGCATCACCATCGCCGGGTCGTAGTGCGGCGTCACACGGCCGTCGGGCAGGCGGCGGGTCGAGGTTTCGGTGAGGCGCCGCCACTGCGCTTCGGTCAACGCGCCGTAGGGCGCGTAGACGGTGCGGAAATAGCGCTCCAGCTCGCTCACCGTGGCGAACGCGGCGGGGTTGCCGGCGTAGCTGCGGATCCGCGTGATCGCGGCGGGCGCGAGCTCGGGGCCGTTGTCGTTCAGGATCAACCGGCGCACGCGGCCGCGCAGCGAGTTGGCTGCCGCCCGCGTGCCGATCGCGCCGCCCATCGAGGTGCCGATCCAGTGAAACCGGTCGAGGCCGAGACCATCGACCAGCGCGACCGCGAGCTTCTCGTAGAACGCCAGGCAGTATTCGCGTTCGGGCGCGGGGCTCCACTGGCTCAGGCCGCGGCCGATCGTGTCGGGGCAGATCACGCGGTAGCGGCTGGCGAGGTGCGCGGCGAGGTCGTCCATGTCGCGGCCGGTGCGTGCGAGGCCATGCCAGGCGATCACGGTCTCGGCGTGCTGCGCGCCCCACTCGGTGTAATGGAGTTCGCGGTCTTCGCACGTGATGTAGTTCGACGTGCAGCTGGACGTGACGCTCATGGCTTGCGCTCCGGCGCCCGCATCGCCCGCAAACGCCCGACCACACCGCTCGGAAAGTGGTAGACCGAGAGCACGAACAGAATGCCGAGCCAGAGCAACCAGCGGTCGGGCGAGACGAGCTGGGAGACGATCGGCACGCCAGCGACCGCCAACTCTATTTGCGAGGACGCCAGCTTCATCAAATCTTGCAAATAGTTCTGCGCCAACACCAGCAGCACGCTGCCGATCACCGCGCCGTAGACCGTGCCCATGCCGCCGATCACGACGATCAACAACACGTCGAGCATGATCTCGAAAGACAGCGTGGTGTCGGGCCCGGTGTAGCGCAGCCAGAGCGCAAGCAGCACACCGGCAAGTGTGGCGAACAGGGCCGAAATCACGGAGGCGAGCGTGCGGTACACCACCGTGCGGTAGCCGATCGCCTCGGCCCGAAAGTCGTTCTCGCGGATCGCCTGCAGCACCCGGCCGAACGGCGAGTTGACGATGCGCAGCAACAGCGACACGAGCGCGAGCGCAACGAAGAACAGCCCGTAGTAGGTCGCGAAGCGGCCGTCGACCGAGGCGCCGAACAGCGGTTGCTCGAGGTACGCGGTGCCGGGCTGCAGCGCCTCGGGCACCTTGAACGTCAACCCGTCTTCACCGCCGGTGAAGTCCGAGAGCTGCGACGCGAGCGTGAGGAACGCGGAAGCCACCGCCAGCGTGATCATCGCGAAAAAGATCGCGCGCACCCGCAAGCTGAAGAGGCCGATCACGACCGAGAGCACGGTTGACAGCGCGAGCGCGCCTGCCACCCCGAGTGCCAGCGCGCCCCAGCCCGGCCCGAGCCGCGTGCTCGCGACCGCGATGCCGTACGCGCCGATGCCGAAGAACATCGTGTGCGCGAAGCTGACGATGCCGGTGTAACCGAGCAGCAGGTCAAAGCTCGCGGCCAGCACGATGAAAACGATGATCTTGGCGCTGACGTTCAGCGCCTTGGTGCCGGGGAAGATGAACGGCGTGAGCGCAAGCCCGAGCACGATGAGCACGAGCACGAGTGCGAGCCAGCGGTTGCGCGGCAGGTCGTGGGAGAGCAGACGATTCAACATGCGCGTGCTGCGTGTCAGCGGTTCGCGACCGGGTACAGCCCCTGCGGCCGCCACAACAGCACGGCCACCATCAAGCCGATACTGGAGAACATCGTCAGCGTCGGCGCGACGAAGCCGATGTAGTTCGTCATCAACCCGATCAGCAGCGCGCCGACGAGGCAGCCGAGCGTCGAGCCCAGCCCGCCGATGATGATGACGATGAACAACAGCACGTTGACCTGCCCGCCGATTTGCGGGAAGACGATTTGCGCGTTCATGCCCCACAGGCAACCACCGAGCCCAGCCAATGCCGAACCCGCCGCGAACACGCCGACGAAGAGCCGCCGGATGCGGTAGCCAAGCGACTCGACCATCTCGCGGTCTTGCACGCCGGCGCGGATCAGCAGGCCGATCTTGGTGCGGTTCAAGGTGTAGAGCAGCGCGGCCAGCACGACCCCACCGACGACGACGGCGACGAGGCGAAAGCGGTCGATCGTCACGTCACCGATCGAGATCGCGCCACGCAGCGCCTCGGGCAGCGGCAGCGCCGTTTGCGCCGGGCCCCAGACCACCTTGATCAACTCCTCGCCGATGATTGCGCCGCCGATCGTCACGAGGATTTGCTTCAGGTGCTGGCCGTAGACCGGCCGCACGATCACGCGCTCGAAGCCGAGGCCGAGCGCGCCGCCGAGCGCCATCGCCGCGAGCATCGCCACGAACACGGCGACGAGGTTGGCCGAGAGGCTGGCCGCTGCCGTGAAGCCGCTCATCGCGCCGAACACGCTGACGGCGACGTAAGCGCCGAGCGTGATGAACACGCTGTGGCCGAAGTTGAGCACGTCCATCAGGCCGAACACGAGCGTCAGGCCCGAGGCGGTGATGAACACGATCATGCCCATCGCCAGGCCGGCGATCGTCAGCGTGAGCCAGGTCGAGGTGGAGCCGACCAGCGGCCACGCGGCGAGCATGAGGATCAGCACGATCCCAACCGGCTTGATGTCGAAACGCGACTTCGGGATCGGCTCGCTGGCGATGGCGTTGGGGAGAGTCGCGGTGTTCATCGATGCGCCGCCAGTGAGAGGCCGAGCAACCGGTGTTGCAGCGCGTCGTCATCGGCGAGTTCGGCCATCGGCCCGCGGTGCACGACACGACCGTCGTCCATCACCGCGACGAAATCACCGAGCGCCTTGGCCACCCCGAAGTTCTGCTCGACCAGCAACACGGTCGTGTCGGTGCGCTTGAGCTCACGCAGCGCGGCGATCAGGTTCTGCACGATGGCCGGCGCGAGGCCTTTGCTCGGCTCGTCGATCAGCAAAAGGCGGCGGGGCTCGACCATCGCACGCGCCACGCTGAGCATTTGCTTCTGCCCGCCCGAAAGCTTGCCGGCCGGATACAGCCAGAACTTTTTTAGGGCTGGAAACAGGCCGAACAGCCATTCGAGCCGGGCCGTGTCGAGCCGGTCGATCGTGCGTGCGTCGCGCGCCGCGAGCAGCATGTTTTCGGCAACGCTGAGGTCGGCGAAGATGCCCATGTTCTCGGGCACGTAGGCGATGCCGCGCTGCACGATGTCGGGCGTGAGCGACTGGCCGCCCGGGCCGCCGATCTGCACGCAGTCGAACCTGACCGCGCCTTGCGAGGCGGCCCACAAACCCATGATGGTTCGCAGCGTGGTCGTCTTGCCGGCGCCGTTGCGACCGAGCAGCACCGTGACCTGCCCCGACGGCACCTCGAAGTCGACGCCGTGAAGGATGTGGTAGGCGCCGATGTGCGTGTGCACGCCTTGCAGCTGCAACAGCGGGGTCATGCCGCCACCTCTTCCGGCACGATGCCGAGATAAGCCTGCTGCACGATCGGCGAAGCGATCACGGCGGCCGGCTCGCCATCGGCCACCAACTGCCCGTTGTGCAGCACGATGATGCGGTCGGCGAGCTCGCGCACCACGTCCATCTTGTGCTCGACCAGCAGGATGGTCTTGTTCGCCTCGCGCTTCAATGCGCGGATCAGGTCGAGGATCACCGGCACGTCGCCCGCGCTCATGCCTGCCGTCGGCTCGTCGAACATGTAGACGCTCGGCTCCAGCGCCATCAGCATCGCGACTTCGAGCTTGCGCTGGTCGCCGTGCGGCAGGCTGCTCGCGGCCGCATCGGTGCGGTCGCCGAGCCGCACGCGATCGACGAGTTCGCGTGCACGCGCCAACGTTTCGCGCCGGTCGAGCCAGACCGTGAGCAGGCTCAGGCCTTCGTGTCGGCGCGACTGCACCGCGAGCCGTACGTTCTCGAGCACGCTCAGGTTCGGGAACAGTTGCGTCAGCTGGAACGCGCGGCCGAGCCCGCGGTGCGTGCGCTGCGAGACTGGCTCGGCGGTGATGTCGATGCCGTCGAGCCAGACCGATCCCGCGCTCGCGCGCAGCTGGCCCGAGATCAGGTTGAAGTAGGTCGTCTTGCCCGCGCCGTTCGGCCCGACGATCGCCGTCAGCGTACCGGGCTGAAACGCGCACGAGACGTGGTCGACGGCCACGTGGCCGCCAAATCGAATGGTGAGGTCTCGGGTTTCGAGCATGGCGATCGTCGTGCGCGCGTCGTCGATCAACGCTTGTTTTTGATCGGCACGTTCATCTCGTCCGGCTTGATCTCGCGCACCAGCTCGGGCACGCCCCACGCGAACGCCGGGTCGTTCTTGATGCGCGTGTGGAACATCGACTGCATCGCCTGGTGGTCTTCCTTGCGGAAAGTCATCTTGCCCTTCGGCGACTCGAAACTCATGCCTTCCATCGTCTTGATCAGCTTCTCGGTGTTCGTGTCGCCCGCCGTTTTCTTCAGCGCCTCGACGATCGCGATGCCGGCGCTCATGCCACCTGCCGTGAAGAAATCAGGCGGCGTTTTGTACAGCTTGTAGTGGTTTGCGACGAGCCATTCGTTGACTGGGTTTTTCGGCAGGCCGAAGTAGTAGTAGGTCGCGCCTTCCATGCCGGCATACGGCTTGTAGGCCACCATCGCCGGCAGGATGTTGCCGCCGGCGGCGATCTCGATGTTGTAGCGCTTCAGGTCCATTTCGGCGATCTTCAGCGGGTTGCCGGCGCCGGCCCAATAAAAGTAGATGATCTTGCGGCCGGGCTTGTCTTTCAGCGCATCGATCACGCGCTGGCCGCCGGCGGTGAAGTCGCTGGTGTTCTGCGGCAAGTATTCCTCGTGCACGACCTTGGCTTTCTTCAGCGCTTCTTTGAACGCCTTGATGCCGTCGCGACCGAACGCGTAGTCTTGTGCGATCGTCGCGATCGACACGCTGTCTTTGTCGAGCGCGACCGCGTTGCCGATCGCATCTTGCGAGCTGTTGCGGCCGGTGCGAAAGATGTAGCGGTTCCACTTGTCGCCGGTGATCGAATCGGCGACGGCCGGCTCGACCAGCAGGATTTTCTTGTACTCCTCGGCCACCGGCAGCAACGCCAGCGCCACACCCGACGAGCTCGGCCCGATCGCGAGATCGACCTTGTCGTCGCCATAGGCCGCGGCGAGCAGACTCTTGCCGACATCGGGCTTGCCCTGGTCGTCTTTTTCGATCACGACGATCTTTTTGCCGCCGACCATCATCGTGCCGCCGGTCGCGTAGTCGAGGCCCATCATCAGGCCGGTTTGCGTCTGCTTGCCATAGGCCTCGAGCGGGCCTGACTTGCTGTAAAGGTGGGCGATGCGGATCTCTTTCGATTGCGCGAAGGCAGGCAGTGGGGCCAGCCACGTGCCGGCCATCAGAAGGGCAGCGAGTGCGTTGCGGCAGCGTGTCGAATGGAACGGCATGGGTGTCTCCCGGAAGGTTCGTGGCGTAGGCAAGGCAATCACTGTGCCAGTGCGCCTCGGCTGCGTGCTAACCCTCGAACACACGTGCGCTGACCCGCGGCTTCGCAATTCGATTCAGGTTCAGCGGCGTCGCGCTGTCCGCATTTCAGCCAATGCCGATTTCGAGTGACTGCCAAGCGCGCAGCGCGCGCGACCCGCGGCCGACCACTCGCACCCCGCAGTCGGGGGGCGAACCGCACGATTCGTGAGGTCGGTCACGCGGCACGGCGTCGTTCCGTGTCGTGGAGCGCACGCGCCCCCACGGCCGCGGGGTGCGCGTTCACGCGTCGTTCCGTAGCGTCGCGTCATCCATGGAAATCAGTTCTCTCGGATCGAACACCACACCCCCCCAAGGAGTCGCTCATGTCACGTTCCCTCATCGCGCCGATCGCGCTCGCCTGCACGCTGTTGTGCGCCACCCAAGCCCGCGCCGACAGCGTTTCGTTCGCCGGCTTCGCCAACGGCTCGGAGTCCGTCAACGTTCAGCTCAGCAACCCCAACGTGGCGAATAGCCTTTGGACCAGCGCCGGCGGCTTCACGGCCTCGCTGAACGGCGGCCCGTCCTTCGTCAGCTACTGCATCGACCTGTACGAGCACATCGCTTTCGGCCCCACGTACACCGACTACACGCTCGTGTCCGGCGCCTCGCATGCCTTCGCGAACGCAAATGCCGCCTTCGACATCGGCAAGCTCTACGCCGAGAAAAACGTCGTGAACACCGCGAAGACGCAGGCTGCATTCCAGATCGCAATCTGGGAAATCGCCTACGAGACCAGCGGCATCTACGACCTGGGCACCGGTTCGTCGAAGTTCTTCGGTGGCTCGGCGGACACCTCCGGGGCGCTGGCACTGGCGAGCACCTGGCTCGGCGCCCTTTCGACCACGACCGACCCCGCGTTCAAGATCTCGGCGCTCGACAGCATCGGCAGGCCGGGTCACCAAGACCAGGTGTTCGCCAAGCCGGTGCCCGAACCCACGACCTACGCGATGATGGCTGTCGGCCTGTTGTGCATGGGCGCTTTCGCGCGGCGCCGTCTGGTGCGCCAAGACTGACGCGACCGATCGGTTTTGACCTCGACGAGGGCGGCGCGAGCCGCCCTTTTTACGTTGTGCGGCGAACGCTCAGCCGACCACGATGCGTTGTGCCAATGCCAGCTTCTCGTACAGGGTTGCACGCGAGATGCCGAGCAGGCGCGAGGCGGCGAGCTTGTTGCCACCGGTCGCTGCCATCGCCTCGGCGATCGCGCGGCCTTCGAGTTCGGCCACCGCTCGCGCGAGCGGTTTGCCGACGCCGGCCGCGATCGCTGCCCCGGTTGCAGGCACCGGCTTTTCAGGCGACGCACTGTGCGACAACGAAGCTTGCAGCGGCGCCGGTGCCTCGGCGGTCAACGCGGCGAAATGCGCGGCCGTGAGCAGCAGGTCGTCGGTCATCAGGCTGGCCTGTTCGAGCGTGTTGCGCAGCTCGCGGATATTGCCCGGCCAGCGGTGGCGCGCGAGCTGGTCGAGCGCATCTGCCGAGAGCGTCTTGTGCGGCAGGCCGCTGCGCCGGGCGATGTCTTCCGAGAGCGTGTCGACCAGCGCCTCCAGATCGGCGAGCCGCTCGCGCAGCGCGGGCAGGCGGATCGGCAGCACGTTGAGGCGATAGAACAGGTCGGCGCGAAAACTGCCGGCGGCCACCATCGCCGGCAGGTCGCGGCTCGTCGCCGCGATGATGCGCACGTCGATGCGTTGCACCGCGTTGCTGCCGAGCGGCTCGACCTCCTGCTCCTGCAGCACGCGCAGCAGCTTGCTCTGCAGCGCGAGCGGCATGTCGCCGATCTCGTCGAGCAGCAGCGTGCCGCCGTCGGCCAACTTGAATTTGCCGTCGCGCCCTTTGCGCTCGGCGCCGGTGTACGCGCCAGGCGCGACGCCGAAGAACTCAGCTTCGAGCAACGTCTCGGGCACGGCTGCGATGTTGACAGCGATAAAAGGCTTCGCGGCGCGCCGGCTCGCGGCGTGAATGCCGTGCGCGAGCAGCTCCTTGCCGGTGCCGGTTTCGCCGAGCAACAGCACCGTGCTGTCGGTCTGCGCCACGCGCCGCGCTTGCCGTTTGACTTCGACGGCCGCCGAGCTCGCGCCGATGAAGCTCGCGATCGTGTGCTTGGGCCGGCGCTGCTGCGTGAGGTGGGCGGCGAGCTCTTGGCGTGCCGACGCGAGCTCGCGTTCGAGCTGCGCGAACTTGGCGGTGAGCGGCCGCATCGTCGTCTCGGGGTGGTCGAGCAGCACGATGCCGACGGCGCCGATCACGTGGCTGCCGGCATCGCGCAGCGGCAGCCGGCTGACCAAAAACGTGCCCGCCTTGTTGGTCAGCAGATCGACCAGGATCGCTTGGCCGGTGTCGACCACCTGCGCCATCAGCGTGTTCGGCACGACCTCTTCGACGCGCCGGCCGACGAAGTCGCACTCCTCGCGTTCGAGCGCTGGCAAAAACTGTTTGTAGCCCTCGCTGATCCAGACGATGCGGTGCGCGCGGTCGATCACGAACATGCCCATGGCCGCGTTGGCCAGCGTGTCGAACATGCTTTTTGCCGCGAGCGCGAGCACGCCGTCGGCGTCTGCTGGCAAGGTGGGAAATTCGGTGGGCATGCGGGGCGGTGGTAGCGGTCGGGCGACTGTAGCGCGGTGGCAGGTGCCAGCAGCGCACGGCGTTGCGCCTCGGGGTTCACCGCATTGCCGAGCGGTGGTCGCTGCCGGCATGCTCGCAGGCCCTCACGCCCTGAACGCCTTGCCATGCAAATTTTGCCCGACCCGCCGCCGATTCATCGGGACCGCGGGCGCGCTTTCGCTCGGCACCGGCGCGCTCGGCACCAGCGCGCTCGCGCAGGCGCAATCGGCGTGGCCGAACCGGCCGGTGACGTTCGTCGTGCCGTTTCCGAGCGGTGGTGGCACCGACGCGTTCGCGCGCCCGTTGAGCGCCCAGCTCACACGCCTGTTCGGCAAGCAAGTGATCATCGACAACCGCGGCGGCGCTGGCGGCACGGTAGGCGCCACGATCGCCTCCAAGGCCGCCCCGACGGCTACACCTTCTTCATGAGCGCGGTGCACCACGCGATCGCGCCCTCGATGTACCCGAAGCTCGACTACAAGCTCGAGGCCGATTTCTTCCCCGTCGGCCTGATCTCGAACGTGCCGCAGGTGATCGTCGTGAACCCGCAGCGCGTTCAGGTCGCCGACCTCAAGGGCTTGCTCGCCTACCTGCGCGCGAACCCCGGCAAGCTCAACTGCGCGTCGGCCGGCAATGGCACCTCGCACCACTTGGCCGCCGAGCCCTTCAAGCTGCAGACCAAGACCTTCGTCGCCCACATTTTCTATCGCGGCGCCAGCCCGGCGCTGCAAGACCTGATCGCGGGCCAGGTCGACCTGATGTTTGACGGCCTGGGCTCGTCGGCCACGCACATCAAGAGCGGGCGCATCAAGGCGCTCGCGGTCGCCTCGCCAAAGCGCGCACCCGGCTTCGCCGACGTGCCGACCTCGGTCGAGGCCGGCTTGCCGAGCTACCAGGTCGCGACCTGTTACGGCCTGTGGGCGCCGAAGGGCACGCCGAAAGACATCGTCGACCACATGCAGGCGGAGATGCGCAAAGCCTTCGCCACGCCCGAGTTGCAGAGCAGCTGGAACAGCCTCGGCACCGACATGCCGAACCTGTACGGCGACGCGTTCGGCGCGTTCGTCGGAGCCGAGACGAAGCGCTGGGCCGAGGTTGTGAAAGCCTCCGGCGCGAAACTCGACGGATGACAAGCACCCCATCTTCACGGCACGACGCCAACCTGTTCAGCGCCCTGCGCGCTGAATTTCCTGCCGACCTCGACGCCATCGCGGTCGAGACCGCCGATGCGGGTATCGGGTCAGCATTTCACACCGCGCCGCTGCACTACACCTGGCGCGACCTCGACCGCGGCACCGCGATGCTCGCCAACCTGCTGGCCTCGCTCGACCTGCCCGTAGGCAGCCGCGTCGCGGTGCAGATCGAAAAATCGGTCGAGGCGCTGATGCTCTACCTCGCGGTGCTGCGCGCCGGGCTCGTCTACCTGCCGCTCAACCCGGCCTACCAGCAGGGCGAGATCGCGTATTTCATCGGCAACGCCGAGCCGGCCGTGGTGGTATGCGCGCCGAAGAATTTCAGCTGGGTCAGCCGGCTCGCGTTCGCGGCCGGCACCACGCACGTGTTCACGCTCGGCGATGACCGCAACGGCAGCCTGCTGCAACGCGCCGCCACGCACAGCGACAGCCACACGCCGGCCGTACGCGCCGCGGACGACCTGTGCGCGATTCTGTACACCAGCGGCACCACCGGCGTCGCCAAGGGCGCGATGCTGAGCCACGGCAACCTGCTCAGCAACGCGCAGGTGCTGAAGGCGTACTGGGGCTGGCGAACACCGGCCGAAGGCGGCGACGTGCTGATCCACGCGCTGCCGATCTTCCACGTGCACGGCCTCTTCGTCGCTTCGCACGGCGCGCTGCTCGCCGGTGCCAAGATGATCTGGCTGAACAGGTTCGAACCGAAGACCGTGGTCGCGAAGTTGCCGGAGGCGACCGTCTTCATGGGCGTGCCGACGCTCTATGGCCGGCTGCTCGCCGAACCTGCGTTGACACGCGCGGCCTGCGCGAACATGCGGTTGTTCGTCAGCGGCTCGGCGCCGTTGCTGCTCGAGACCTTCACGCTGTTTGGCGAACGCACCGGCCACGCGATTCTCGAGCGCTACGGCATGAGCGAAACGGCCATGCTGACCTCGAACCCGTACCGATCGGCCGAAGGCGACCGGCGTGGCGGCACCGTCGGGTTCCCGCTGCCCGGCGTCGGCGTGCGCGTGGCGGGCGACGGCGGAACGCGATGCGCTACCGACGCCATCGGCAACATCGAGGTCACCGGCCCGAACGTGTTCAAAGGCTACTGGCGCATGCCCGAAAAGAGCGCCGAAGAATTTACCGCCGACGGCTGGTTCAAGACCGGCGACGTCGGCAAGATCGACGCCGAGGGCTACGTGACCATCGTCGGTCGCAGCAGAGACCTGATCATCAGCGGCGGCTTCAACGTGTACCCGGCCGAAATCGAAGGCACGCTGAACGACATGCCCGGTGTGGCCGAGAGCGCGGTGATCGGCGTGCCGCACGCGGACTTCGGCGAAGCGGTGGTCGCGGTCGTCGTCGCGCGGCCGGACAGCGCGCCGGATGCGAACACGTGGGCTGCGGAACTCATCGTCGAACTGAAGTCGAGAATCGCGAACTTCAAGGTGCCCAAGCGCGTGTTCATCGTCGCCGAGCTGCCACGCAACGCGATGGGCAAGGTGCAGAAAAACCTGCTGCGCGAAACGTACAAGAACCTGTTCACGGCGTGAGCGACAACGCGAACTGCCCGCGCTGCGGCGCCGGGTTTCACTGCGGTGCAGCCGATTCGGCGCCATGCGCCTGCCGAGCCGTGACGTTAGACGCGGCCACGCTCGCCGACTTGCGTACGCGCTACGCGCGCTGCGTGTGCCTGCGCTGCCTCGTCGAGCTCGGGGGCGCGCAAGACACACAAGCTACACAAGAAAAAGCCGGCCCGGTCTCACGACCGGCCGGCTTTTGAACATCGGCACCTGAGGCGCCGGCCAGAACGATCAGTCGTTCTTGTAAATATCGACGTCCTTGGTTTCCTTCACGAACAGCATGCCCACCACGAAGGTGATGCTGGCAAAGATGATCGGGTACCACAGGCCGTTGTACATGTTGCCGGTCTGCGCCACGATCGCGAGGCCCGTGGCTGGCAACAGCCCACCGAACCAGCCGTTGCCGATGTGGTACGGCAGGCTCATCGAGGTGTAGCGGATGCGAGTCGGGAACATCTCGACCAGCATCGCCGCGATCGGGCCGTAGACCATCGTCACGTACAACACGAGCAGCGACAGGATGGCGACCATCAACGGCTTGTTCATCTTCGCCGGGTCGGCGGTGGTCGGGTAGCCGGCCTCTTTCAGCGCACCGGCAACGGCTGCCTTGAAGGCCGTGTCCTTGGCCTTGGCCTCGGCAGGCGGCAGGCCGGTGGAGGCGAACGACTCGATCACTTTCTCGCCGATCGTGATCTTCGCCGGGCCGGTGCCGGGCAGGTTCTCGTAGCTCACCGCGCGCGCCGCCAGCACCTGCTTGGCCACGTCGCACGAACTCGTGAACTTCGCGATGCCGGTCGGATTGAACTGGAACGAGCACTCGTTCGGGTCGGCCGTCACCGTGACCTTGTTCTTCGCCTGGGCCGCAGCCAGCGCCGGATTGGCCGCTTCGGTCAGCGCCTTGAACAGCGGAAAGTAGGTGAGCGCGGCGATCAGGCAGCCCGCCATGATGATGGGCTTGCGGCCGATCTTGTCGGAGAGCCAGCCGAAGAAGATGAAGAACGGCGTGCCGATCGCGAGTGCGATGGCGATCAGGATGTTGGCGGTCGCGTTGTCGACCTTCAACGGCCCGGTCATGAAGAAGAGCGCATAGAACTGGCCCGTGTACCAGACCACGGCCTGGCCCATGGTCAGGCCGAGCAGCGCCAGGATCACGATCTTCAGGTTTTTCCAATCGCCGAACGATTCGGTCAGCGGCGCCTTCGAGGTCTTGCCCTCTTCCTTCATTTTCTTGAAGGCCGGCGATTCGTTCATCGACAGGCGAATCCACACGCTGACCGCGAGCAGCAGCACCGACACCAAGAACGGCACGCGCCAGCCCCAGTCGGCAAAGGCCTCCTCGCCGATCAACGTGCGCGTTCCCAGGATGACGAGCAGCGACAGGAACAGGCCCGCCGTCGCCGTGGTCTGGATCCAAGAGGTGAACAGGCCGCGCCGGCCGTGCGGGGAGTGCTCGGCCACATAGGTGGCAGCGCCGCCGTACTCGCCGCCGAGCGCCAGGCCCTGCAGCATGCGCAGCAGGATCAGGATGATCGGCGCCGCCACGCCGATCGAGGCGTAGTTGGGCAGGATGCCGACGATGAAGGTCGACAGGCCCATGATCAGGATCGTCACCAGGAAGGTGTACTTGCGACCGATCATGTCGCCGAGCCGGCCGAAGAAGATCGCACCGAACGGCCGCACGATGAAGCCGGCCGCGAACGCGAGCAGCGAGAAAATGGTTTGCGAGGTCGGGTCGAGGTTCGAGAAAAACTGCTTGCCGATGATCACGGCGAGCGTGCCGTAGAGGTAGAAGTCGTACCACTCGAACACCGTGCCCAGACTCGAAGCGAAGATGACTTTCTTCTCTTCCTTGGTCATGGGCTGACCGACCTTCGAGCTGGTTGCCACTGTGCTTGCCATATCGACGTCTCCTGATGTGAACTCGAAATGCCGCGCCCTTCAGCGCTGCGTGGGTCGGATGTTCGGCGCGCGCTCTGACCGTTGCCTTACAGGTTGCTGAACCCAAGCTGACAAACTCAGTTGAAACCCTGGCAGGTTGTTTCGTGATGCGGCAAATCTTGTGCGAAATGACACATCTCGGGAAAACACTAAGGTCGCCTTGACTGCGCGATCAGCGTTGCACGCCCACGCGCGGAGCGCCTTCGTCGGCCCATGCCGGGCCGAAGAACCAGCGCTCGCCGCGCAGGTGGCCCGCGATCATCGGCAGCGCGTCGAGGCCCCAGAACAGGCGGCCATCGACCTCGATGGTGGGCACGCCGAACACGCCGCGCGCGAGCGCCTCGGCGGTACTGTCTTTAAGTGCTTGCTTGACCGAAGCGTCATCGGGCGCGATACGTGGTTCGAGTTCTCGTGCGAGTTGTTGTGCGAGGGATGCCATGCGGCTCGCGTCGTTAGCGTCGAAGCCGCCGTTCCAAATGTGCCGCAGCACCGCTTCGCAGGCCCGTCGGTTCGGCGTGCCGCCCACGGGCGCGCTGGCGAGCAGCAGGCGCAGGTGCGCGAGTGGATTGAACGGGTGCTGCGCGGGCGTTTGCAACGCGATGCCGTGGTGCTGCGCGAGCCAGTGCACGTGGCGGAAGGTCCAGGCCCGCTTGGGCTCGATCTCGGCCGGGCCCTTTTGACCCCAGTGCTTCAGCAAGCCGGCGAACAACACAGGCCGGTAGCTGACTTCCACCGAGATACCTGCTAGCACCTGCGGCAAACGCTCGAACGCGAGGTAGGCAAACGGCGAAATCGGGTCGAACCAAAAATCGAGGTGCTTCATGCCTTGAGCGAAGTGGCGGGTGCGGTATGCCGCGACGCGAGCGCGCTCAACACCTCCCGTTTTTCGGTGTCGCTCAGCGTCGACCAACCTACGATCTCGTCGAGCGAGCGCATGCAGCCTTCGCACCAGCCGGTGCGCGCATCGATGCGGCACACGCTGTTGCAGGGTGAGGGAACCGCGTCGACCGCCGCTGCGCTCATGTGACTGCCACGTCCAGCTTCGCCACCCGCTTGGCCATCAGCGCATTGCCCGAACGCGAGACCGGCTTGCGGCCGAGCACGTTCGAGATGAATGCGGCGGCGTCGATCAGCCGGTCGATGTCGACGCCGGTCTCGATGCCCAAACCATCGAGCATGAACAACACGTCTTCGGTGCCGACGTTGCCGGTCGCGCCTTTCGCGTACGGGCAACCGCCGAGGCCGGCCACACTGGCATCGAAGGTGTAGACGCCCATTTCCAGGCAGGCATAGATGTTCGCGAGCGCCTGTCCATAGGTGTCGTGGAAATGGCCACTGACTTCGCCGATGGGGAAGTGCCTGAGCGCGCGATCGAGCGCCGCCTGCGCGCGCTTGGGCGTGCCGACGCCGATCGTGTCGGCGATGCCGCAATGGTCGACGCCGATGCCCTTCATCAGCAGCACCACGCGCTCGACTTCATCGGGCGTGACCTCGCCTTGATATGGGCAGCCGAGCGCCACCGACACCGCGCAGCGCACCTTGATCGCATGCGCGTGCGCAGCCTCGACCACGGGGCGAAAGCGCTCGATGCTTTCTTCGATGCCGCAGTTGATGTTGCGCTGGCTGAAGGCCTCGCTGGCGGCGCCGAACACGACGATCTCGTCGGGCCGGATCACAGGGTCGGCGATCGCCGCTTCGAAGCCTTTCAGGTTCGGTGTGAGAACCGAATAGCGCACGCCGCTTTTGCGTTTGACGCCACGCATCACCTGCGCGTTGTCGGCCATCTGCGGCACCCACTTCGGGCTGACGTAGCTCGTGACTTCGAGCTCGCGCAAGCCCGCGGCCTGCAGCAAATGCACGAGTTCGATCTTGGTCGCGGCATCGACCGGTTGCTTTTCGTTTTGCAAACCGTCGCGCGGGCCGACTTCGACAAGCGTTACATGGCTGGGGATCATGACAAAAGTCTCACTGTTCGATTGCGCGTGTGGTGGGCCACCGACTCTAGGGATGGGAAGCGCGCAATCCGCCGCCGAAGATACGTTCAGTCACGAGAAGAACGGACACCCCGTGGACCCGACCATCCGCCTGCGCATCGCCACCCGCATCCATTTTGCGCTGCTTCGCCACTACGGCGAAGACGTGGCCGTCAGCACCCTGCTCGGCGACGCGACCGCTGCGCGCGAAGCGCTGTGGGTGTGCGAGGCGTCGGGTCACGACGAACTGGCGAGCTTGGCAAAACAGTTCAAGGCGGCACCGAAACCCATGCCGGCGATCGCGCCGCGGCGCGCGGAGCAAGGCACCGTGCTGCAAGACCTGGCCTGGGCGCAAGACACCTCCGGCTTCGGCGTTTCGCGCTTGCCCGAGGCGATGACCACGTTGGCTGCCAAGCCGCAGCCGCGCTCGATGCTCTCGCGCCTTTGGGGCGGCACCGCGCGCTAGCCGACATCCGGCACGCATCACGCCGCCGGCGCCATCCGCAGCAATTCACCACCCTCGCCGACCTGATCGCCGACGGCGTACAGCAACTCGGCGATCGTGCCGTCGCGCGGCGCGGCGATCGTGTGCTCCATCTTCATCGCCTCCATCACCGCGAGCGGCTGGCCTTGCTTCACCGCGTCACCCACACCCGCGAGGAATGCGATCACCTTGCCGGGCATCGGCGCAGCCAGGCCGCCGGCCTCGCGCGCGCCATCGGCCGAATGGGAAATCGGATCGAACTCGTCGACCACCGCCGAGCCGTCGGGCGAGAACACCGCGAAGCGCTCGCCGGTGGCGTACACGGTCAGCGTCGTGCGCTGCTCGGCCAGCGTGATGTCGCAAACGTTCCCCGAGCGCGCTGCAGTCGCGAGCGGCCAACGCTGCGCACCGAGCACGAGCGTCTGCGCGCCGGCACTGCGTTCCAGCGTGAACGCGTGGTGCATGCCATTCGATGCGATGTCGAAGCGGCGCGCGGCGTGGCCGTGCAGGCGCCAACCGTCGCGGCGTGACCACGGGTCGGTCGTCTGCAGTGCCTGCTCGGCGGCGAGGGTGTGCGCGACGACACCGGCCGCCGCGAGTTCGATCGGCAGCGGCGCCGCGTCGAACAGCACGGTGCGTTCGCGCTCGATCAATGCGGTGTCGAGGTCGGCGTTCGCGAACGACGCACTCGCGGCCACGCGGCGCAGGAACGCGACGTTGGTGTGCAGCCCGACGATGTGCGTCTGCGCGAGCGCGACATCGAGCCGGGCGAGCGCCTGCGCGCGGTCAGCGCCCCAGACGATCAGCTTGGCGATCATCGAATCGTAGAACGGCGATATCGCATCGCCTTCGCGCACACCGGAGTCGACCCGCACCGGCGCCGCGTCGTGAAAGCCTTCGCCATCGGCGTTGCGCGCGAAGGCCACATGGAGCGGCCAGCGCGCGACTTGCAGCGTGCCGGTGGCGGGCAGAAAGTTCGAGTCCGGGTTTTCGGCGCAGATACGCGCCTCGATCGCGTGCCCGCGAATGCGCAACTCGTGCTGCTGCAGCGGCAGCGGCTCGCCCGCGGCCACGCGCAATTGCCACTCGACCAGATCGAGCCCGGTGATCGCCTCGGTGACCGGGTGCTCGACCTGCAGGCGGGTGTTCATCTCCATGAAGAAGAAGGTCAGGTCCGCATCTGCCGTGGGTTCGGCGATGAACTCGACCGTGCCCGCGCCGACATAGCCGACCGCCTTCGCCGCCGCCACTGCCGCCGCGCCCATCTCGGCGCGGCGCGCTTCGCTTATGCCCGGTGCGGGCGC
>ENA-OFCI01000504-OFCI01000504.1-metagenomes-genome-assembly--contig:-NODE-504-length-23159-cov-3.468663_pt1 | contig 23159 bp, 22 predicted proteins | sample MGYA00153391_OFCI01 | MGnify analysis MGYA00153391
CGCGCGGCTACTACACCGGCGGCACGGTGCACGTCGTCATCAACAACCAGATCGGCTTCACCACCAGCGACCCGCGCGACAGCCGCTCGACGCTGTATTGCACCGACATCGCCAAAATGATCGAAGCGCCGGTGTTCCATGTGAATGCAGATGATCCGGAATCCGTGTTGATGGTGGGCCGCATCGCGCTTGATTACCGCATGAAATTTCACAAGGATGTGGTCATCGATATGGTTTGCTTCCGCAAGCTTGGTCACAACGAGCAGGACGAGCCGTTTGTTACACAGCCGCTGATGTATAAAAAAATCGCGCAGCATCCTGGCACCCGCAAACTCTATGCTGATCGCTTGGCCGCTGACGGCACTGTCAGTGCCACGCATGGCGATGACTTGGTCACCAATATCCGCACTCGCCTTGATGCAGGCAAAAGCACCAATACCAAAATTCTCTATGGCATCAAGCCGCCACTGGCGGTGGACTGGGCACCCTACCTGGGCAAGGATTGGCGCGAGCCGGCAGACACCACCGTACCGATGGACAAGCTCAAGTTTTATGCCGAACGGCTCACCCAGATTCCATCCGATTTCAAATGCCATATGTCGGTTGAAAAGCTGCTGGAGGCGCGGCGCAAGATGGGCCGTGGTGAGCAAATGCTGGACTGGGGCATGGCTGAAAATTTGGCGTATGCGAGCCTGGTTGCAACCGGCCATCCGGTGCGCATGAGCGGCCAGGATTGCGGACGCGGTACCTTCGCGCATCGGCATGCCGTGATGCACGACCAGAATCGCGAAAAATGGGATTCAGGCACTTATATCCCGTTACAAAACATTCAGGAAAAGCAGGCGAATTTTCTGGTGATTGATTCCTTGCTGAGTGAAGAAGCCGTGCTCGGGTTTGAATACGGCTATTCCACTGCGCAACCCTTCGAAATGGTTATCTGGGAAGCACAATTTGGTGATTTCGCCAACGGTGCCCAGGTGGTGATTGATCAATTTATTTGTTCCGGTGAAGCCAAGTGGGCGCGCTTATGCGGGCTGTCAATGTTCCTGCCGCATGGCTACGAAGGCCAAGGTCCGGAGCATTCATCGGCCCGTCTTGAGCGTTATTTGCAGCTCTGCGCCGAGCACAATATTCAGGTAGTCGTGCCGTCCACGCCGGCACAGTTATTCCACATGATTCGCCGGCAGGCATTACGTAAAATGCGCAAACCCCTGATCGTGATGATGCCTAAATCATTACTGCGAAAAAAGGAATCTTCTTCTTCAATGGAAGAGCTGGCCAACGGCAAGTTTGAAGTGGTGATGGCGGAAACTGAAAAAATTAACGTGAAAAAAGTGAAGCGCGTGATTGCCTGTTCCGGCAAAGTTTATTTTGATCTGACCGCTGAGCGCGCTAAACGCGAAATCACTGATATTGCGATTATTCGGGTTGAACAACTTTATCCGTTTCCGCATGAAGAATATGCCGAGCAATTAGCGCTCTATCCGAACGCAAAGTCAGTGGTCTGGACGCAGGAAGAACCCAAGAATCAGGGCGCATGGCATCGCATTCAGCATTACCTGCAGCGCCCGCTGGGCGATGCGCAAACTTTAAGCTATGCACTGCGCGCGTCATCCGCCTCGCCGGCGGTTGGTTATCTGGCGAAGCACACCGAGCAGCAGAAGGAGCTGGTGAATACCGCATTGGCGTTGGAGATTGTGGTGACCGAAAAATAGCGGATCGATTTACAGGCAAGCACTCATCATTGTTTAGTCAACCGATACCAGTTAGTCGTTAGTTGTTAGCCATTAATAAAAGCCGTCATAAAAGTTAAAGGATCATATGCAAATCGAAGTCAAAGTCCCTACGCTGTCGGAATCCGTTTCAGAAGCAACCCTGGTAGCCTGGCACAAAAAAGTCGGTGAGGCGGTCAAGCGCGACGAAAACCTCATCGATATTGAAACGGACAAAGTGGTGATGGAGCTGCCTGCGCCTGCAGACGGGGTGTTGATCAAGATTGTCCGCGGTGATGCTTCGACCGTGGTGGCCGGCGAAGTGATTGCGATGATTGATACGGAAGCTAAAGTCGATGCGGTAACGGCAGCAACAGCACCGCCTGCCGTTACGCTCGCATCTGTTGCACCTGCTGTTGCACCTGCTGTTGCACCCGCGGCCATGAGCCCGGCGGCTGCCAAAATCGCGACCGAAAATAACCTCAATGCGGGCGATGTTGCCGGTACCGGCCGCGGCGGACGTATTACCAAAGAAGATGTAGTGAATAAAGTTGCGAATGGCTCGCTCGCTGCCTCGCCTGCTACTTCCCTTGCGCCTTCCCCTGCAGCCAAACCCGCCGCTCCAGCCGTGGCGCTTCCGTCCTCGGGTTTAGCAACTGAACGCAGCGAGCAGCGGGTGCCGATGTCTCGTCTGCGGGCGCGCATTGCTGAGCGTCTCGTGCAGTCGCAATCCACCGCCGCGATTTTGACGACGTTTAACGAAGTCAATATGGCTCCAATTATTGCAATGCGTAATTTGTATAAAGACAAGTTTGAAAAAGAGCATGGCGTGAAACTGGGTTTTATGTCTTTCTTCGTCAAAGCGGCCGTGCATGCGCTGAAAAAATATCCGGTCGTCAACGCGTCTATTGACGGCAACGATATTGTTTATCACGGCTTCTACGATATCGGTATTGCGGTCGGGACCGAACGTGGGTTGGTGGTGCCGGTTCTGCGCGATGTGGATCAAATGTCGATTGCCGGCATTGAAAAACAGATTGCGGCATTCGGCCAAAAAGCCAAAGACGGCAAAATGACGATTGAAGATTTATCCGGCGGCACATTCTCGATTTCCAATGGCGGTGTATTTGGCTCGATGCTGTCAACCCCGATCATCAATCCGCCGCAGTCGGCCATACTTGGTGTGCATGCGACCAAAGAGCGTGCGGTGGTCGAGAACGGTGTGATCGTGATTCGGCCGATTAATTATCTTGCGCTGAGTTATGACCACCGGATTATTGATGGTCGCGAGGCGGTGCTGTCATTGGTAGCAATGAAAGAAGCGCTGGAAGATCCTGCGCGTTTGTTGCTGGATATTTAAGCCGTCTTTCTGAAAGTTAAAAGCAGCTGATGGCAAAGTCAAAAATAAAGCCTGCAGCATGGCTGGGGCAGGTTTTATTTTTTTTACTCGGCGCGGTGCTGACCGGTTTTCTAACGGTGTTTGTAGCCAAGTTTTTGGGGCATTTTATCAACCAGCACTTTGCGGTGGTGCTCGGCGTTGGCAGTGCGGTAGCGCTCACTTTATGGCTCACGCAGCTGGTCAAGAATCCGCCGTTTTTACTAAAGGGTACATCGCCGCTGATTGCTGGTTTTTGTGCTGCGTTAGGGGTACATATTTCCCGTGTTTGGTTGTCCTGATTTTTCATTTTTATAAACGGTTTTTATCATGAGCAAACAATTTGATGTGGTGGTTATCGGGGCTGGTCCCGGTGGCTACATGGCAGCGATCCGCGCCGCACAGCTGGGTTTTAATGTGGCGTGCATTGAAGGCTGGAAAAATCCCAAAGGTGAAATGGTTTTAGGTGGCACCTGCTTGAACGTCGGCTGCATTCCCTCCAAGGCGCTGCTGGAGTCATCCGAGAATTATGAAAAAATCGAGCATCAGTTTGGTGATCACGGTATCTCGGTGGGCAGCGCCAAAATGGATGTCACAAAAATGCAAGGCCGCAAAGACACTATTGTCGGCAAGATGACCAAGGGCATCGAATTTTTATTTCGCAAAAATAAAATTACCTGGCTAAAAGGTTTCGGTCGTTTTGTCTCGGCTGATGCCGCCTACGCCATTGAGGTCGCAAATGGCGATGTTAAAGAAATGATCGAAGCCAAAAATGTGATTATTGCCACTGGTTCCAAAGCACGTCATCTGCCCGGCATTCCGGTTGATAACATCCATATCTGTGACAACGAAGGTGCGTTGACATTCAGTGTGGTGCCCAAACGTCTGGGCGTGATTGGTGCGGGTGTGGTGGGTCTGGAATTGGGCAGCGTCTGGCGGCGGTTGGGTGCAGAAGTCACCGTGCTGGAAGCGATGCCGACATTCCTCGCGGCCACCGATGAATCGATCCAGAAAGAAGTCTGGAAAGCCTTTACCAAAGAGCAGGGCATGAATATCAAGCTTGGGGTGAAGATCGGTAAAGTTACGCAGAAAAAAACCGGCATTACCGTTGAATACACAGATGACAAAGACCTCGTGCAAAAGCTGGAATGTGATCGCTTGATTATTTCTGTCGGACGCACCCCCAATACCGACGGGCTGGGCGGTGAAAATATCGGCCTCAAGTTAACTGATCGCGGCATGATCGAAGTCGATGATCATTGCAAAACCAATCTGCCCCATGTCTACGCGATTGGAGATGTGGTGCGAGGACCGATGCTGGCGCATAAAGCCGAGGATGAGGGTATGGCGGTGGCAGAGATGATCGCGGGGCAGCAACCGCATATTGATTTCAATACCATTCCGTGGATTATTTATACTTCGCCTGAAGTTGCCTGGGTCGGTAAGACCGAGCAGCAATTAAAAGCGGAAGGCGTCGAAACAAAAGCGGGCCAGTTCCCGTTTATGGCCAACGGTCGCGCGCTGGGGCAGGGCGAACCCGGCGGTTTTGTGAAGATTATCGCGGACGCTAAAACGGACCGTATTCTCGGCGCACACATCATCCATGCGCATGCCTCCGAGCTGATTCAGGAGCTGGTGGTGGCGATGGAATTCAAGGCGGCGGCAGAGGATATCGCCCGCATTGTGCACGGACATCCCACTTTGTCGGAGGTAGTGCGTGAAGCCGCGCTGGCGGTGGATAAACGTGCGATGAATATGTGAAGTTTAAAGTCCAATACCAGCGCGGCGTTTGAGCCACAAATGCCCCAAACGCCGCACCAGTGCTAGTGCCTTATTTTAGACGCGTCCCTCATATTTTTAGCAGCTGCAACTAACCGATGTTTTTTATTTTCCCTGCCGATGAATGCAGCATTGCCCAATATTTCAGGTGAAACCAATGACGCTGAACTGATCGAAGCGTCAAATCCGCTTGAGTGGTACTGGAAATTTTCGCAGGCGAGCGATTTCGAATCTGATCCTGCCCAGCTGGCGGTGTTGCAGCATCTGGAGCGGCTGCACGGTGATCTGGAAAAGTATCGTCAATATCGTCAAGGCCCGGTTAACCGGCTGGTGACTAATTTTGGGGGCGGTAAAAAACCACCGCGCGGGCTCTATATCTGGGGCTCGGTGGGCCGCGGTAAATCGCTGATGATGGACGCGTTTTATAACGTTTGTACGCTGAAGCGAAAACGTCGCGTGCACTTTCATGAGTTCATGCACGAGCTCCATGCTGCACTGCAGGCCCATGCCGGTGAAGAAGATCCGCTTGATGCTATTTCGGACACTATCGCACGCCAATTACGTCTGCTTTGCTTTGATGAATTTCATGTGAGCGATATTGCGGACGCGATGATCCTCGGCCGCTTGCTGGAGCTTTTGACCGACAAAGGCGTGGTGCTGGTGTTGACTTCAAACTATCCGCCCGACGATTTATATCCGAATGGTTTACAGCGCGCCCGCTTTTTGCCGGCCATCGAAATCCTGAAGCGCGAATTGGAAGTCATTGAAATCGGCGGCAGCCGTGATCACCGGCGTCGTATTCTGGAATCCATGCCGGTTTATCACACCCCGCTCACAGCCGCCGCCGAACAAGCACTGGCGCGCGCCTTCGACGCCATGTCGAGAGCCAGCTATAAAGCCAACGGCACCATGGAGATCAGCAATCGCGAGATGACTTATATTCGTCGCGCCAAAGGGGTGGTGTGGTTCAGTTTCGATGAGCTATGCGTTAAAGCGCATTCGCAAATGGATTACCTGGCCATCGCCAGTCAATATCACACCGTGCTGATTTCCGGTATTCCCCAGTTGCATGCCAAAAACCACGTGGATGTGGTGAGGCGTTTTACCTGGCTCGTCGATGTCTTTTATGATCAACGCGTAAAGCTGATCTGTAGCGCCGCTACCGAGCCTGAGCAATTGGTGGTTGACGATCGCAATATCAGCAGCGCCAGCAACCGCAGCAAGGTGCCAGCTGCAGCTCAACGAGCAGGCGGAGATGCGAGCAGCATGGTCTCCGCCGAGTTTGGTCGCACCGCATCACGCCTGCGCGAAATGCAATCACGAGAATATTTTTCTCGTAAACACGCTTCCGCCGACAATCCTTCGGTGCTTGAGCACAATTAGTTTTTAAAAGGCTGCAACATGACAAGCTTCAAAGGTATTTTGCTGAACAAATCTGATGCAGGCTTTAGTGCAGGCGTGGCCGATATTGCTCAGGACCGTCTGCCCGAAGAGGGTAATGTGGTTGTCCGTATCGCTTACTCGACGATCAATTACAAAGATGCATTGGCGATCACCGATAGCGCCCCGGTGGTGCGTAAATGGCCGATGGTGGCCGGTATTGATGGTGCGGGTGTGGTCGAATCAAGCAGCCATGCTGCGTGGAAGCCGGGCGACAAGGTCATTCTGAACGGTTTTGGGGTGGGCGAAAATCATTGGGGTTGCTTGGCGCAATATGCAAAATTAAACGGCGATTGGCTGGTGCGGCTGCCTGATGCATTTAGCCTTAAGCAAGCGATGGCCATTGGCACGGCCGGATACACGGCCATGCTATGTTGTCTGGCGCTGGAACGTCACGGCGTTAAACATGGGCAAGGCGAGATTTTAGTCACGGGCGCATCCGGTGGCGTGGGCAGTATTGCTCTATCAATTTTGTCATCATGGGGTTATGACGTGGTGGCCTCCACTGGAAAAATGCATGAATCCGAATACTTAAAAACCCTCGGTGCCAAAGAAGTCATTGACCGTGCTGCGCTGTCGGTCACAAATAAACCTTTGCAAAAAGAGCGCTGGGCGGGCGTAGTGGATTCGGTTGGCTCGCATACACTCGTTAATGTCTGTGCGCAAACAAAATATCGTGGCGTAGTGGCCGCCTGCGGTCTGGCACAGGGCGCAGATTTTCCGGCCACGGTGATGCCATTTATCCTGCGTGGTGTGGTACTGGCCGGTGTAGACAGTGTCTACCAGCCACTTGATACACGTATGGATGCCTGGGCCCGACTCGCTGCCGATTTGGATCGCGCTAAGTTGGATTTCATTACCAGCACTATTAAATTGGGTGAAGCGATTGATCAATCAGCCGCCGTGCTCGCCGGAAAAGTGCGCGGGCGTTTAGTGGTGGATGTGAATGCTTGATTTTGTATTAGCTTTGCGGATGCATGAAGCACATGCATGAAGTGACCGAATAAAGCAACTTCATGGACTAAACCCAAAAGCTAAACGCGATTTTGCTGGGTGTACAATAATTTTGTAATTCATCCCCATGCCTCATATTTCCTGCATACAACATGTCCTCAAAATCAACCACGCCTGAAATAGACCCGTTTGATCTGGATTTCACGCAGCTTCTTGATCCGCAGGTGACTGTACCTGAGCCATTGCCCACGCCCCAGCAGCAGCTTGTGCTGAACGACGAAGCCGTGATTGGAGAATCAAAACTCACCAGCAACGGCTATTTTGTACGGATTAACGAAGCCGCGCCCAAACGTCCGCCCGTATCGGCACCACCGATGGTTTTAGTGATCGAGGACGACGAAGTCACGGCCATGCTATTAACACGAATTTTAAAAGCTAATGATTTTCGCGTCTTTCACGCGGCCAACCGGGCCGACATTCTGACCGGCATGAAAGCCGCTCCCGACCTGGTAATTCTGGATGTGTTGATGCCGGACGCCAACGGTTTTGATATTCTCAACCGCATTCGCGCGCAGCCCAAGCTAGCCGATTTGCCGGTACTGATGTTGACCAGCCTGGGTGCGCTGGACGATATTCTCAAAGGCTTGAAACTAGGCGCAAATGGATACCTGACCAAACCCGCAAAATCGACCGCACTGCTTGATGCCATAAACCAGGTTTTATTCTGAAATGCTTTTTAAATGACGGGTTGAAATGATGTCGCGAAGTGGTTCCTATAAACAATTTTACGCACGCTCCATCAACCAGCCTGATGCATTTTGGACGGCAGAAGCCGCGCGGATTGACTGGGTAAAACCGTTTACGCAAGTCTGTGATTTTTCCAGGCCACCGTTCGCTAAATGGTTTGTCGGTGGTGAAACCAATCTTTGCTATAACGCGATTGATCGCCACCTTGTTAGCCGTGCCGACCAGAACGCGCTGATATGGATCTCGTCCGAGGTTGAGCAGCAGCGAGTCTTTACCTACCGGCAATTGTTTGACGAAGTGAATCGCTTTGCCGCGATCCTAAAATCACTGGGTGTCGGCAAAGGTGACCGCGTTCTCATTTACATGCCGATGATTCCAGAGGCGGTGTTTGCGATGCTGGCAACGGTGCGCATTGGTGCCATACACTCGGTGGTATTCGGCGGTTTTGCTGCGGCCTCACTCGCCACCCGTATTGACGATGCGCGGCCCAAAGTCATGATTACGGCTGACGCGGGTTCGCGCATGGGTAAAGTGATTCCGCTCAAACCACTGACCGATGAATCGATTCAGCTGTCCCAATATCCCCCCAAACACGTGGTGATCGTTAATCGAGGGCTCGATAAAGCGATTCACTATATTCCGGGTCGCGATATGGATTATGTGGCGCTATGTCATCGTCATCATGGTGAGGTGGTGCCTTGTGAGTGGGTGGAATCTAGCCATCCCAGTTATATTCTCTACACCAGTGGCACCACCGGCAAACCCAAAGGCGTGCAGCGCGATACCGGTGGCTATGCGGTTGCGCTGGCGGCCTCGATGCCCCATATCTTTGCCACCAAACCGGGTGAAACATTTTTTTGTACATCCGATATTGGCTGGGTGGTGGGGCACTCCTATATTATTTATGCTCCGCTGATTAATGGCTCTACCACCATCATGTACGACGGGCTGCCGATACGCCCCGATGCCGGTATCTGGTGGAAAATTGTTGAAGACTACAAAGTGTCAGTGATGTTCTCGTCACCGACGGCCGTGCGGGTTCTGAAAAAACAGGATGCTGCATACCTTAGCCGATACAACACCAGCAGCCTGCGCTATCTGTTCCTGGCGGGTGAGCCGCTGGATCAACCCACCAGCGACTGGATCGAAAAAGGTCTGGGCGTGAATGGTGTAAAGGTGATTGATAACTACTGGCAGACCGAAACAGGCTGGCCGATTTTGTCTGCGGAACCGGGCATTGAGGAAACCCGACGGAAGTTGGGCTCGCCCAGCTTTGCAAGTTATGGTTACACAATGAAACTCAAACAAGGGGAAACCGGCCAGAGCGTCGCGCCAAATGAAAAAGGTGTGCTATGTATCGTGCCGCCGCTTCCGCCCGGCTGTATGAGTACTATCTGGGGGGATGATGCGCGCTTTGTTAAAACCTATTTTGACAGTTTTAAAGATGAACTGGTCTATACCACCTTCGATTCTGCCACCTGCGATGCAGACGGCTATTATTTCATTATGGGTCGCACCGATGATGTGATCAATGTGGCAGGCCATCGTCTGGGCACGCGGGAAATTGAGGAAGCGATTCAGGCCCATCCGAATATTGCTGAAGTGGCCGTAGTCGGTGTGGCTGACTCACTCAAGGGGCAGGTGCCGATAGCCTTTGCGGTAGTCAAGGATGTTTCAAAAACCGCCACACCAGAACTGGCCGCACAACATGAGAAAGCCATGATGGCTACGGTTGATCATGAGCTCGGTGCGATCGGCCGGCCTGCGCGGGTGTATTTTGTGACGGTGCTACCCAAAACGCGCTCCGGTAAATTATTGCGCCGTGCCATACAAGCGATTTGCGAGGGGCGTGATCCAGGCGATTTAACCACGATAGAAGACGCCAGCGCGCTTGAGCAAGTGCGCTATGTGATTGCCAGTAGAGTTCTTTCCGACCTTGCCCCTGAAACGGCACGCAGGGTCGCTCCGAAGGTTGCTCTTTAGGTCGTTCCTAAAGCGGCCTCATCCGTTTGAAAAAAGATGCATCTTATCTAGTGCCTGATTTGCTGGCCCCGAATCTAAAGCTTGTTTTTTGTGGCACTGCACCGTCAACAGCGTCTGCTAAAGCAGTGGCGTATTATGCAAAATCTGGCAATCGATTCTGGCCTTCATTGCATGAAGTCCGAATCACCCCTCATCGGTTTGCACCAAAGGACTATCCACAGCTGCTGGTATTGGGCGTTGGACTTACAGATTTATGCAAAGTGCATGCGGGTACTGATGCGCAATTGCCTGCTGATGCATTTGATGCATCAGCTTTTAAAGCCAAGATGCTTCGTCACCAGCCACGGATAATTGCTTTTACCAGTAAAAATGCGGCTCAAGTATGGATGGGGCGTCCTGTTGAATATGGTTTGCAAAAAGATTGGCTGGGACAAAGCCGACTTTTTGTATTGACATCGCCCTCGGGTCTGGCAACACGCTTTTTTGATATTGAGATATGGCGCGCGCTGGCGCAGCAACTTAGGAAGGTTTAAAACGGGCTATTTTTAAAACGCCTGCTCTGCTTTTACATTAATGTTTTCAGGTTGGTCGCGCATGGAGCCATATGTCCGCGCATAAACCCAGGTGAATTCAGCGCCAATCAAAAAAATCTGCGCAGAATAATATACCCACACAAGAATCACCGCCAGGGAGCCCGCCGCACCGAATCCCGAAGCGATCCCGCTGGTGCCGATGTAAACCCCGATTAAAAATTTGCCAATCGTGAATAAAAAAGAGGTCACCAGCGCGCCAATCCACACATCTTTCCATTTGACTCGCACGCGCGGCATGAGTTTGTAAATCATCGCAAAGATGATGGTCGAAAGCACAAAACCGAACGCCAAATTAATTATTTGGGCCAGCGCCTCCCACCCCTGAAAAACAGGCCCCCACCATTTTCCCAGCGCGCTTACCACTGCACCCGCCACCAACGAAACCATCAGCAAAAATGCAATGCCTAAAATCATGCCTAGCGAGAGCAACCTCGCGCGTAACAAATGCCAAATACCGCCGTTTTTCTGTTTGACTGGTGCGCGCCAGATGCGATCAAGCGCATTCTGCAGTTCACCAAAAACGCTGGTTGCACCGATCATCAGCAGGACGATGCCAATAATACTGGCGCTGATACTTTGGGCGGGCTTATTCAGTTTTACCAATAGTGACTCAAGTGCTTGAGCGGCGCTATGACCCATAAGGGTGCTCAGTTGAGCAAAAAGCTCACCTCTTGCTGCTTCCTCACCAAACACCAGACCGGCAATCGACATCACAATGAGTAGCAGTGGCGCCATCGAAAAAATCGTGTAGTAAGAAAGTGCGGCACCCATACTGGGTGCCGCATCATCAACCCATGCGTTTCCCGCTTGGGTAATGAGAGCAAACGATTTTTTTAAAAAACGCGTCGACAACATCATCGGATGCTTAAATAAGCGGCAGGTTTGCGAGGACGTTGATGCACCCATTCATGAAACTATCTTCGCGGCCGAGCTGGCATACGATCCTGATACGTCCGATCTTTTCCGGCAGCTGGGTGGCTTGATGCGGGATTGTGTATTTTGTCGCTGTCTGCATCGTCATCATGATCATCATCCTGATGATCGTCGCTGGTTACCATTCCTGATTTGCCATACGCCTTATCATGCCGACTACGAATTTGATGGTGCTGCTGATGCTTCTGATACGAGTACTGATCATTGCGGTCATCGCGCTGCCGATCAGGGCTGCGACCGCGTGAGTCGTTTGACGCTATTTGCTTTTCCGGTACGGGTGAATTGGGGTCGTAATTTTCATCAGCGTGATTCATGAAGGGATCTCCATTATGAGTGGCAGGACTGGAATATGAAATTTTTACTCATTGTTTAACAATTACACTTTTATTTTCCGCAATTTTTGCTGCCAAAGATGTAGGAAAAACAGCCAATGAACCGTTAGCCTTTAAACGATTCGTTACCCTTTATACCCCTGGACGCAGAAACTCTTCGCCTACATAGAAATGCAGTTATAGCTGACTTTCTGCCTGCTGAAATTTGAAGATGCTATGACTGTTTTCAAAAAATTTTGATGCAAAAGGCTCTCATGTTGACTCTGGATACTCATGTTTTACTGCGTGTGGTGCAAATAAATGATGGGCCACGTCCGCTTCCGCTGAACAACGGCTTTAACGATAGCACTGCGTATCGGGCGCTAGGCATGTTTAATCCCTCTGAAACTTCGGATGCGTATTTCATTCTTTCAAATGATCGTGATGAAATTTGGTTTATCTGCAATCGTCATCTCCGAACTGTTGCTGTGCTGGATGACTTTCAGGGTTTTCGCGTGCCGCTAGACCTGATTGCGCGCATCAAAGATGGCAGTTCAGTTGCGGTTGCTGTTGACACTAGCACTAACAATAACAATCACACCCATTAATGATGAAAAATGCGGACTGGGTAGGTTGGTTGGCGGGCGTGATTCTTCTCGCAACCGTCGGCACACAGGTTTTTACGCAATGGAAGGCGGGAACTATCCAAGGCCTTTCGCGATGGCTTTTTATCGGGCAGATCGCCGCCTCTATTGGCTTCGTTATCTATAGTTGGGCGGTCGAAAACTGGGTGTTTGTGGTGACTAATTTTTTTATGCTGATAACGGCCTGTCTGGGGCAAATCATTTTTCTGCGCAACCGTGACAAGGTGGATTTAACCAAAGATACGAAAGCAGGGGTAAACGTAAAGGCAAACACAAACGCAAAGACAAATTTAGCGGCGGCTTCCAACGTTGCGCTTAAAGCCAGGAAGGTGCATAAAAAATCATGACAGAATTTGAAGGGGCTTCATCGCTATTACGTCAGGCACACAATGGCCCGCAGATTTTTCAGACTGTCGTTGTGACATGACTTTGCGTAATAATGCGGCAGAGCTGGAATTGCGCTCAATGGCAATCGTCAGCGCGTCCAATCTACAAATTATGGGCCGTGTGTTCCACCAGTTTCAGCCGGTCGGTGCCACGGGCCTTATCCTGTTGGCTGAATCACATTTTGCGATCCACACATGGTCAGAGCTGGGCAGCGTCGCAATTGATTTATATGTTTGTAATATGACTGAAAATAATACTTAAAAGGCCGAAACCGTTTTCCGGCAGTTAATTTATTTGCTCGGGTCGGCAGCTTATACGCATCAGCTCATACAAAGGCAATTAGCGGGTAGGGATGTACTGCTACCGTGACGGCATGGCTCACTACTTAATGGCTTTTCCCAATTTTTTTCCCGAAATTAAATTGTGAAAAAACGTCTTCAAAAATAGTCGCAGCACTCCGAATTTGCAAAATTTGCTGTTTTTTTATCTTGCAGCGATGGTTTTAACCATCATGGTAAAGACTAATTTATTTATATCCACATCACCTAATTCTGGAAGATGATGTTGTGGGCTTACGAACGAATTTTAATCCGGCAAAGCTCTCCCGCAAATTATCGGGCAAAACCCAATGTGCTCCAGCCTTGGGCGGGGATGTCGTGCGTAAATCCTCGCCCAACAGTGGCACCACTATGACAATGATTATTCCGCGTAATACTAATGAAAAAACAGTGTCAGCCACTGACAGTTCAGTAAACTTTTTGTAGTTGTCATTGAAACTTTTGCTAGGTGTGTGTGAGGCGAGTTAACAGTGGCACAAGTTTGTGAAATTCCCGGGATTTATCCATGAAATAATCCGCGCCCAAAGCAAATGCGGCGCGTTCCATAAAAGGGGATGGATAATTTGTCAAAACAATAATGTGCGGTTTGTTATTAGCATTTGAATATCGCATGGCGCGTAAAAACCCTAATCCTGTGCCGCTTTCTAGCTGCATATCAAGCAAGATTACATTTGGATTATCCAGCCTGCAAAGTTTGATTGCCGATACCTCTGTGGTCGCTTGACCGACCACAGACGCGCACGGGACAGCTTCGACCAAATCTTTCAGGCGGTGACTGATATTTAAGGAATCCTCAACAATGGCCACTCTGAGCATGCCTGTCGCCTGTGCGTTATGTGGTTGAATATTAATTTTTTTTTGCATCGCGGAACTCATGATTTCTGAAACGTGCCCTATATTGAAACTATAGTTTAGAAAACATTTTAATATTTTGCCGGGAAAAAAATGAAAGGAATGAATGAATTGGCAATCAACTATAGTTCCTGCGTAACAAACCGTACAAATTGTCGTATAGATAATTGTGTAAATTCGTAGGTGTAATGAGCGTATTAATGTGGGATTGAGACCCGAACGCGGACTAACTGACGAGCGTCAGCGCGTATGCGATTAGATCGACTATCAGAAAAACAAGCGAACTAATAAAATTAAAAGAGGGCATCAAATCCGATGCCCTCTTTTAATTTTAAGGCCCCCAACGTCTAAACATGCCCGAAGGTTGCATTTAGATATTGCGATGGTTGGCTGATTCTCTTACCCGGTCCCATGCATCACGCGAGGCATGTTTGGCTTCAGGCCACCCAAGAGTGGAACCGCTTTCAAAATTATTCCAATCATTTGCAAGATTTGATTCAACATCGTCGAAACGACTATTTGGATATTTTTGATATGATTTCACCCCATAGTTATAGGCAGGACCGTAATCATCAAAACTGCGACCCTTAACGTATGGTCGGTTCTGATAATTTTCTCGCCAGTAAACCTCTTCTGCAGTGGGATCAATCATTTCAGCAATACCTTTGCCCGAGAGTCCACCAACAATGGCACCAACAGCAGCGCCCACGAATGTGCCAATAGGTCCTACTACAGTGCCAGCAACGGCTCCTGCAGCGGCACCACCTAAAGCGGCACCAATGCCGGTTCCGACCGGATGTGCACCCGGTTCATCGGAAATGGGATCAAGGTTCAAGCTCTCCGCGTTTACGTTTTTTACTTTTGTTTCGTAGTTCATATTTGTATCCTTATTTGTTAATGATTGAAAATTAATCATCTATCAATAAACATTCTTGCATCCCATCAAATAGAACGCCTTGAATCAAGCGATGACAGCGTTTCGAAAGATGAGAGCACGATCTTATGCGTTGGGTTAACGTCCTCCAAGGCGAAATAAGGATGCACTGCACGTTAAGTACGCTGATTGAATTGTCGGAAGGCGACTACGAAAATTAAATTTTTCGAGTAAATGGCGGAATGCGACAGTCAGCAGAGCGACATCTAATTTTTTACGTCGCTCTCGGCTAGACGTAATGCTAAATTCAAAATGTTGAGCAACAGGTTTTGCTTCAAAATACAGTGAGCTGCTGAATTACGGTCACACGAAAGATTATGGTTTAGCAGAACCGTCAGCAATCGTTTCAGTCAACGACTTAGATTTGGCTGAAAAATGTTCAAGCGCTTTCGCTTTGATGTTTTCAGCCATTTTGAAACATTGTTCATCGCGACTGCCAATGCTGTCGTAGCATTTTTCTTTAGCAATACGGAATGCAGCTTCAGTTTTTACCAGCCCAACATTGCGACGCGCTGCATCATCTGCGACACCTTTATAGCGAGCTTCAAGCTCTGCCAAGCCTACTTTCTGTGCACCACTGGCTTCTGCGAAACAGATATTCTTTGCATTATTAGTAAGCCTTTTGCAGTGCAGTTTGGCCAGATTATAATCAGCTAACATTTGTTTTTTTTCTGTTGTGTATTCGCTTTGCGTCATGTTTATTGCAGTTACCGCCTCGCTACCATCCGCGCCACTAACAGCGCTGACAATCGTCGAAGCCATTGAAAAAGTGATTGCAGCAATGCCAAGTTTTCTATGCATTTTCGGTTCAATAAAATAAAAGCTATGATCGTCGGCGCATCAGTTTTTGATTCTCATAACATGGCGTTTATTTTTATTGCAAGTGTCGGGGCAAGCTGAAAATTAGCGTAAGTGCCAACCTGCCCAGGCACCAGTTCTCAATAGAGCCCAACATTAGCAATGTCGATCAACGGGCGACGGCACATCATGTTAAGGACATATTGAAAAGTTTAGGGTTTGACACTGACCTGGCCACGAATTTCACCATTGGGATTAGCGCTTGTGTGCAGGTTCATGTACCACTTTCCCGCCATCAAATCATTTGTTTGTGCAGTATTAAGCGTTGCCATTCCTTTAATTGGACTCTGAAGATCTCCCGATAGTGGCAAGACAACTCCTGCGTTCATTCCCGATGCTGCGGGCCCGTGAAAATGTCCGGCGCTAGCAGGTCCCGTTAATCCTGTATACGTCACCGTCCAACTTAACAGATTGGTTTGTGTATCAAAACTCGCTTTCACCATACCGCTTGCAGCGCTGGTATTAGGCGGTACTTCATTCGAGCTTGCAAGCCGGGCCACTAACATGATAGTTGAGTCAGCTGTAGTTGCTATCGTTGGGGTGTTGCTTCTGGTGCTGTTGCAGGCGCTAATGACAGAAAAAGTTGCAGTCAGCGCAACGGCAATAATTACTCGAATATTAAATATCATCATTATTCCTAATTAATCATATGAGAATTGCATGATGCGCGTCGATGATGATTTTTACTGTTCGCTGGCGAACAGAGGGGGTGTATTAATTAAATACTATGTTCGGAAACGTACAAACTAAACGCCAAGACTATCTTAAAATATTTTGTGATTTTATTGCGAGCCCAAATTATGTTTAAGGGCGTGATTACTTTTCTCAGCCGCCTGCCGCGATTAGACGAGCAGTATTGAACCTGTTGAGGATATTTATGGCCGCCAATACCGAACAAATTCAAAATCAGCATCCGTGGAAAATATCGCGCCGAGGCGTGCTGAAGGTCAGCGCTGCTCTTGCGACTGGGACTGGGCTTTTTGCGGTCCCGCCAGACAACGTTAAAGCCCAATCCACTGCTGCTTCAACCGGTCTCACGGCAACTGAACAAGGGCCTTCTCTGGTGGCAGTTAACTTAAAGGTCAACGGCCATCAGCATTCTCTTCTGCTCGATAGCCGTACCACGGTGCTTGATGCGTTGCGAGAGCATTTGGATATGAAAGGCACCAAGAAAGGCTGCGACCATGGCCAATGCGGTGCCTGCACAGTGCTTATTGATGGTCGCCGTATCAATTCCTGCCTGACCCTCGCGGTCATGCACGATGGGCAACCAATCACCACCATCGAAGGGCTGTCAACAGATGAACAATTGCATCCGTTACAAGCCGCCTTCCTAAAGCACGACGGGTTTCAGTGCGGATACTGCACACCCGGTCAAATTTGTTCATCGGTGGGTATGCTTGCTGAAGCACGCTCAGGTATGCCAAGCCACGTTACCCAAAACCTGGAAAGCGCGGCAATCGGGCTTAGTGATGAAGAGATTCGCGAAAGGATGAGCGGCAATCTGTGTCGCTGTAGCGCCTATCCCAACATTGTGGCGGCTATTCGAGAAGTGGCTGGAGACCCGCTTTGAGATCCTTTAGCTACGAACGTCCGGAATCGATTCAGGCTGCCGCTGTTGCCTGTACCAAACCGGGTGCAAAGTTTATTGCGGGGGGCACTAATTTGCTTGATCTGATGAAGCTTGAAGTGGAAACGCCGTCTCATCTCATCGATATCACCCGACTCGGTTTGGATAAAATAGAGCCAGTCAGCAATGGCGGTGTGCGTATTGGGGCAATGGTACGCAATGCTGACCTAGCAGGTGACACGTGCATTCGCAAGTATTATGCGGTGCTCAGTCGCGCGCTGTTAAGTGGCGCATCAGGACAGTTGCGCAACAAAGCAACAACTGCCGGCAACCTCTTGCAGCGCACAAGATGTCCTTATTTTTACGACATCTCCAAGCCATGCAACAAGCGGCTACCAGGCTCTGGTTGCTCTGCGCTGCAGGGCTACAATCGTATGCATGCCATAGTAGGTGCCAGCGATCAGTGTATTGCTACCCATCCATCCGATATGGTCGTGGCCATGAGTGTGCTTGATGCAAGTGTTGAAACCATTTCGGCAAACGGCGCCAAACGCGTCATTCCGATTGCCGATTTTTATCGGCTGGCAGGTGCTACACCGCATATTGAAACTGGCCTGCAAGTGGGCGAAATGATTACTGCTGTGACGCTCCCGCCGCCGGTTCCGGGGCGACACATCTATCGCAAAGTGCGGGATCGTGCATCGTATGCGTTTGCGCTTGTATCAGTGGCCGCTATTGTTGATACAACAAATGGACGCACTCGATCGGCACGCTTCGCATTTGGCGGGTTGGCGCATAAGCCGTGGCGCATAACAGCGGCAGAAGCCGTGCTGGCAAACACGACTATAGGCGATAGCAGTTCGAATAAGGCCGCAGATATAGTGCTGGCAGAAGCTCATGGTTATGGGCACAACGATTTTAAAATTCCGCTCACCCGCCGCACCCTGCGCGCGGTTTTAACTGAAGTTTAAGGGAGAGGCGATCATGCAAATGAATGAACCTGCGCCTCAAAATGCCTTGGATGAAAATCGTCAAGGTTTGATTGGCAAGCCGTTGAATCGAGTGGATGGCCGACTAAAAGTAATGGGCAAAGCGCCGTATGCATACGAAGTGCAAGAAGATGCGCAGGCTGCTCACGCGGCATACGGATATATTGTTGAAGCGACCATTGCCAAGGGTACTATTGCCGCAATTGATACCGCCGCCGCTGAACGCTCACCCGGTGTATTGCTGGTAATGACACATAAAAATGCGCCCAAACAGGCCGCTTGGGGTCCGCTGGATGCAAAGGATCGTTTCGCCCGGGCCTCCCCACAACTCGGCAATAACCGCGTTGACTACTACGGCCAGGCGGTGGCTTTTGTAGTAGCCAAAAATTTTGAGCAGGCAAGATCCGCAGCGCACTTAATTAAAGTTAGCTACTCCGCCGAGCCAGGTGATTACGAGCTTGCACCCAATGTCGCGAAAGGTGAAAAACCGAACGATCAATTTGGTCAGAGAACCGATAGTCTTATTGGCGATTTTGAGCCTGCCTTTGCTGCGGCTGACATAAAGCTGGATGCTACTTTCACCACGCCTGCGCATATCCACGCACAAATGGAACCGCATGCGACTTTGGCATACTGGAAAGACGGACATGTCATCATCCATTGCTCTGCGCAGTTATTGGTCAGTGCAAAAAATGCCGTGGCCAATACCCTGAAAATCGCGCCATCAAAAGTGCGCATCGTGAGCCGATATATTGGCGGCGGTTTCGGTGGAAAGTTGCCGGTTTTTGGTGATGTGATGCTATCGGCAATGGCGTCGAGACAGCTAGACAGGCCGGTAAAAACAGCATTGACGCGTCAACAAATGTTTCACTTCACCACGCATCGCAGCGACACCATACAGCGTCTGAGGTTAGGCGCATCCAAAGACGGCAAGCTCACGGCCATCGCTCATGAGACATGGTCGCATTCTGCACGGTTCGATAATTTTTTTGAAAGTGCGAGCGTGCAGACGCGCACGCTTTATGCCGCTGCCAATCGTATGACCACACATCGGCTGGTCAAATTGGATTTGCCGATCTCGGACTCGACGCGGGCGCCGGGTGAGTCGGTGGGTATGCTGGCGCTGGAGCAGGCGATGGACGAGATGGCTGAAAAACTCCAGCTCGATCCCATTGAATTCAGGATACGTAATGAGCCGACTATGGATCCGGAGCAAAACATTCCTTTCTCCTCGCGACAGCTTGTTGGCTGCATGCGTGAAGGTGCTCAACGTTTTGGCTGGGGAAAGCGCAACGCGAGGCCGGGCGCACATGTCGAGGGGCAGTGGTTGCTGGGTATCGGCATGGCTGCAGCCACGCGCGGAAATTATTTGTTGCCATCGACTTGTCATGTGTCAATTGATGCGCAAGGCGTGTTGACGGTAAAAATGGCGATGACTGATATTGGTACGGGCAGTTACACCGTTTTTACTCAGATAGCAGCGGAAATGCTGGGGCTGCCTATTGAAAAGGTGCGCATGAATTTGGGGGACAGCGATTTTCCGGCGACACCCGGCTCAGGTGGCTCGTTTGGTGCAGCAAGCGCAGGTTCGGGTTTGTTCGACGCCTGCACCAACCTGCGCGAAATTCTTGCTCAGAAATTAGGTATAAAAATGTCCGAAGCTCGTTTTGAAGGCGAGCATATTTCAGGAGCAGGACGCGACAGCTCGCTGGCTGCGCTGGCGGGTGTCAGAGGGCTGGAAGCCAGTGGCGAAATTAAGCCGGGCAGCATGACCAAAAAGTTCTCCCAACAATCCTACGGCGCACATTTTGCAGAGGTTGCGGTGAATAAAGATACAGGCGAAATCCGGCTGCGAAGAATGCTGGGGGTGTTTGCAGCAGGCCGGATACTAAACCAGAAAACAGCGAGGAGCCAGGCCGTTGGCGCCATGATCTGGGGTGTTGGTGCAGCCCTGCATGAGCAGGCGGTGCTTGATCCGCGTTACGGACATTTTGTTAATCATAACCTTGCTGATTATCATGTCCCGTCACATGCGGACATTCCGGCAATTGAAGCGTATTTTTTGCCAGAGGTGGATGATAAAACCAATCCCCTGAAAATTAAAGGCGTCGGTGAGCTTGGTATTTGCGGTGCAGGAGCAGCGATTGCAAACGCAGTTTATAACGCCTGCGGAGTGCGTATCCGCGATTTTCCGCTGACCCTGGATAAGGTTCTTGCCGGCTTGGAGAGCAATTCAATAATTTAGCCATGCAGGTGCGGTACACCGAATATATTTTGTTTGCGATTTTTGCGCATTATTGCTGTTTAGTATTGCTTATAGCCTTCATTCATGACGACCAAGATCGATTTTTTTGATTACCTTTTTTAGTATTTAGGGCAGGCTGTATTGAAAATATTTCGCATCGCTGTGGTGTTGCTTGCAGGGCTGTTATTACTAACAGCTCTGGCGATATTTTTTTTCTTTGACATCAATGCCTGGAAGCCACAATTAGAAACAACCGTATCCGAAGCGTTGGGAATGGTCGTCACGATTGAGGGAGAGCTCGGCATCAAATTTATGCCGGGGCTGCATTTAACGCTGTCAAACGTACATGTAAAAAATCGCGGATCAGAGCTGGCATTTATACAAGCGGCCGACCTCGCTATTGAGCTACTGCCGCTGGTACAGCGAAAGATTCGCTACGGCAATATAGTTACCAGGGATGCCCGCATCAGTATCGAGCGTGGACAGAACGGTAAATATAATTATGAACGTCTCGAAGCTAACCAGGCATTCCGGCCGCTTGAGCTGCCAAAAGTATCTTTTATCAATCTTATGGTCTCATACGCGGACATGCAGTCAGGCCATGGTTTTGAATTTAAGCGTTGCGACGGTGAGTTGACCGACATGCACCATCCGGGAAATGCGCCCCTGCTGCGGCGGCTCAGTATGGCGGGGCACTTTGCCTGCGCCGAAGTGGGTAAAAAAATGCCCATCATCACGGATCTGAATTTTCAGATCGCGGCCACCGATGGTGTATACGACTTCAAGTCAGTCAATATGAAAGTTTTTGGGGGACTGGGATTAGGGACGATGCGCATAGACCGGTCGGCTGAAATACCGGCATACCAAATCGATTACACCTTATCCAAATTCCGCATTGGGGAATTTGTCAGGACACAGCCAAAAGGCAAATCAGTCAGTGGATATATGGATTTTTCAACAGCGCTATCCATGCAAGGACGAACCCGCCTGGCTATGCGACAAAGTGCCAGGGGCGAGGCATCTTTATCGGGGGCAAATCTGACGCTTCGAGGTGTCGATCTTGATCAGCAATTACTGAAATTCGAATCCAGCCAGAATCTGGATTTAATTGATATGAGCGCACTGCTCTTTGTTGGGCCCATCGGTTTGGCCGCTACCAAGAGTTATACATTGTTCAGCCCTGATGAAAAGTCTGGCCGCAGTACAACGATTCGCACCGTGGTCTCTCAATGGAAAGTGGAGAAGGGCATCGCATATGCCAAAGATGTTGCGTTAGCGACAAATAAAAACCGTCTTGCTCTTCATGGCGGCCTGAATTTTGTGAAGGACGAATATCAAAACGTGGTGGTGGCGCTGCTTGATCGCAGCGGTTGTGCCAAGGCCAGCCAAACTATCAGCGGTTCTTTCAGCAAACCCGTAATTGACCAATCAAAAATCCTGATACCCATTAATCTATTGTTGAAGCTGGTGGATAGAGCAAAGAATTTCATTTCGGGTAGCGATAAAAAATGTGAAATTTTTTACAGTGGCATCGTGACGCCATCAAACTAAATACTGCTTTGCGCTTACCTATACACAAACGCATGCACATATCTATGCACATACCATTACTTTTACCTTTTCCCATGAGGCATTTTTATGATCGATAGCTTGTTCGATAAAAAAACTGCGCGCCTTGCACTGATAAAGGATCGAGACGCGGCATTGCGTGTTCATCATGTGCCCAAAGGGTTTTCTGACCGATTCGCGCTTGGCTTTACAAAGCTGTTGCGCCTTTGCGCCGATACTTTTTTTGCCAAACGTTATGGCCATAGGGCGATTGTGTTGGAAACGGTAGCCGCTGTACCGGGCATGGTTGGTGCGACGATAACGCACCTTAAATGTCTGCGACATATGGTGGAAGATAATGGTTGGATCCGCACACTCATGGAGGAAGCTGAAAACGAGCGTATGCATTTGATGACGTTTATTGAAACTGCAAAGCCGACAGCGTTTGAACGGTTGGTAGTGATGCTGGCACAGTGGGTCTTTTATATTGGTTTCTTCCTGCTGTATCTTGTATCGCCACGCACGGCGCACCGCGTGGTCGGCTATTTTGAGGAAGAGGCGGTGCTCAGCTACACCTTGTATCTGAAAGAGATTGACGAGGGTCGTTCGCTTAATGTGGCGGCACCGGCCATTGCAAGTCATTACTGGAAGCTGCCCTCAGGCTCAACTTTGCGTGATGTTGTGCTATTGGTGCGCGCTGATGAAGCGCACCATCGCGATGTCAATCACGGCTTTGCAAATAAACTTGACGGCGTGCCAGTTGATCATTTACAGGTAGCACCCTATCCGGATCATGCCGACAGTCTTCGAAAAGACGCATAACATTTTATAACAATGATCAACCGCTATTAACCGTCGCAGCGCTTATCAAAATCTGAACTGCATAAATAGTGTCAGAGATTTGCAACGTAGAGAAGTGGCTCCGCAATTCTGTACAGTCGTTTAAGTGGAAACTCTGGGTTTAGTG
>ENA-OFCI01000505-OFCI01000505.1-metagenomes-genome-assembly--contig:-NODE-505-length-23131-cov-5.718409_pt1 | contig 23131 bp, 24 predicted proteins | sample MGYA00153391_OFCI01 | MGnify analysis MGYA00153391
GATCCGGCAAGAGCCTGCTGCTGCGCATGATCGCCGACCTGGACCTACACGAGGGCGAGGCCTGGCTGGACGGCGTGCTGGTCGGCGCTGCGTCCGCCCGGGCGGGGATCGAGGCGCAGCTGATGCTGGGCCGGTCATACTGGGTGGCCTTGCGGCCCTTGTTGGCCGACTCGATCCAGCGCGGGCTGATGCCGGCGGTCAACCAGATGGCAGCGGCGGGGCTAGCGACTCTGCCGGGCATCATGACTGGGCAGATCCTGGCCGGGGCCGATCCGGTCGAGGCCGTAAAATACCAAATCCTCCTGATGCTGCTGCTGTCCGGCGCGGGCGGGCTGGCGGCAGGGATCGCGGCGATGCTGGGGCACGGCGGCTGCGGTTGGACCGGGTGGCTACGCCTTGAGGAGCGCCGCCGCAATTGCGGTCCACTCCGCCTCCAGCGGGGCCGTGCAGACCGGCTGCTTTGCCACGCCGTACCAGTATCGTGCGTTCTCCAGGTCCGGCTCGGCCCGGTGGAGGTAGGCGTGGACCCAAGCGGCATCCGGGCCTGGATCGGACTGCGCGGCTTCGTGCGCGCGGTCCCACCCGTCGTGCGCGGCCCACCACAGGGCTTGCAGCGCCGGGGATTGCGGCGGGGCGTGATCGAGGTGGCGGAGCTCGTCGGGTGTCATCCTGGGTCTCCTGGAAAGGGCTGGACATGACCTTGCACCGGTTTGCCGACCTTGTGGCCGTGCCGTGGCGCAACGGGCAAGGCGTGACGCGGGACGTCGTGACGCGGCTTGATCCCGGGGGTGCAATGCTTTGGCAGGTTAGCATAGCCGAGTTGGTGTGGGACGGCGAGTTCTCGGACTATGCCGGGTTCGACCGGGTGTTCACGCCGGTGCTGGGCGACTGGATCGCGCTGTCCCACGACGGCGGGCCATTCCTGCCGTGCCCGGTGCTGGTGCCGCAATCCTTTGCTGGGGAACGGCGGACGCTGTACCGGGTCGGCGGCGGGCCGGGATGTGCGTTCAACGTTATCATGGCGCGCGGACGGCACCAGGCCACCGTCGCCGTGCTGCGCGTCGGGGCCGGGGCGGCGCTGACGGGTGACGTGCTGCACTGCTGGTCGGGCGGATTTGTGGCGGACGGCCTTGCAACCGGGCCGGGGGACAGCCTGGTTGGCGCGGGCGCGACGGCGTCGGTGGCATCGGTCGTCATCCAGGTGCGCTTGGCTGCGGCCCCGGCATTGCAGGGCGGAAGGCGCTGATGCTGGTCCGCCCTACGAAGCTGGCTGGGTTCCTTGCGAACCTATGTTGTGCTGCAACGGGCCATGCCCGGCGCCTAGCCCCGGCGCAGCCAGGATTGCAGCGTGGACGTATGCGCCAGCCCGCCGCACGGCATCGCGCACTTGGCTATGGTGGCGGCGCAAGAAGCGCTCGCGGTTGCCGATCGACTTGTTTTTCCCCGCCAAGCGTCGATCGATGATCTGCTGAAGCATGAATTCTCCGGTGATCGCTGGTTGGGATCAGCTGCTCTTGCGCACCCGCAGATACCACTCGCAGAGAAGTCGAACCTGCTTGGCCGTGTAGCCCTTCTCGACCATCCGGTTGACGAAGTTCTCGTGCTTCTTCGCTTCGTCAGCGCTTGCCTTGGCGTTGAAGCTGATCACCGGCAGCAGCTCTTCGGTGTTCGAGAACATCTTCTTCTCGATCACGGTGCGCAGTTTTTCGTAGCTGGTCCAGAGCGGGTTCTTGCCGGCGTTGCTGGCGCGCGCGCGCAGCACGAAATTAACAATCTCGTTGCGAAAGTCCTTCGGGTTGCTGATGCCCGCCGGCTTCTCGATCTTCTCGAGTTCGGCGTTGAGCGAGCCGCGGTCGAAGACTTCGCCGGTGTCGGTGTCGCGGTATTCCTGGTCCTGGATCCAGTAGTCGGCGTAGGTCACGTAGCGGTCGAAGATGTTCTGGCCGTACTCGCTGTAGCTCTCGAGGTAGGCGGTCTGGATTTCCTTGCCGATGAACTCGGCGTAACGCGCCGACAGGTGTTCTTTGATGAAGCCAAGGTACTTCTGCTCGGTCTCGGCGGGGAATTGCTCGCGCTCGATTTGCTGCTCCAGCACGTACATCAAATGCACCGGATTCGCCGCGACTTCGGCCGGGTCGAAGTTGAAGACCTTCGACAGAATCTTGAACGCGAAGCGCGTCGAGACGCCCGCCATGCCTTCGTCGACACCGGCGTAATCGCGGTACTCCTGGTAGCTCTTGGCGCGGGGGTCGGTGTCTTTCAGGTTCTCGCCGTCGTAGATCTGCATCTTCGAATAGAGCGACGAGTTCTCGGGCTCCTTCAGGCGCGTGAGCATCGCGAACTGGCTCATCATTTTGAGCGTGCCGGGCGCGCACTTCGCTTCGGCCAACGACGATCCGCGGAGCAATTTCTCGTAGATCTTCACCTCTTCCGAGACCCGCAAGCAATAGGGCACTTTGACGATGTAGATGCGGTCGAGGAAGGCTTCGTTGTTCTTGTTGTTGCGGAAGGTCTTCCACTCGCTCTCGTTGCTGTGCGCGAGCACGATGCCGTCGAACGGGATCGCACCGAAACCTTCGGTGCCTTTGAAGTTACCTTCTTGCGTGGCGGTCAGCAACGGGTGCAGCACCTTGATCGGCGCCTTGAACATCTCGACGAATTCGAGCAAGCCCTGGTTCGCGAGGCACAGGCCGCCCGAAAAGCTGTAGGCGTCGGGGTCGTCTTGCGCATAGGTTTCGAGCTTGCGAATGTCGACCTTGCCGACGAGTGCGGAGATGTCTTGGTTGTTCTCGTCGCCCGGCTCGGTCTTGGCGACGCCGACTTGACGCAGCACGCTCGGGTGCCGCTTGACGACCTTGAATTTGCGAATGTCGCCGCCGAAGTCTTCGAGGCGCTTGACGGCCCACGGGCTCATGATGCGGTTGAGATAGCGCGCCGGAATGCCGTATTCTTTTTCGAGCAACGGGCCGTCCTCCAGCGTATCGAACAGACCGAGCGGTGACTCGTTCACCGGCGAGCCCTTGATCGCGTAGAACGGCACCTGCTCCATCAGCAGTTTCAAGCGCTCGGCGATCGAGCTTTTGCCACCGCCCACCGGGCCGAGCAAATAGAGGATCTGCTTCTTTTCTTCGAGCCCTTGCGCAGCATGACGGAAGTACGAAACGACCTGTTCGATCGCGTCTTCCATGCCGTAGAACTCGGCGAACGCGGGGTAGATCTTGATGATCTTGTTCGCGAACAAGCGCGACATGCGTGGATCGTTGCGCGTGTCGACGAACTTGGGTTCGCCGATCGCCTTGAGCATGCGCTCGGCCGCGCTCGCGTAGGCGACGGGGTTGCGTTTGCACTCGGCGAGGTAGTCCTCGATCGAGAGTTCTTCTTCGCGGCTGCGCTCGAAGCGAGCGGCGAAGTTGCTGATCACGTCCATGCTGATCTCCTGTGCAGTTGCCAAGGAGACGTTGAGGGCAAGTACGGTGGCCGTTCAACGTCTGGGGGAAGTTCTGATGACACCCGGTGGGCGCCATCAGAGCTTTCCGTCGTCAGCGGATCATGTGACTCAAGCTTCGTTCATTCTGCGCCAGCCGGTCTTTGGAGTACACGGTTCAAGGCCATCCATTTCAGTGGCAAAAGCAACGCTACCCGTTTAGCAAACAACGTGCCGATGAAGCGTTCGTTGACCTTGATACGTTGCAAACCGTGGGCGGATGCACGAAGTTTCGAGGCTCGAGTTCAGCGTTGCGTGAGCCCGAGTCTATTGAGCAGCCCATTGAGTTCGTCGAGCGAGCCGAATGCGATCGATATCTCGCCTTGCTCGCCGAGTTTGGTCCGCTTTTTGATGCGAATCTCGACCGCCGCCGTCAACGCATCCGACAGTTCTTGCTCGATGCGCTGCAGGTCGCGCGGCTTCTCGTGCCGGGCACGCAGCAGTGGTGCGTGCCGGCCCGAACTCGCGCTTGCGCGTGCGACCAGTTTTTCGGCCTCGCGCACCGAGAGCTTCTTCGCGACGATCTCGCTCGCACTCAGGATTTGCTGTGCGCCTTCGAGCGGCAGCAGCGCACGCGCGTGGCCCATGTCGATGTCGCCGGCCATCAACATTTGCTGCACCGGCTCGGTGAGGTTGAGCAGGCGCAACAAGTTGCTCGCCGCGCTGCGCGATCGGCCGACGGCTTTGGCCGCCGTCTCGTGCGTGAGGCCGAATTCGTCGGTCAGGCGTTTGAGGCCTCGCGCTTCTTCGAGCGGGTTAAGGTCTTCGCGCTGGATGTTCTCGATCAGCGCCATCGCGGCGGCAGCTTCATCCGGCACGTCGCGCACGAGCACCGGCACGTCGTCGAGCCCGGCGAGCTTGGCGGCGCGCACACGACGCTCGCCGGCGATGATTTCGTACCGGTCTGGTCCGACCGATCGAACCAAAATTGGCTGCATCACGCCTTGCGCTTTGATGCTTTCGGCGAGCTCGTACAGCGAGCCTTCGTCCATGCGCGTGCGCGGCTGGTATTTGCCGGGTTGAAGCTGCGCAAGCTTCAACACATGCGGCAGACCGTCGCTGACGGTTGCGGGCGCATCGCCGGCTTCTTTGACGCGTGGGCCGAGCAGTGCTTCGAGGCCGAGGCCGAGGCCTTTGGGTTTCTTGGTGACCATTGGGCGATTGTCAGCGATCAAATCTGGAGCGTTGGCAAGAGCGCCCAGCCCTGCGGCCAATCGCCGAGGCCCGATTCGCCGTTGACGTGCCCGCAGCGGCCGATGTCGAAAGTGACAGCGCCCCAGCCGCCGGCCATTTTCTCGGCGCGTTCGGGCGCGCAAAAGGGGTCGTCGCTGCTGATCACCGCCAGGCTGCCGAAGGACAGGCGTTCGCGCACGATCGGCCGCCAGTTGAACAGGTTGGGCGGCATGTCGTCGCGCTCGGTATCGGGCGGGGCGACCAGCAGGGCGGCGTGCACACGTGCGGTGTGTTGTGAGTGCGCGGCCCACGCGGCGACCAGGTGGCAGCCGAGGCTGTGCGCGATCAGCACGGCGGGCGCGTCGGATTCGAGCAGCACCTCGTCGAGCCGCGCCATCCAGTCGCCGCGTTTGGGCCAGAGCCAGTCGGCCTGCTCGACGCGGCGGCAGCCGTGCAGCGCCTCCCAGCGGGTTTGCCAATGTGCTGCATCGGAGTCGAGCCAGCCCGGCAGCAGCAAAAAGCGGGTGTCGGCGGTGGTCTCGTGGGTCATCGGCGTGCTTTATCCTTGGTGGCTGTTTCGAGAGGACCAAAGATGGTGACCCTTGCGTTTGTCGACGGTCAGGAAGGCACGACCGGGCTGCGGATTCACGAGTATCTCGCGCAGCGAGACGACATCGAAGTGCTGCGCATACATGCCGACAAGCGCAAGGATGCCGGCGAGCGAGCGCGCCTGCTGAATGCCGCCGACGTGGCGTTTTTGTGCCTGCCCGACGTGGCCGCGAAAGAAGCGGCCGCGCTCGTCACGAACCCGAACACCTGCCTGATCGACGCGAGCACCGCGCACCGCACGGCGCCGGGCTGGGCGTTTGGCCTGCCGGAGTTGGCACCGTCGCAGCGCGCGTTGATCCGCCAGTCCAAGCGCATTTCGAACCCGGGTTGCCACGCTTCGGCTTTCATCCTGCTGCTGCGGCCACTCGTCGATGCGGGTCTGGTGCCGGCTGGGCTGGCGGTTTCGGGCAGTTCGATCACCGGCTACTCGGGCGGCGGCAAAAAGATGATCGAGCAGTACGAAGCCGGCGGCGATTCGCGCCTCGATGCGCCGCGCCCTTATGCACTCGGTCTCGGGCACAAACACGTGGGCGAGATGGCGACCCACAGCGGCCTGGCGACGCGACCGATCTTTCTGCCGGTCGTCGGCAAGTTTTACAAAGGTTTGTCGGTAAGCGTGCCCTTACATCTTTCGATGTTGAAGCCCAGTACGACGCCCGAGGCGGTGCACGCTGCCTTCGAGCAGCGCTATGCCAGCGAGCGCTTCGTCCGCGTCATGCCGCTTCGCGACCCGGCGTCGCTGGCCGACGGTTACTTCGACGTTCAGGCTTGCAACGACACCAATCGTGTCGACATCTTCGTGTTCGCGAACGACACGCAAGTGGTGCTGATGGCGCGGCTCGACAACCTCGGCAAGGGCGCCAGTGGCGCCGCGGTGCAGTCGATGAACGTGCACCTCGGGATCGACGAAGGCAGGGGCCTGTGAGCCGGCGCTGATCGATCAGGCAGCCGACGGATCGCGCGTGCGGTAGTGGTACGCGTAGGCGTAGGTGAACCCGAGGCGCAAGTAGATCGAACGCGCGGCGTGGTTGTCTCCGTCGACCTGCAGGTAGGCATGACGCGCGCCGCGCAAGCGCGCTTGCGTGAGCAAGTGCTTGCACAGCGTGCCGGCCAAACCTCGCCCACGTGCCGCCTCGGTGGTGAACACGTCGTAGAGCCCGACGAGATCGTCTTCGATCGCGAACTGTCCGCACGCGACGGGCTCGCCGTTGGCAAGCAGCTCGAAACCGAAATGCGCCACCGGTGAGTTCAGCAATCGTTGGGCGTGGGCCTGGCGTTGCCCGAACGGCGAGCCGCGGAACCCGCCGACGCGTTGCGCGAAGGCTTCAGCGCCGATCGATCGGATCGCCAGGCTGTTGTCGTTTGCCTGCACCTCGAACGCGGGCAGGCTGGCCAGCGCCATCACCTGCGTGTCGTCGAAGTGCCGGAAACCTTGCGCGGCCAGCAGCGCGTCGAGCCCGGTTGGCGACGTGAACGGCGTGATGCGCACGATCAATGGCAGCTCGGCCTCGGCAAACACCCGCGCGCACGCGGCTAGCCGCTCTTGCACCGGCAAGCGCCCGGACGCGACTGCGTTGACGCAGCGTGCCCGCTTCGCCTTGCCCGGCGAGAAGCGCACGAGCCAGCCGTCAATCCAGCACTGCTGCGGCGGCGCGCTGGCGTTCAGCCCGGCATCTTCGATGCGTGACAGCAGGCTCGCGTCGAAGGCGGGATTGAGCGCGCCGTCGGCCATCGTTGTCAAGCGATCGAGCTGACCTTGGCGGTGGCAGCGGTTGCGGGCTCGCCCAGCCGGGCCGACATTTCCTTGGCGAACTCGACGAACGCGACCGCACCTTTTGAGTCGGGGTCGAACACCACGCCGGGCAGGCCGTAGCTGGGCGCCTCTGCCAGGCGCACGTTGCGCGGGATGACGGTGTTGAACACCTTGTCGCCGAAGTGCGTCTTTAGTTGCTCGCTGACCTGCTGCTGCAACGTGATGCGCGGGTCGAACATCACGCGCAGCAGGCCGATGATTTCGAGATCGGGGTTCAGGTTTGAGTGCACCTGCTTGATGGTGTTGACAAGGTCACTCAGGCCTTCGAGCGCGAAATACTCGCATTGCATCGGCACGACAACGCCATGGGCGCTGCACAGGCCGTTCAACGTCAGAAGGCTGAGCGAGGGCGGGCAGTCGATCAGCACGAAGTCGTATTCGGCGTCGACCGCTTTCAGCGCGCCTTTCATCCGCTTGTCGCGCCGCTCGAGCGCCACCAGTTCCACCTCGGCGCCGGCCAGGTCGCGGTTGGCGCCGAGCACGTCGTACCCGGCCTTGGTGTTGACTTGGCGCGCTTCGGCGATCGTGGCATTTTCGAGCAGCACGTCGTAGACCGTGAGTTCGAGGGCGCGCTTGTCGACGCCCGAACCCATGGTTGCGTTGCCTTGCGGATCGAGGTCGACCACGAGCACGCGCTTGCCGATTTGCGCCAGCCCGGCGGCGAGGTTCACGGTCGTGGTGGTTTTGCCGACGCCGCCCTTTTGATTGGCGATGCAGAAGATTCTGGCCATAGGCGCTCGGAGTTGAAAAAAATGGCGGAAGCTTCCTTCGAATTATAGGGAGCGGCTTCGTGGCCGCCGAGCCGGTTTCAGTGCGCCGGACGCATCCATGCGATGCACCGGTCGGCATCCAGCCCTGGAACAGCGATTTGTTCCACGTGAAACACATCGACCGCATGGGACAGCAAAGCGAGTTCGTCGGTTGGCACCTTGCCTTTCATCGCCATCCAGACGCCGACAGGCAGGAGGTGATGGCGGGTCAACCGGGTGAAGTCGCCCAGCGACGCGAAGGCGCGCGAAGTCACGACATCGAAGGGCGCTGCCTTGAGCTGCTCGACGCGTGCGTGTTGCGAATGCAGGTTCGGCAAGCGCAACTCGCTGGCCACCTGCTGAACGAAAGCGGCTTTCTTGCCGACCGTGTCGACGCAGGTCACGTCGATCAGCGGGTCGATGATCGCAATCACCACACCGGGCAGACCGCCGCCGCTGCCGACATCGAGCAGCCGCGCCGGCAGAGCGCTAATTTTGCCCCGCAGCGGCTCGATCACTGCGAGGCAATCCACCAAATGTTGGACGAGCATCTGCGCTGGATCGCGAACCGCGGTGAGGTTGTAGTGCGCGTTCCATCGTCGCAGCAGTGTGAGGAAGGCAAGCAAGGCGTCTGCCTGCGCTTCAGACACGTCCAGCGCCAGTTGCGTGATGGCGGCCCGCAACGCCGGTTGAAGCGATTCGATTGCTGGATCCATCAATGCGCGGTTGTCGCGTCGGTCGAGGGCAGCGTCGAAAAGCCTTTGAACCGGCCCTTTTTCAGGTGAACCAACAGCAACGACACAGCGGCCGGCGTGATGCCGGACAAGCGCGAGGCATGGCCCAAGGTTTCCGGGCGGTGCTGGCTCAACCGCTGGCGCGCTTCGAACGACAGCGCAGTCACCTGCGCATAGTCGATCTCGTCGGGCAAGCGAAGCGATTCGTATGACGCCGCGCGCTCGACTTCGCGGTTTTGCTTGTCGATGTAACCAGCGTATTTGATGCTGATCTGTGTCTGCTCGATGACCGAGTCGGCCAACAGCGGGCCGAGTTCTGCACGCAGTGTTTCACGTGAAACAGCGGCGTCGGGCCGGGCGATCGCGGCAATCTCGGCAATGTCATCGAAATCCACATCCGGCCGCTTCAGCAGTTCGGCCAAGCTGTACTCGTGCTCGATCGGCGCGCCGAGCAACCGGGTCGCATCGGCGGGCGGCAGGGCGCTCGGGTGCACCCAGGTCGAGCGCATGAACTCCATCTCCCGCGCGACCGCATCGCGCTTGCGGTTGAAGGCCGCCCAGCGCACGTCTTCGACCAAGCCCATCGCGCGGCCGGCGTCCGTCAGGCGCATGTCGGCGTTGTCTTCGCGCAGCTGCAGGCGGAACTCGGCCCGGCTGGTGAACATGCGGTATGGCTCGGTCACGCCTTTGGTAATCAGGTCGTCGACCAATACGCCGAGATAGGCTTGGTCGCGGCGGGGCAGCCACGGCTCAGCGTCGCGAACCTGCAGCGCGGCGTTGATGCCGGCGAACAGGCCTTGCGCGGCCGCTTCTTCATAGCCGGTCGTGCCGTTAATTTGCCCAGCGAAAAACAACCCGCTTATCGAACGCGTCTCGAAGCTGGCTTTTAGCTCGCGCGGGTCGAAGTAGTCGTATTCGATTGCGTAGCCGGGTCGCAGGATGTGGGCCCTCTCCAGCCCGACCATGCTGCGCACCGCGGCGAGTTGAACGTCGAACGGCAGCGAGGTCGAGATGCCGTTCGGGTAGAACTCGTGCGTCGTCAGGCCCTCGGGTTCGAGAAAGATCTGGTGCGAATCCCTGTCGGCGAACCGGTTCACCTTGTCTTCGATGCTCGGGCAGTAGCGCGGGCCGACGCCGTCGATCAGCCCGGTGAACATCGGGCTGCGGTCGAAGCCGGCGCGGATGATCTCGTGCGTGCGCGCGTTGGTGTGCGTGATCCAGCACGGCACTTGCCGCGGGTGCTGCGCGGCGCTGCCCATGAAGCTGAACACCGGCACGGGGTCGGCGTCACCCGGTTGCTCTGACAGCTTGCCGAAGTCGATCGAGCGGCCGTCGAGGCGTGGTGGCGTGCCTGTCTTGAGCCGCCCTTGAGGCAACTTCAACTCTTTGAGCCGGGCCGACAACGCGACGGCGGGCGGGTCGCCCGCGCGCCCGGCGCTGTGGCTTTGTAGGCCAACGTGAATCTTGCCGTCGAGAAAAGTGCCGGCCGTGAGCACGATCGACCGCGACTTGAAGCGAATGCCCACTTGCGTGATAGCACCAGCGATCCGGTCACCTTCCAAGATCAAGTCATCGCACGCGCCTTGAAACAGCCACAAGTTGGGCTGGTTCTCGAGGCGCTGCCGGATCGCCGCCTTGTACAAAACCCGGTCGGCCTGGGCACGCGTTGCACGCACGGCCGGGCCTTTCGAACCGTTCAGGATGCGGAACTGGATGCCCGCTTCGTCGGTCGCTGCGGCCATCGCGCCGCCGAGCGCATCGACTTCCTTGACGAGGTGGCCTTTGCCGATCCCGCCGATCGACGGGTTGCAGCTCATCTGGCCGAGCGTCTCGATGTTGTGGGTCAGCAGCAATGTGGCTGCGCCCATGCGCGCCGAGGCGAGCGCCGCTTCGGTGCCGGCATGGCCGCCGCCGATCACGAGCACATCGAATTCTTTCGGGAACAACATCGTCTTGCCTGATTTTTGAGCAGACGGGATTGTAGGCAGCCGCGTCCGATACGTCACCCGCAGGGACGGCGGCAGCGTGCATTGCGACGATCGTTACCGTTACCTATCAGGCCGGCCGCAGCATCTCGATGTGCGCGATCCCGTCTTCGAGGTACGGCAAGCCGACAGCGGTGAAGCCGAAGCCCGCATAGAAGCGCTCCAGCCGACTTTGCGCCGAGATGCGAATGCCTTGGCCTGGGAACGCCTCGCTGCAATGCGCGACCGCGAGCCGCACGAGCTCGCGGCCGAGCCCGGTGCCACGTGCGGCGCTCATGGTGATCACGCGACCGATCGACGGCTCGGCGTACTTGAGGCCCGGGTGCACGACTCGCGCGTAAGCGAGCGGCAGCGTGCGGTCCTCCGACCACGCGGCGAGGTGGAAGGCGTGCGCGTCGACGCCGTCCGCATCGAGGTAGACGCAGTTTTGCTCAAGGCAGAAGACCAGTTGGCGCGCCATGTAGATCGCCTGCAGCTCGAAAACATCGAGCGCGTCGAAGCGACACCAGCGCCAGAGCAGCAGGGAGAGCGTCGTCGACATTTCAGCGCACGGCCACACTGCGCAGCGTGCGCGCGACGAACCACACGCTGCCCGCCGCCAGCAGCGCACAAATCGCTGTCGGCACGGCGAGCTGTTCGAGCGTGAAGGCCTCGCCTTTGAGCACATGCGTCATCAACAGGTTTTGCGCCAGCGCCGGCACCCACAGGTACCACGGCGATTCTTCGCCGAGGCTGAACACATTGATCAGCGGCAGCAGCGAGGCCGCGAGCATCACGACCGTCGTGCTCGCCTGCGCCTCCTTGAAAGTCTTGCAGCGGATCGCCACCGCCATCAGCAAGGCCGACGCGGCGGCGGCGAAGGGCAGCAGCACGACGAGAAACAGCATCACCTCGTGCACGCCGTACTGGAACATTGCCGCCAGCGTGTCGCTGCGCAACAGCCACTGGCCAGGCAGGAAGCTGAAGCACGCCAGCACCGCGATCAGCATGCCGACGCTCGCGACGGCGCCCCACTTGCCGAGCACCAGCACCCAGCGCTCGGCCGGGTTCATCAGCAGCGGTTCGAGCGAGCCGCGCTCGCGTTCGCCGGCGGTGGTGTCGAGGGCCGCGTTGAGCGCGCCGGTCAGCACCGCCATCAACACGAAGAACGGCAGCATGCCGGTGATTTGCGTGGCGCGCGTTTGCGTGCTCGCGAGGTCGCGATCGGTCACTCGAATCGGTTCGAGCGCATCGGGCGAGACGCCACGCAGCGCGAGCGTGAGCGTCGCGCGTTCGCGGCTGAAGCCTTCGAGCAGACGCGAGACGCGCCCGGCGCTGGCCTGCGAGCGCTGGTTCGCGCTGTCGGAGACGATCTCGATGATCGGCGCTTCGCCACGCACCAGCGCCGCCTCGAAATCATCCGGCACGACGACGACCGCATCGGCCAGCGTCGCTTGGCGCAGTTGCTGCTCGTAGTCGGCCGGCGCGGGCTTGACGGTGTAGGTCTGGCGCGCAAGAAAGTTGACCAACGTGGGCGCACGGTCGATGCCGGCGAAGACGACCTCGCGTTGCTCGGCGTTCGCTTCGAGCGAGGCCACGAGCCCTGAGATCGCGAGCAGCACCAGCGGGCCCATCAGCACCGACGAGGCAAGCACGGCCATCATCGTGCGGCGGTCGCGCAGTGCGTCGACGATCTCCTTGCGGTAGATCGTCCAGAGCGTCATCAGGCGATTCATGCCGCCACCCCCTGCGCTTGCTCTTCGGCGAACGCGAGCTTCACGAAGGCCTCTTCGAAGTCGTCTTCGCGCGTTTGCGCGAGCAACTCGGGCACCGTGCCGGTCGCGACAGTGCGGCCGTGCGCGACGACGACGACGCTGTCGCACAGCCGCTCGACCTCTTGCATGATGTGGGTCGAAAACACGATGCACTTCGCGCCGCCGGCGGGCGTGCGCAGCCAGCGCAGGCTCTCGCGCAGTGCGCGCGTGGCGAGCACGTCGAGGCCGTTGGTCGGCTCGTCGAGCACGATGTTGGCGGGGTCGTGAACCAGCGCGCGCGCCAACGCGGTTTTCATGCGCTCGCCCTGGCTGAAGCCTTCGGTGCGGCGGTCGAGCAGGGCGCGCATGTCGAACATGTCGGCGAGCGCCTCAGCTCGCGCGTTAGCGGTGTCGTGCGCCATGCCTTGCAGCCGGCCGTAGTAGGCGATGTTCTCGCGCGCAGTCAGCCGTGGGTAGAGACCGCGCGCGTCGGAGAGAACACCCATGCGCGCGAGTGCTTCGCGCGGTCGTGCGCTCACGTCGATGCCGTCGACGCTGATTCGGCCGGCGTCGGCCGGGATCAATGCGGCGAGCATCCGCAGCGTCGTCGTTTTGCCGGCGCCGTTCGGGCCGAGCAGGCCGGTGATGTGGCCGTCGGGCGCATGCAGGTTCACGTCTTTCACGGCCTGCACGACCCGCGGCGGGCTGCGCTTCAGCGTGAATGTTTTCTGGCCACTGGCCGGCGCGCTGAACGACTTGGCGAGGTGCTCGATGTGGATCACTTCGCCGCCTCTTTCGCATCGGCTTTCGCGTCGGCATTCCCCAGATCGATCGGCCGAAACACGCCGGGCCGTGGGATCGATTTCAGGCAACTCGCGTCGACCGCGGTCGCGGCCTTGTCGTCGGCCGCGTCGATGAAGCGGTACAGCACATCGCGCGCGCAGCCGATGCCGAGCACGCTGTGGCCGGCGTTCGGCACGACGACCAGTTGGGCCGCCGGCCCGAGCGCCTTTGCGACGCGCTCGGCGTGGCGTGGCGGCGTGACGGGGTCGAGCCCCCCGGTGAGCAGCAGCGCGGGCGTGCGCGATGGCGCCATCGTGTAGAACGCCGCCGGCACCGCGCCGCGCGGCCAATCGGCACACACGCGCTGGTAGATCGTCGCCTGCGTGTTGCCGAAGTCGGCGCCGGGCCGGTCGGTGGCCTTGGACATCAACGGCGCGTCTTCAGCGCAAACGACCGAGAAGTGCATGCCCATCGACAGCCGCAGCCCGCGCCGCGAGCCGAGCAGCGAACCCATGCCGACGAGGCCCTCGTAACGCCCCGCGACAGCCTCCGTGATGGCAGCCGGCAGGGCAGCGGCCAGGGCGGGGTTGTAGAGCGCGCCGCGCACGGCGGTGAGCACCATGTCGCGGGTCAACGTGAAGCGCTCGGGTGCGCCGCTCAGCGGGTGCGGCGCCGTCGCGGGCTTGGGCAGGCTTGCGAGCAGTGCGGCCCAGTCGGCGCGCAACTTCGGGTAGGCCGTGGCGCAGTCGGGCTGCTTTTCGCAGGCGGCGAGCGAGGCATCGAATGCGGCCTGGCCGTCGGTCGAGAAGCTCGCGGGCAAGACCATGTCGGGCGGCGCGACCGAGTCGAGCACCGCGCGCCGCACCGCGTCTGGAAACTGCCGCATGTACTCGAGCACCGCGCGCGTGCCGTACGAAACGCCGATGAGGTTGATCTGCGATGCGCCAAGCTGCTCGCGCACAGCGTCGAGGTCGCCCATCGCGAGCGTCGTCGTGAAGAAGCCGAGGTCGGCCGGCGTTTGGATGTACGGCTTTTTCAGCAGCGCCGCCTTGCACCGCATCAGCAATTTGATTTGCGCATCGTTGTCGGCCTGTTCGCCGAGCGATTCACGTTTCGATTCGGGGCAATCGAGCGGCGCGCTTTCGCCGGTGCCGCGCTGGTCGACGAACACGATGTCGCGCCGGTTGTTGAGCCGGCCGAATAGCGGCATCACCTGCGGCGCGACATCGATCGCGCTCTGGCCCGGTCCACCGCCAATCAGGAACACCGGGTCGGGCCACCTCCGCCGCGCCATTGCCGGCACGACGACGTAATGCACGTCGACTTTCGGGCCATCCGGCCGCGCCGGATCGAGCGCGCGCCGCATCACGCCGCACTTCACGCTGTTGCGAAGGCCGGCGACGCGGCAGTCGGTCAGCGGCTGCGCGCTCGCGGCGCCAGCCGCAACGCTCTGCACGAGCGCCAGCGCGAGCGCGCCAGCCGCAACGCGATGGCCGCGCACTACTCGCCGAGCAGGCGCTTGATCTCGCCGCTCTTGATGAGCTTTTCCAGGTCGTCGGCGCCGCCGATCAGGTTGCCCTTGACGAACACCATCGGAAACGTCGGCCAGCCGCTCCAGGCCTTGAGCGCGCCGCGCGGCTGCCATTCGCCGAAGTAGCTGCCGTAGCCGAGGTAATGGAACGCGATCTCGGCCTTGCCGAGCAGGCGCCGCGCGCGCCGGCAATACGGGTTGCCCGCCATGCCGACGACAAGCACGGGGTTCGACAGCGCCGCGGCGTTCACGTTGTGGACGATATCGGCGTGCCGGTTCGCGACCGTGTCGCGGATCGCCGAGTGGAGGCGTGATTCGTCGAGCGTCTGACGGGGCATGGGTGGGCGCCTTTCCTGTTTCGGAAAAGTCAAGAGCCTAGCGCATGGCGACCGGTCCATGGACCCCGTGACAGGAGCGGGTCGATGGTCACGAACGCGATGGGGAGTCAGGGCTGCGACGCGAGAGCCACGCAAATCTCGCCGTAACGCGGTGTAATGCCTCTTCCGCAACTCCTGACCGACGCACCATGAAGCTCTACTACAGCCCCGGCGCCTGCTCGCTCGCGCCGCACATCGTGCTCCATGAATCGGGCCTGCCGTTCACGCTCGTCAAGGCCGACCTGAAGGCCCACAAGCTCGAAGACGGCAGCGACTACTACCCGGTCGCGCCCAAAGGCCAGGTGCCGTTGCTCGAACTCGACAACGGCGAGCGCCTCTCGGAAGGCCCGGTGATCAGCCAGTACGTCGCCGACCAGGCGCCCGCGAAAAACCTCGCGCCGGCCAACGGCACGATGGCGCGCTACCGCGTGCAGGAGTGGCTGAACTTCATCACCAGCGAGTTGCACAAAGGCGTCGGCGGGCTGTTCAACCCCGCGATGCCCGACGACGGCAAGGCCGTGCTCCGCGCAAAGGCCACCTCGAAGTTGCAGTGGGTCGACGCGCAACTTGAAGGCAAGCACTACCTGATGGGCGACGCCTTCAGCATCGCCGATGCCTACCTGTTCACCGTGACGAACTGGACCGCCCACACCGGCATCGACATCTCGGGCATGAAGCACCTGGGCGCCTTCCAGGCCCGCATGGCCGCACGGCCTGCGGTGCAGGCCGCAATGAAGGCCGAAGGGCTGATGAAGTGATGACGGCGGCACGGCTCGGGGTCGCGCTGCTCGCGTTCGCGGGGTTCACGGCGTTCGGCGCCACGGCCGCGCGGCCAGATGCCGGCCGTCACGACGCGCAATTTTGTGTCGCCACCTTGCCGAACGCGCCGAACTGCGGCCCGGCACAAGTCGACCTGCGCGCCGACGGCACGGTGCGACTGCGCGTCGACGACATCGCCTACAACATGAAGCTCAACAGCAGCCAGGTCGCGGTGGTGGTAATGCACAACGTCGTGCAGATCGACGCGTTCACCGCGCCCTACGCGTGGGTCGGCAACACGCTGCAGTTTGGTGACGGCGATCGCAACGCGCGCTACGAGATTCGTTTCGCAACCCGCAAGCTTCGATAAGGAGCACACCTGTGCAGTTCAGCGACGTGACTCACCAGCGCTCCATGTAGGGACGCAAGTCGAGCTCGAAGGTCCACGCGTCGCGCGGCTGCATGTGCAGGTGCCAGTAGTTCTCGGCGATGTGATCGGGGTTCAGGATGCCGTCTTGCTCCTTCAGCGCGTAGCGCTCGGGGAAGGTCGAGCGGATGAATTCGGTGTCGACCGCGCCGTCGACCACCACGTGAGCCACATGCACGCCCTGCGGCCCCAGTTCGCGCGACATGCTCTGCGCCAACGCCCGCAGCGCGTGCTTCGCGCCCGCAAAGGCGGCGAAGTTCGCGGCACCGCGCAGCGCAGCCGTTGCGCCCGTGAAAATGAGGGTGCCGCGGCCGCGCGTGACCATGCGTTTGGCCACCTCGCGCCCGTTCAAAAAACCGCCGAAGCAGGCCATCTCCCAGACCTTGAAGTACTTGCGTGCGGTCTCGTCCAGCACGCTGCAGGGTACGTTCGCGCCGATGTTGAACACCAGCACGTCGATCGGCCCAACCTCGCGCTCGATCTGCTCGACGAGTGCGATCACGTCGTCTTCCTTGCGTGCATCCGAACCGAAGCCGTGCGCTGAGCCGCCGGCCGCGAAGCGCTTCGCGATCGCGCCGCCGGTCGCGTTACCGGCGCCGATCACCAATGCCACCTTGCTGTCCGGGTTCGTCGCCATGGCTGATCTTCCTTTGAAGGACTGCGCCTCGTGGACTACGAACTCGCCCCATGCGCAAATCAGTCGAGTTCTTCGCGCTGTGCGCGCAAGCCGGCGCCGAGCTGGTCTACCGGCCGATGCTGCTCGGCGGTGTGTTCCAGGCGACAGGCAACGCCTCGCCTGCCACCGTGCCGGCCAAGGCCCACTACATGACCGCAGACATGGCGCGCTTCGCCCGCCGATACGGTGTGCCGCTGGCCACGAACCCGTTTTTCCCAATCAACACTTTGCTGCTGATGCGCGGCGCGACCGGCGCGTCGATGCGGGCGCCCGAGCGCTTCGCGCCTTACCTGACCGGCGTGTTCTATGCGCTGTGGGTCGAGCCGCAAAACCTCAACGATCCGGCCACCGCCGCTGCGGCGCTCGCCGCGGCCGGTTTCGACCCGGCCGAGGTGATGGGCTGGGCCAACGACGCTGAGGTCAAGACCGCGTTGCGTGCCACCACCGAAGAAGCGATTTCGCGCGGCGTGTTCGGCGCACCGACGATGTTCGTCGGCACCGACATGTTCTTCGGCCAGGACCGGCTCGATTTCGTGCGCGAAGCGTTGGGTTGAGAGCCCGGCCCGGTTCGACTGGTGTTAAAACGTCGCCTCTTCCAACCAACCCGAGACAGACATGAGCGCAGACAGAGACCGCGGCACCCGCCGAGAAAAACAGAAGCGGGCGAAAGACGAGAAGAGGGCCGCGAAGCAGCAACGGCCGGCTCCGGCCAAGCAAGCGGCGGCCTTGACCGCCTAACCGTAAAGCGCCCCGCTGCGCCGCTTTACGCAGTCGCCTTCAACGCCCGCTTGAATAGACCGGCACAACTCACGCGCTTCGGATCGCCCGCATCGAGCGCGCTGCACACGCCGTCGAGTTGCGCCTGCAGGCGCTTCATCGCCGCAGCGTGTGCACCACCCTTGTTCCACGCCTGCAGCTTGGTGCCGACGCGCTGCAGCGAACGCCCGCTGCGCTCGTAGAACGCGTCGGGCTGCTTCGCGGCTTCGGTCAACAACTGGCTCGCGGCTTTCTCGATGCGCGCCTCTTGCGTCGGCCCGAGCTCGACCAGCGCGTTGACGTAGCTCGCGCCCCATTGCAGCCGCGTGGCGGGGCCTTCGCTTTTGTCGAACGCCTGCTCGTACCAATCGAGCGCTTCGGTCTTGTCGCCGCGCGCCTTCGCATTGCTGGCGAGCTCGCTCATCAGGTAGTAAGGCGAGTGGCTCTTGGCAAGGTTGGCTTTGAGCAAGGCGTCGGATTCGGCGCCGAGGCCCGCTTTCTCGAGCAGGTAAGCGGCCGCGGTGATGACGGCCTGGCGTTCGTAGCCGTCGGTGATTTCGCGGTCCGCGCGAGCGGTTTGCGCGCGGATGTCGGCGAGCAGTGGCACGGGCAGCTTCGGCTTGATTGCTTTCGCGCCATTGCCTTTGGACGCTTCGATTGTCGCGAGGTCGACCTGCGCGATGAGTGCGCCCATGCGGTCGGCGCGCGACAAGCTGGTGTCGGCTTCGAAGCGTTTGAGCGCCGCGTCGAACGCGGCCAGCAACTCGGCGCGCTGCGGCGTGCCTTTGGCGCTGAGCGCGCGCGTGATGTCAATCGCGGCGTTGGTCAGCACGTCCATGTGGGTGCGTGCGGTGGGTGCGTCGGCCAGCACCTTCAGCAGCGCGGCTTGCGCCGTGGCATCGGGCTTGGCGGGCTGCTTGTCGTCGACCGCGGCGAGCGCTTTGAGGCGCAGGCGGGTCGCGATCTCGGCCTGGTCGGCGGGGCAGGCATCGGCGAGTTGCGCGAGCAGCGCGTGCAGGCCGTCTTTGGGCACGAGTTGCTGCTGGTCCGTGTCGAAGGAATAAAACGCGAGCAGGCGCCAGTCGTTCGCCGTCAGGCCAGCGCCGCCTGCCTTGGCCTGCGCCAGCACTTCTTTGACCGGTTTCTGCGCGTTCATGCCGAGTGTCAGCACTTGTGTGTAGCGCTCGGCTTCGACCTCGCCGGGCAACCGGGTCAGCTCGGTGCCTTGCGGGTTGAACAACACCATTGTCGGGTAGCCGCTGACCTTGAATCGGGCGCCGAGCTTTTGCGCACCGGGGCTGTCGCCGTCGATGTAGACCGGCACGAAGGCACGCGAACGCTCGATGAAATCCTGCCGATTGAAGAGAGTGGCCTTGACTTGGTTGCACGGCGGGCACCACTTGGCGCCCCAGTAGACGAACACCGGTATGGCCTCGACCCGGGCCAGCGCGAAGGCGGCGTCGACATCGGCATCGTTCGAGGCGTACTTCCACGCGATGCCGGCATCTGCATGTTCGGCCGGCTTCGCGGCGGTCATGGAGGGGGCCGCAGCGGCGACCGGCCTGGCGACCTCGGCGGGCTTCGAGCACGCGGCCAATAACGCAGCCGATGCGACGACGGCAACAGCAACGGCAGTCAGTGCGGGGTGGGCGGTGCGAAACATCGAAGGGCTCCTGGCAGCAGTGCGCAGTGTAGGGATCGGCCGTCGGATAAGGTGACTGCAACGGCAACGGCAACGGCAACGGCAACGGCAACGGTGGTCCGCGCGCAAAGGAGGGAAGGAACGGGCGCCACCTGCCCGGTATGCCGGGTGGCCCGTTCCAGGGTCTGCCCGGGCTCGAGAACCTCCTTGGTGGAAAGGTGCTGCACGGTGACGTGACAGCGACCGCCGGCGGTTCGGTGCAGTCGCTGGTGTTCCAGCGCGGGGAGGTCACTGCACTCAGTGACACGTCGATCACGCTCAAGAGCTCGGACGGCTTTGCGGGCACCTACGGTCTCAGCGCCACCACCCGATCACGCGGGGCTTCCCTCGTGAAGGGTGGGCAGGGGTTTGTCCTGGCACGTGCCTCGGACAAGGTCGCGATGTCCATGCTGGCGGCAGGTGGCTCGGAGCCGGAGCCGAGCAGCTAACCCGCGCCCGCACTCTTCATGACTCACGGCCAAGCGCTCCCCAGCGGAGAGCAGTGGACCATCCGGCACGGCGACCACGAGGCGGTCGTCGTGGGGGTGGGCGGTGGCCTGCGCACGTACACCTTCCGCGGTCGCGACGTGCTTGCCGGATATCCATCCGAGGCCAAGTGCTCGGCCGGCCGAGGTCAGCTGCTGATGCCCTGGCCCAACCGGATCCGGGACGGCAGGTACTCCATGTCCGGCCAGAGTCACCAGCTTGCCCTCAGTGAGCCGGAGCGAAGCAACGCGATCCATGGCCTGGTGCGATGGGCCACCTGGTCGCCTCTGACCCGGACCCCACAGGACAAAGACATGATCGCCCTCGGATGCCGGCTTCCTCCGCAACAGGGGTGGGATTGGAGCCTGGATCTCTTCGTCACCTACGCCCTGACTGACGAAGGCCTGGTCGTGACGCCGCGCGCCGTCAACGTCGGGACTGGCGGCGCACCGTTCGGCTTCGGTGCCCACCCCTACCTCTCCGTCGGTGAGGACCGCGTGGACGAGGTGGAGCTCGGCATACCCGCGGGTTCCCTTCTTGCGGTGGACGATCGGCTGCTGCCCAAGGGAGTTGCTGCCGTGGACGGAACCGATCGGGACTTCCGCAAGCCGAGGCCGCTGGGAGAGACAGCGCTCGACACAGCCTTCACGAACGTCGCTGCGGACACCGACGGTCGGTGGCGGGTCACCCTCGCCCACGTCCACACTGGCCGCGCCGTCACGGTGTGGGCGGACGCCACGGCATACCCGTGGTTGCAGGTCTTCACAGGTGACTCGCTGCCAGCCGGGGCCCGGCGTACCAGCGGCATCGCCGTCGAACCGATGACCTGCGCGCCGGATGCCTTCAACTCCGGGGACGGGCTGCTCGTCCTGGAGCCCGGGCAGCAGTTCACGGCGTCGTGGGGGATCACACCCCGCTGACCGCCGCTGCCGGGGGCCTGATTCCGTTGGCCCGAGCGGGGATCCGGCGCTCGACCGCGAGCGCGATGACGCTCATGACGGCGCAGCCCAGGATCAGCATGCTGATGAAGGCCACGTTGAAGCGGGCGCCGAGCATCACCCCAGCCACGACCGGACCGGTGACGGCCGCCAGCTGGAAGGCGCCGGCCATCACCGCGTTGTAGCGCCCGCGCAGATGATCTGGCGACAGGTCGTTGGTGATCGCGGGGATGGTCGGCTGAAGGAGTGTCTCGCCCAGCGCGAACACAGCGCTGCCGCCGATGATCAGTGCCGCTGCTGTCCCGCTGCCCGGCAGCAGGCCGGAGAGGCCGGTCATCAGCCAGGACACGGACCATAGCGCCGACAGGACGAGGATCACCCGGGTGCGGCGGCGGCCTTCGATCCGCTGCAGCACGAGTAGCTGCAGTAGCACGATGGTTGCGGTGTTGGCTGCGAAGGCATAGGCGATGGTGCGCGTCGAGACCTGCCCCACCAGCCGCGCATACGCGGTGAAGCCCGCCTCGGACTGCGCATAGCCCACGAACGCGGACAGGAAGGTCAGCGCGATGACCGGCGCCATCGCCTTGTCCCGCAGGATGTCCAGGTACGACGTCTGGGCCGGTAGGCCGCCGTGCTCGCCGACCGGCCGCTCGACCTTGCCGCTCACTTGTCGAAGGGGCCCGAGAAGAACGGCAAGGGGAGCAAGAAAGCTGAGCGCGTTGCCCAGATAGATGGCGACGAACGTTCCTGGTCGCTGGACGTCGACGATGGAACCCGCGAGCAGGCCTCCGATGCCGATGCCCAGGTTGACCAGGGTGAAGTTGATCCCGAAGTAGCGCTGCCGGATGCTCGAGGGCACCACGGCGCCGATCATGGCGTTGAAACCGGGCCAGAAGACGCCGCCCGCGGCGCCCAGGAGACCCAGGGCCCATGCGGCCATGAGTGGGGTCGAGGAGAACGCGAGCAGGACGTTGCCCAGCATCTGGGCCGTCATTCCGGCCAGGATGATCCGCCGGGCGCCAAGTCGGTCGATGAGTGCTCCGGCCGGCCCCACGACTGCTATGCCGACGATGGCGGGCACCGCCAGCAGGCTTCCGGCCGTCTGGATCGTGAACCCGCGCACCTCATGGAGGTAGATGAAGCCGAATGGCAGCACGAGCCCCGTGCCGAGCGTCTCGACCGCCACCGTGGACAGCAGGAACTTGCCCTCGCGCGGCAGGTCGCTCCAGAACGATGCCAATGACGGACGGTCATCTGCGGGGGCGGTCACCGGGCCCAGTATGGCGAAGGACAACGACGGTCCTCAAACGGTTTGTTGGGCCAGAGCCGTTGCTCGGCCATGCCGATCGGGTGCCTGGCAAAACCCCTTGGCGCTACCGGTTAGCCTTGGGACCAGCGCAACGTGCGTCATCGCGCCCTGCCCGCTTGTGGCAGTGGCCGACATATGAGCAAGAGGTGGGCTGTGCCTACAGGCAAGGTCAAGTGGTACGACGCCGAGAAGGGCTTCGGCTTCCTCAGCGACGACGAGGGCGCTGACGTCTTCCTGCATGCAGACGCGTTGCCCCGGGGCATCACGACGCTCAAGGGCGGCACGCGGGTGGAGTTCGGGGTCGTCGAAGGACGGCGTGGCGCTCAGGCGCTCTCGGTTCGTGTTCTTGACCCCGCACCGTCGGTCGCCGCATCCGTGGCAGCCAAGAACCGCACGTCCCCGGAAGACCTGACCGTCATCATCGAGGATGTCATCAAGCTTCTCGACAGCGTCTCCACCACGCTGCGCCGCGGCAAGTACCCCGACAAGGGCACGGCAGCCAAAGTCGCCAAGGTGTTGCACGGGGTTGCGGGTCAGCTCGAGACTGGCGCTTGAGCCAATGAAGATCAAGTCCGACGCGATCCTCTTCGCCGCGATCGAGCAAGCTCGTGAGGCCGCGGAGAGCATCGCCGAGCCGGGCACCGTCGGGGAGCACCTCGGTGCCGTGATGGATGAAGAGCGTCTTGCCACCCACTACTTCGCGTGCACCGCCACGGCATACCCGGGGTGGCGTTGGGCGATTAGCGTCGCGAGGGTTCCTCGTGGCAAGAAGGCCACGATCTGCGAGACCAGCTTGATGCCCGGTGACGGTGCACTGCTCTCCCCTGAGTGGCTTCCTTACGACCAGCGGGTGGAGGTGGGTCCGGTGTCCCCGTCATACCAGCGCTGCGCAGCGTTCTCGCGGCCCTCGGAGGACAGGACGCGCTTGCGACCCAGCCCGAGCTCCCACTGGGCCATCTGGTCGACGTCCTCGTCGCCCGTCGCCTCGAACCCAGGCTCGAGGTAGTCGTCCTGCTCCTTGTAGGGCAGGACGTCACCGGCGCTGAGATCCCCGGGAGCCAGCCGCTCGGCATACGGGAGCCACTCGGGCGACAGGATCGCCCCGATGCCGGGCACGAGGCTGGTCTC
>ENA-OFCI01000508-OFCI01000508.1-metagenomes-genome-assembly--contig:-NODE-508-length-23014-cov-3.456901_pt1 | contig 23014 bp, 27 predicted proteins | sample MGYA00153391_OFCI01 | MGnify analysis MGYA00153391
GAGCGCCCACGAGAAGGAGATCATGAGCTTCTCCGGCGACCTCCTTAGCAGCCAGCCCTGGTTGCTCGCGGTCGTTCTGGTCTTCGCCTCGGCGCTGCTCTACTCACAGGCGGCCACGACCAAGGCCCTGATCCCGACCGCCCTGGCGATCGGCGTCGCACCGTTCGCGGCAGTCGCAGCCTTCCCTGCCGTATCCGCGCTTTTCATCCTCCCGACGTACCCCACACTCCTGGCGGCCGTGCAGATGGACGACACCGGAACCACCCAGATCGGTAAGGCGGTGTTCAACCACCCCTTCATCGTTCCGGGGCTGATCAACATCGCCATCGCCGTCGCGTTGGGTTTCGTGTTCGGCTCGTTCATTCTCTGACCCGATCCCCGGAACGTCCGCTGGATCCGCCCCGCCCCTACCGCCAGACGGTCTGGGCGAGGCGCTCCGGTTATGCCGTATGTGGACGATCAGTTGATCCCTGGCTATGACCGGCTGGGTCGATTCCCCAAATCTGGCCGACGGTCCAGCGGGCCCACCACGCGCGAGACCCCCACTGGTTGCCGACGTGGATAACCCGGCACAGACCGCGGTCGGCCAAGCTACCGGACCATAGCCGCCGATCCGCACGGATGGACGACATGCGTCTAACCGCCGCGAAAGCGGCCAGTTACGAGGCTCCTTCACCTGTCATGCCGAGTGGAAGACATTCGCCTGCGACACGGCCCGCGGATGCGCGGGCGAACCCATGTGCCTCCTCTCGATCCCAAAGGAGAATGCGGGGGCGCCGCGGTGAACTCACACGGCGGGGCACGGTGAGCGCCGAGCGTCACGATCGGAAGGCCCGCCCCGAGACTGCTGGTCTCGGCCGTCGTCAGGGCTTGCCAAGAAGGTGACGCCCATCGGTTTGTCTCTGCCGTTGCGTAGGGTCTCGTCCATGATCGACTTCCAGAACGCCAGTTACGTCAAGCTCAGCCAAGTCGACCTCGGCCAGGTAGCCGACCAGATCAACCCGTTGCTGATCGAGGGCGAGCAGGCTTTCGTGGCCTACAAGGGCATGCGCGACTATGTCGTCTTCACGAGTAAGCGGATCATCGCGGTGAATGTTCAGGGCATCACCGGCAAGAAGAAGGACTTCACCTCGCTACCTTTGGCCAAGATCCAAGCTTTCTCAGTCGAGACCGCGGGCACGTTCGACTTGGACGCCGAACTTGAGTTGTGGTTCTCGGGCTTGGGCAAGGTGAAGTTCGAGTTCAGCGGGAAGACGGATGTGGCCTACCTGAACAAGCTCGTGGCCCACCACGTCCTTTAATGGCTTTCGGAAGATTGATGAGCCGCTCCTCGCGCTCTGCCGGCAGTGCATGGACAGGTGCTGGTGTCGCCGGCGGGCATGGCCGCAGACGTTGGCCGATTTGGTCGACGAGTCGGGACCTGCCGGTCCTGACCGATGCGCTGTGGCGGCGCTGACCGCGTTGGACCGGCGGCCCGCGTGGCGACCCACCACGGCGGTGACGGCTCAAGCTGGCTGCCCGGCCGGGATACGGTTGCTCATGGTCAAGTTGTCCGGCCCTTGGTCCCGTTCAGTCCGCAAAAAGTCCGCAAGAAGTCCGCAAAACGTCCATAAACGTTGATCACCAATGGACACCATCCGACACTATCCGTGCAGGTCAGAGGCTCTATGGAGGCCAAATGCGCAGGTCAGATAGACGACCGAATCGCGTTTACACCGCGGTGGTCGTCGGTTCGAGCCCGGCCGGGCCCACGTGAGCATGAAGTCGAGTCAGACGGTCCCGAGTGTCCTGCCCTTGCAAGAGGTCGTCGCCGCACTGGAGCGCCTGTACCCGCTCGACACGGCCATGTCCTGGGACCGCGTCGGGCTTGTGACTGGCGACATGGATCAGCCGATCTCGTTGGTGTACTTCGCCGTTGATCCCACGCTGGCGGTGATCGAAGAGGCACGCTCCGCCGGCGCCGAGCTTCTGGTGACTCACCATCCGCTGCTCCTGCGCGGTGTGCACAGCCTGGCGACCACCAGCGCCAAGGGCGCGTCAGTCACCTCGCTGATCATCAACGACATGGCCCTGTATGCGGCGCACACCAATGCCGACGTCGCCTCACCGGGCGTCTGCGATGCCCTTGCCAGCGCCTGCTCCCTGGTTGACGTCGGGCCACTGGAGGTTGCCCGGGGGACAGGCATCGGGAGGGTCGGCTCGCTGATGGCTCCGCAGACGTTGGCCGAGTTCGTCAAGCACCTCGCCGCGGCGCTCCCCAGGACTGCCGGTGGCATCCGCGTGGCAGGTCCAGCCGATGCTCTCGTGAGTCGGGTGGCGGTAGTAGGAGGCGCCGGGGACGACAGGTTCGATGCCGTCCGGGCCAGCGGAGCCGACGTCTATGTCACGGCCGACCTGCGCCATCACCCTGCGCTCGAGGCGAGGGAAGAGGCTCGGGGCGGTACGCCGTACCTCGTTGATGCTGGTCACTGGGCCACCGAGTGGATGTGGCTGGAGAGCGCACGTTCCGAGTTGTTGCGCGAGCTCGGGGAGCGAGGCAGTAGTTTGGACACTCACATCTGCACACTGCGCACCGACCCGTGGGACTTCGTGATCGGAGCCAGCGCGAGCGACATCACCGGAGGTACGTCCTGAAAGCCGACACGAGCCGTCAGTGGCGTCTGCTGGACCTTCAGGCCCTCGACACGCGTGTGGACCAGATCGCGCACCGCAGGGCCACTCTCCCCGAGCTAGCCGAGCTGAGCGCTCTCGAAGCCAAGACCTCCGCACTGGACGACGACCTCGTCCGTGCCCGGACGGCCCTGGATGATGTCCAGCGCGAAATCGCCAAGGCCGAGTCCGACGTCCAGCTCGTGCGCGAACGCAGCGCCCGGAACCAGGCGCGCATGGAAGCCGGTCAGGGAACCGCCAAGGACATGCAGGCCCTGCATCACGAGGTCGAGTCGCTGGGCCGCCGACAGTCCGACCTTGAGGACATCGAGCTCGAGGTGATGGAGCGCGCCGAGGGTCTGGCCGCCGACGTCACCAGGCTGGAGACTGCACGCGCCGAGCTGACCGATCGCGTCGAAGCGCTGGAGGCCCTGCGCGACAAGGCCTTTGGCGAGATGAACGCCGAGGTCGAGCAGATCGGGCACTCCAGAGGTGACGTCGTTGCCGGCGTCGGGCAGGACCTGGTGGACCTCTATTCGAAGATTCGGGCATCCAGCGGGGGCATCGGTGCGGCCGTGTTGCGCCAGCGTCGTTGTGAGGGATGCAACCTGGAGCTCAACCAGGTGGACATCAACCGGTTCACAAGTGCTGAGCAGGACGAGGTGCTGCGCTGCGAGGAGTGCCGCCGCATCCTGATCCGCACCTCCGAGTCCGGCATCTGAGCTGATTCCATGGGCGGAAAGAACGGGACCGGTAAGCCCGGGAGTGCGACGCCAATACCGTTGACGGGGTGACCGCGCTGACGGCCGACCTGCGCCCGTCCACGAGGATCGTGATGGTCCGCCACGGGGTCACAGATTTCACCGCTGCGGGCAGGCTGGACGGGCGAGGAGGACCTGACCCCTCGTTGAACTCAGAGGGCAGGCGCCAAGCCAGGGCTGCCGGCGCGCGGGTCCGAGCTCTCATCGAGGACAACGCGGCCCCCGTCATCACCTCCAGCATGAGACGCGCCGTCGAGACGGGCGCCGCGATCGCTGGCATGCTCGGTGTTCGCGCTCAGATCGACGCCGACTGGGACGAGCAGTGCTTCGGGGACTGGGACGGCGAGAGCGTCGGCCTTCTGGCTGCCAGGCACCCGCAGGAGCTGCGGAGCTTCCGGGAGGACCCGCACTACTCCCGGCCCGGTGGCGAAGCACACGTCCTGCTCCAGGCCCGCGTCCTGGCCGCGTTCGAGCGGGCAAGCTCGGCCGGGGACACGGTGGTCGTCGTCAGTCACCGCAAACCGATCGTGACGGTGCTCTCGCATGTTCTGGGCATCCCTCATGACCGGATCTGGAGGTTGGCAACGACGCCGGCGTCCCTGACGGTCATCGAGGTCGGGGCCGATGGAGGCTCCTCGGTTGCCTTCGTCAACGACACGAGCCACCTGCGCTGACCACAGGCCCACAAACTGACCACAGGCCCACAAACTGACCACGCCAGCGGGCACGGGCGCCCATCGGACTGTGGACGGTTGTGGAATCCTTGCCCCATGAATGAGCGACGCGCGTGCACGCTGGAGCAGGCATGAACTACGCCGGCAACGTAGACCCTTCCGAAGCGTATGCCGTGCTGCAGGATGACCCGGATGCCGTCCTTGTCGACGTGCGAACGAGTGCGGAGTGGAGCTACGTGGGACTTCCCGACCTCTCAACGATCGGCAAGCATGTCATTCCCCTTGAATGGCAACGCTTTCCGGACGGCGCGCTGAATACAAGCTTCGTGGAGCAGCTGTGCGAAGCAGGTATTGGTAAGGGTTCACCGATCTACTTCCTCTGTCGCTCGGGTGTGCGCTCGGCCGCCGCTGCCGAGGTGGCCACGACCGCTGGCCTCGGACCGGCATACAACGTCTCCGATGGCTTCGAGGGTCCGCTGGACGACGAAGGTCACCGAACGGTCGCTGGCTGGAAGGTCGCGGGACTGCCTTGGAGGCAGGGATGAGGCAGCTGCGTCCGGACACATTGGCGGTCCGCGGGGGCCTGGCCCGTAGCGGGTTCGACGAGACCTCTGAGGGACTGTTCCTGACCTCGGGCTACGTCTACGCCTCGGCGCAAGAGGCAGAGGCCGCGTTCAAGGACGAGATCGACCGTTTCGTCTACTCGCGCTATGGCAACCCGACAGTGCGCATGTTCGAGGAACGGATGCGACTGCTCGAGGGCACGGAGGCGTGCTTCGCCACGGCCACCGGCATGTCCGCCGTCTTTGTCGCCTTGGCCGCACTCTTGGCCAAGGGGGACCGGGTCGTCAGTGCGCGTGGGCTGTTTGGTTCCTGTTTTGTGATCCTGGACGAGATCCTTCCGCGCTGGGGGGTGGAAAGCGTCTTCGTCGACGGGTCTGATCTGGAGCAGTGGCGGGCGGCGTTGTCGGAGCCAGCGGCCGCGGTGTTCTTCGAGTCGCCCAGCAACCCGATGCAGGAGCTCGTTGACGTTGCGGCCGTGTGCGAGCTGGCTCACGACGCGGGGGCCAAGGTCGTCGTCGACAACGTGTTCGGCACCCCTGTGTTCTCCAAGCCGCTTGAGCTGGGCGCGGACGTCATCGTCTACTCGACGACAAAGCACATCGACGGGCAAGGGCGCACGCTGGGTGGGGCGATCCTGGGCACATCGGAGTTCATCAACGGCCCGGTCAAGAACCTGATGCGCCACACCGGGCCGTCGATGTCGCCGTTCAACGCCTGGGTGCTGCTCAAGGGTCTGGAGACGCTGTCGTTGCGCGTCAACCGGATGGCCACCTCGGCGATGGAACTGGCGCGTGCGCTCGAAGGGCACTCGAAGATCTCGCGAGTGATCTATCCATGGCTCGAGTCGCACCCTCAGCACGACCTTGCCAAGAAGCAGATGTATGGCGGTGGGACCGTGGTGACCTTCGAGCTGGTCGGCGGCAAGGACGAGGCCTTCGAAGTGATGAACGCCCTTCAGATCGTCGATATCTCGAACAACTTGGGGGACTCCAAGTCCTTGATCACGCACCCTGCCACGACCACACACCATCGTCTGGGTCCGCAGGGCCGGCTCGCGGTCGGCATCACGGACGGAGTTCTGCGCGTCTCCGTCGGCCTCGAGGACATTCGCGACCTGGTCGAGGACTTCGAGCGCGCTCTCGGCTGACCGACACCGAGCCCCAGTGCCGAGAACCGATGCAGTGCAGGCAGGTTGGTCAGGTTGGATACCGGCAGGAGGAGCGACGAGAAGCCACAAGAGCCAGGTGCGGCCACGGCCGGCGCGAGCAGCCCAGTGCCCGGCGACGTCGAAGACCCCTGCCGCGCCTGCGACCTCGGCTACTGCCGTGATCGCGACCAGGAATATCAGGACAGGGCCGACCTGCGTCGAAAGATCCAGGAGGGCTCTGTCATTCACCGAATGCTCGTGTCGAGAGTCCAGGGCTGGCCGGGGCGGGTGGGCTTGGTCAGCGTCGTCTCGAAGCGTTGGGCAACCACCCGCTGCAGAGTCTTTGCACTCCTGGCGTCAACGCCGGACTGGCACAGATGCCGGGCCACCAGACCGCGGGTGTGCTTGGCCATGTGCGTCGCCCCGGGCACGCGGATCTGCACCCAACGGTTGGCAAGGGGGTCCTGGGGAACCCAGGCTGCGGCATACGTGCTCGAGCGGGTGTCCACGATCATCCCGCGACCGGCCTCAAGCGGCAGAACACTGGCGAGGGGCGCGCGCCATACCGCCGCCAGTGGACCGAGGTCGCCGAGGTTCACCCCCATCGAGAGGCGGTATGGGGGGATCTTGTCGGCGGGGCGCAGGGCGCCGAACAAGGCCGAGACCACGACCAGCCAGCGGTTGGCGCGGCGTCGGGCGGCCGAGTCCATCGAGGCGAGGTCGAGCGCGTCATACAGAACGCCGGTGTAAAGATCCGCCACACGTACCGCGGGAGCAGACCCCAGACGAACGTTGTGGGCGATGTCGGCGCGCAGGTTGGCGCTGACCCCCAACAAGGTCGGGGCATCGGGGTGTGCGCTGATCTGAGCCAGGGCAGCTGCGACCGTCGCACGCGTAGAGGCGAGCTCAGGGAAGGAGAGGCGCTCGAGGTCTGCGGGCTTGCCCCTTGTGCGTCCCGTCTTGGACTCCGAGGGCGGAAGCAGAATCAACACATCCCAGAGCCTAGGCGGACCGATCACGGGGTCTGGGACAAGGGTTCTGGCTAGGGTGAATCCATGTCGATGCGACGGATCAGTCTCGTCAGGGGCAAACAGACGCCGGACCAGCAGCCAGGCGAGCATCTCCAGCTGACCCAGGCCTTCGACGCAGTTCGCGCAGAGCTCAAGGTCACTGGTGACTTCCCGCCGGAGGTTCTTGCGGAGGCGCAGGCTGCTGCCGGCTCGGCGGAGCTGCCCCAGCGGGACGAGACGGCGGTGCCCTTCCTGACGATTGACCCTCCGGGGTCCATGGATCTCGATCAGGCACTGCACATCGAGCGCGTGGGCAAGGGCTACCGGGTGCGCTACGCGATCGCGGACGTGCCAACCTTCGTCAGGCCGGCGGGCCCTATCGATACCGAGGCGCGGAGGCGGGGACAGACCATCTACGCCCCCGATCATCGCACCCCTCTGCACCCCGCGGTTCTCGGTGAGGACGTTGCCAGTCTGCTCCCGCACCAGGTGCGACCGGCCTTTGTCTGGGACATGCAGCTCGACCCGGATGGTGAGGCAACCTCGGTCGAGGTCTACCGGGCAATGGTGAGCAGCAAGAAGCGTCTCGACTACGCGCAGGTCCAGGCGGCGGTGGACGGCGCTACGGCCGACGAGTGCCTCATCCTGCTCAAAGAGGTCGGCGAACGACGCCTGTTCCTGGAGCGCGCTCGCGGCGGTGCGAGCCTGCCCTTGCCCGAGCAGGAGGTCCGTGTGGATGCCGCGGGCCATTACGTCCTGGCCTTCCGGCCTCCGCTGGCCGCCGAAGACTGGAACGCCCAGATCTCGCTGATGACCGGGATGGCTGCCGCCGGGATGATGTTGCACGCCGAGGTTGGCATTCTGCGCACGATGCCCGAGCCGGACCACGAAGCTGTCAAGCGCTTCCGCCGCCAGGCGCGTGCTTTGGGAGTCGACTGGCCCCCGACGGTCCTGTATGGCGACCTGTTGCGTTCGCTGGACCGCAACGACCCGAAGCATCTGGCCCTGATCCACGAGGCGACGGCATTGTTCCGTGGCGCCGGATACACCCCTTTCGATGGGGGGGTGCCCGAGCTGGTCCGACATGCAGCGGTGGCCGCTCCGTACGCACATGTGACAGCGCCCTTGCGCCGTCTCGTCGACCGCTTCGGCCTCGTTGTGTGCGATTCGATATGCAACGACTTCCCGGTCCCGGACTGGGTCCGCAGCGCGCTGCCCACCTTGCCGGAGATCATGAGCGCATCGGATCACCTGGCCAGCGCGGTGGAGCGAGCCTGCACTGACGCCGTCGAAGCGGCAGCCCTGCAGGACCGCATTGGTGAGAGGTTCCACGCCACGGTCGTCGACGTCGGCAAGAACGGTGGCCTCGTGCAGATCAGTGACCCGGCGATCCTGGCGCCTCTGGTTGGGGGATCCGCGGCTGACGCCGGGACTGAGGGCATGGTCGAGCTGGTTGAGGCAGATGTCGTCAAGCGCAGCGTTCGTTTCCAGGTGGTGGGGGGCGTCACGGCGAGGTGACGCGAGCAAGTCTGCCCCGGCTGGTGGCCACGGACCTGGATGGCACCCTGCTTCGCAGCGATGGCATGTGCTCGGAACGGACGCGAGCTGCGCTGGCTGCGGTCGAGCACGCCGGCGTTGGCGTGGTGCTGGTGACCGCCCGACCACCGCGGTGGCTTCACGAGCTTGCCGACCTCGTTGCCGAAAACGGGGTCGTTCTGTGTGCGAACGGAGCATTCGTCTACGACGTGCACAGCCGTCAAATCCTTGACGAGCGTTGCATTCCAGCCGGAGTCGTCCGGCAGATCGCCGTAGATCTGCGAGACGTTCTGCCAGGCATAGCCTTTGCGGTCGAGAGCCGGATCGGCTTCAGGCGGGAACGGGAGTTCCGCGGTGACCACACGACAGCTCAGGATGTTGTGGCCGCCATGCTCGAAGAACTGCTCGACCCCTTACCGGGCAAGATGCTGGCTCGAAGTGACGGGGTGCTTGCTGAGGATTTCCACCGGGTGGTCGAGGAAGTCGTCGGTGGTCGGGCTGTCGTCTCCTACTCGGGCGCCTCAGGTCTCGCGGAGATCAGTGCTCTAGGCGTGACCAAGGCTTCTGCGCTGGGGGAGTGGTGCGCCTCGCAGGGGATCGACTCAGCAGACGTCTTCGCGTTCGGGGACATGCCCAACGATCTCCCGATGCTCGCATGGGCGGGCCGGTCGTTCGGCGTCGCGAACGCACATCCGGATGTGCTCGGCATGGTGGACGAAGTGTGCGCCTCGAACGACGACGACGGGGTCGCCCAAGTTCTCGAGGCGGTCCTGCAGGGCATTCAGCACACTGACTGAGTGCGCGGATGCCGGCAACTCACAGCGCCTTCACCCACGGCCACTGGTTCCTGGCGATGAGCCCGGTCGGTGTCTGCAGCTGGGCCGACATGCGCACCGGGCTGGCCCACACCACCGAACCCGCCGACTACCGCGAGCTCGCCGTCTGATGCGCGTCCCACCTTGCTGCGCGACTGCGGCGGCATACGGCCCTATGCTGTTTCACGGATGAGTCGGTCAGACGGCCGCGTCGATGCTGAGGTCCCGGGCTCCGGGTAACGCACATCGCCGAGGAACGTCCGGGCTCCACAGGGCAAGGTGATGGCTAACGGCCACCCGGGGTGACCCGCGGGACAGTGCCACAGAAAATAGACCGCCACGACGAACCACCCGGCTTCGGTCGGACGGGCGTCGCGGTAAGGGTGAAACGGTGGTGTAAGAGACCACCAGCACTCCAGGTGACTGGAGTGGCTAGGTAAACCCCACCTGGAGCAAGGTCAGACAGCAAGCGTTCGAGGGCGGCCCGCCCGAGCTTGTGGGTAGACCGCTAGAGGTGCTCGGCAACGAGTACTTGAGATGGATGGTCGTCCGTCGCGTGCTGGCAACGGCGCGTGATGACAGAACCCGGCGTACCGACCGACTCATCCACTTTTAGGCCGCTGACCTGCGACGATACCTTCAGTCGGTGCCGCTGGTCCGCAGGGAGTCCGCAAGAAATCCCGCTAAGACCAGATCTACGGCCTCACGAGTGCGGTCGTCAGAGTCCGGCCAAAGGTGCGAGTAGGTGTCCAGAGTCTCGGCCGCGTTGGCGTGTCCCAGTCTTGGGCGGCCCAAAGAACGGCACCCGTCCCGAGATGCACACGAGCTGCCGATCGACCGTCAGAGTGCGTCGCAGGAAGTCGACCCGTTCGAGCGTGAGGCCGAAGACTTCGCCCTGGCGCATCCCGGTCCCCACCGCGAGAAGGACGAGGCCCCGGTAACGCTCCGGCATGGCCTCCACGAGCGCTCGAACCTGCTCGGTGGTGATCGGGGGCTCCACCTTGCGCTTTTCGACCTTTGGCAGCCTCGTCCCGACGCAGGGTGAGGACGCCAGGCGTCTGTCGGCAACAGCAGACTTGAAGATGGCAGACAGCACCCGGTGAGCAACGCCCACCGTCGCGGGGGAGAGGGGGCGACGAGATCCAGCCCTCGGGACTGTGACAGCCGCTTCACGAGCGACTGCACATCGGACGGCAGCACACTGGAGATGGGCCGATCACCGAGCACCGGGTAGACGTGCCGACGCAGGATGCCCTCGACCTGGACGACCGTGCCCTCACGGTGGGCCTGAGCGGCTCGCCACTGCTCGGCATACTCGCGCACGGTGACCCGACCGGCCTTGGGGTCCACGTACTGCCCAGTGACGACGCTGGCCGTCGTCTCGTCCAGCCAGCGCTGAGCATCCACCTTGCGAGTGAAGTGTCGCGAGTGCTCCCTGCCGCTCTCGTCGCGATAGCGCGCTCGCCACTGCCCGTTTTCGCGCTTCTTGATGCTCGCCATGTCGCCTCCTGAAGGATCTGTGGCGCGGAGTCCCGAACGACGAGATCATCCGCTTGATCACTGGCGTCGCGCAATGCTCAGTCGCAGGCCCGTGGATGACGGGACTGTTCTTCAAGCCAGTGGACAACGTCGTTTCGCCAGTAGCGGACGGATCGGCCAATCCGGAAACCGTGCGGTCCAGTGCCGAGGTGGCGCCAGTAGCGCAGCGTCGCTACCGGGACCCGGACGAGTGTGGCCACCTCCTTGAGCGTCATCAGCTCGTCGTCGGCGTGGGGGAGTTCTCGGTGCAGGGAATGTGATGTGGTGCTCATGCTGGTTCTCCTTGGTTCTAATCTGTCGGGTACGACTGGGGCTGGTTTCAGATTGAGCCGCGAACGTCACCGACTTCGTTCCCCCAGGTATCGAGTTCCAGGGGGGTGCGTCCAAGGGAGCGTGCGTTGTTGCAGGTCAACGGACGTTCCCCCGAAAATCGAGAATGTTCCACGCTTCCGAATCTGAAGGGCCAAAATGAGGGGCTCGACGGGGCACGGCGAGAGAGATAAGATTGTCTTATGACCTTGCTGGCGGAGTATCGGGATGCACGACGCGACGAGGATGTCGCGCGGCTGCGTCGTGTCATTGCGCTTCGCGCGATGGTTGCCACGGGGATGAGTCAGCAGCAGGTCGGCGATGCGTTGGGTATCTCACAGCCGGCGGTCAGTCAGCAGCTCCGGTACGCGCCCGACCTTGAGGCCGTCCGTCCCGAGGAGCTGCTGGAGGCGGCTGCTCCCGTCCTGAAGGCGCTGGCGGCGGAGCATGGCTACCAGCGGCTCGCGGTGTTCGGCTCGGTCGCTCGCGGCCAGGCGCGTCAGGACTCTGACATCGACCTTCTCGTGGACGCGCCGCCAGGCACCTCGTCGTTCGCGTTCATCAGGTTCAAGCAGCTGATCGAGAAGGTTCTCGGCCGGGAGATCGACCTGATCTCATACGGCGGTCTGAAACCGAAGATGGACGATGACATCCGGCGTGACGCGGTGCTGCTGTGATGGATCGGGCGGCTGCCAAGGAACTTCTGCACATCGAGGGCTGGCTCGATCGGTCCGCGCAGATTGTCGAGCGTGGCAAGGACGCCTACCTCGCTGATGACCTTCTGCAGGAGGCAGGGGACTCGCTGATGATGAAGCTCGGCGAGGCCGCGAACCGGTTGTCGCGGCTCGACGTGCTCGCCCCTGCCGGCGTCGAATGGGCTCTGGCCGTGGCCAACCGGAACTTCATCATCCACCAGTACGACCAGATCAACCGCGAGCTGACCTGGCTGACGTTGTCGGTTGATCTGCCGGCCTGGCACAAGTCGCTCACGCCGCTGGTCGACCAGGCTCGGGCCGCGCTCGACGCAGACACCAGCTGACTGTCTGCGCTCAGAAGCCGATGCCCGGGCCGGCCCCAGGAGGGCGCGAGAAGGTTGGAATGGGCTCGGGCCGGCGGCGAGAGACAGGTGCCGGGTCGTCGTAGTTGTCGAGGTGGTGCGGTTCAACATAGGGCTCGTACTTGGCTGCCTCTTGGGCGGCGAGTCGGGCGGCATGCGCGGGGCCCAGGTCTGTCCGGTTTCGGGCGAACGTGAGGGTCCACTGCCCTCGGGCGTCGTCGAGATCCTCGGCGATCAGGTGCGCAGTATTGGCCTCGCGGCCGCGGGTCATGGCCACGTAGGCCGATGCCGCACCGGTGTGCTCGCTCAGGGCCAGGTGGGCGGTTCGGGTGGTCTCGCCCTGGGCCCCATGGGCGGTCGAAGCGTAGGCGAGCTCGACGTACTGGACGGCGTACCGGGGCGGAAGCTTCCGCGTGCCCGCCGTCCCGACGAGATGCATGGTGGCGTCGTCGCGCACGCCGGTGACGGTCCAGGTGTCGCGGTTGGCTACGCCGAGGTCGTAGTCGTTGCGCCGCGTGGCGACTCGGTCGCCAACCCCGATTCGCTTACCGCTGTCGGTGAACAGCATGCGGGAGTCGTCGACCAATCCAGCTGTGACGAGCCGCTCGCGAATCGCCTGATTGAGATCGGCCACCTGCTCGTGGGTATCGGCCACCACCAGCGCACCTGTGGCGGCTGCGTCATCGGCCAGCGCTGCGGTGCGTGACGTCTCGTCGCTGTGGACGACGATCTGGCCGCGTTGGACGAGCAGGTCGAACACCGCTTCAGGATTCTGCCCGGAGCGCATGGCGAGGCTGAGCTTCGCGTAGTTGGGGTCGGCGAACCGGTGGACCTTATCCAGGGTCAAGCGCGCGTCGGGGCTGGTCCAGTGCGCCGCGAGATCGAGGACACCGCCTCGTCCGACGGCGGGCAGCTGATGGCGGTCCCCGACCAGCGCGAGACGCGCGCCAGTCTCGTCGGCAATGGTCACCAGCGCGCGGGCGGTGTCCTGGTCCAGCATCCCGGCCTCGTCGATCAGCAACAAGTCACCCCGACACAGCACAGCATCGGAGGACGGGACGGAGAGCTCGCGGGTCCAACGGCCATCGTTGTCCCCGGAGAAGCCATATTGGCGCGCGAGCCACGCGGCGGAGTGCGCCTGTGAGCCGATCTGGGTCGCCACCACTTGGGCGGTCTTCAGCGTCGGCGTGACGACGATCATTCCGTATCCGGTCTGAGCGATAACGGTCCTGGTACCGGCCAGTGTGGCGGTCTTCCCCGCGCCGGCAGCACCCTCGACGACGATCAGTCGATGCTTGCCGGCCAGCGTGGCGACGGCCCGCATCTGCTTCTCGTCGAGGTCTCCGCCGGTGATCGTGACCGGGAGGCCGGGCGAGGAGGCGCGAACGGCGAACGAATTACTCAGGTCGGCCTCGACCCCCAGCACATCACGGGACGTCAGTGCTCGGATGTGCTCAGGTATGTCGTCGTCGAGCAGCGGCACGCTCGCAGCGACGGCACGTGCGGTCAGGTCTTCGGACAGCTCGATACGCACCGAGGGATCGGTGATCATCCCCTCGCGCGAGATGAGCAGCTCGACTTGGCCGCGGATGTCGGCGGCGTTCCATGCGGATCGCTTCGCCCCGAGCCGCGACAGGACAGTGTTGACGGCCGCGTCACGGTCCAGAGCGCCCGTACGCGCTGCGTGCAGCGCCGTCGGGCGAGTAGGGGAGCCGAATCCGAGCCGATGGAGCTCGTCAATCCAGCGGTCGGTCAGCACCGTGCCGTCGGTCGGGACCACCTTGTCGGGCCGTGCCTCCGACCACGCACGCCTGTCCCAGGTGCGTAACAGGTTTGGTCCCGGCTCCTCGCCGGGATGGGTGTCACGCCATGCGGCTTCGTAGCGCTCGATGTTCTTGCCGATCTGGCGCGCACGGGCCGAGAACGGGCCGGGGAACCCAGCCAGCTCGTTCACCTCGCCGGTCTGGCGGTCGAGCGTGAACCCTCCGTTGGCCAGAGCCTGCCGGAACTGAGGATCGCACATCACCGCCGAGTGACCGATGCCGTTGACGGCATCGATCATGTCGCGGACGCCGACAGTATGTAGGCCTCGCCACTTGCCCTCGGCCCATACGCGCGCGTTGATCTGCAAGTGCAGATGACGGTGTGGGTCGCCGGCTCTGGAGGTGTAGTGCCGGACGGTGGCTGCTTCGATACGCTCGACGGGCACCTGAACCTGTCGGCCCCGGGGACCGATCCGCGTCGTGGCGTGCTGGGCCAACCACCCGATGATCTGCTGGGAGGCTCGGTCTTGGGCTGCGTCATACGCCTCGGCGATCGCCGGATCGAGTGCAGCTGCCAGCGACCAGGTCTTCGGCCCGTTCACGACGACCTCCACGAACCGCACCGCCGCAGCGTCGGTGCGCACCCTGCCCTTGGGCGCACCCGTGGCCGGGTCGTACCCCCCGACCCACGCCTCATAGGCGTCCCCGGTCAGCGTTCCCCCATCACGCACCCCCACCTCGGGGGAGGCGAGGTAACGCTGCGCAACGCCGGTGCCCTCGCCCAGGTAGTAGTCATCCGCACGGCCGCGATCGGCCTCGACATCGCTGCGCGCAGCAGCCGGCGAGCCGCGATAGACCTTTAAGCCACCATGCATTTCCGAAACCAACCAACAATCATCAGTAAATACGTTTCCGGGCCGTCCGAAAGGCGACCCGACCTACCAACATTGGTAGCATGCGTGCCGCAATTAATAAAGAGTTGGTAATGTCTCTTTTGCGTTGAAAGTCGTTGGTAGCGTTATTCTTTCGTGTTAGAGGTCTTATTCTTTCGTGAAGTCGGCGTATTCGTCAGCGACGACGTCCTATCTCAGTGGAGGCACCTTGTCGGTGAAGCTGATCAGAGCACGAGGCGCTCGAGGGTTCGAAGGTGACCCAACTGGAGCGAGCCCGGGCGTCGGTGGTCATGAACATCAACGAGTCCCACTATTCGGCGATTCCTTGGGACAAGGAGGGTGAGGGATCGCGCGGGGTCTCAGGCGATCCGGCCCAGGGCGGCGATGTGGGTGCGACCATGGAGACGCAGTGCCCGGTGGAGGATCCATCCGCGGGACGGCCACAGTTCAAGAACCGTGATCAGCTTCGGTCTTCAACTTTCGCCAGCCGCCGGCGCGATTGTTGGCAATGATGTGTTTGAACATGGCGGTGAGGGCGCGCGCGTTGATGGTTTCGCCCTGGCGGACCGCTACCGTGCGGGCGGTCGCGTTGTCGTGCCCTGCGGTGATGATTCCCTCGGGATCGGGGACGATGGCGCCGTCATATAGGAAAACGTTGACATGGTCCTTCGCCGCCAATAGGGCGGCGATATTGCCCTGGAGAACGAAGTACGGGCGGTTGGAGCGCTTGATGGTCTCGGTGACCTCTGGGTCGGCGGCGTGGACCAGATCGCGGACCTCGCGGCAGATGGCCTGCTGCCAGTCGGGCAGGGCATCGATGTAGGCATCAACGCGGGGGTCAGCGGTGTCGACCATGGATCCACGATAGTTATGGAGGCCGCCTGTTATGGCAATCTGATGGGGAGAGTTCGAGGAGCTCACCGGACGCTACCGTGCAGAGCTTGAAGACCCCGTGAGGGCAGACGTACTGCAACACAGGGAGCTAGCCACCGCACAGCGGCTGACGTTCCCTCAGCGGGCGGGCCACCCCGCGCCTGGGATAGTGACCTGAGTGCGCAGCACTTGACCCTTCCAGGGCGCGTCCCCGCCGAGCCCGGCCATGCCAGGCCACCGGGCGGCGATCACGTAAAGGCTCGGTCCATCGGTCCCGCCGACCATGCAGGCGAAGCCACCGCGATCGAGGGGGACAGTCGCCAGCCGTTGGCCACCTTCGGCCACCCGCACGCAATACTGGCGCGGCACGTCGGCGTACCAGGCCGCTCCCTCGGCATCCAGGCAGATTCCGTCTGGCGTGGCGTCGCCCAGGTCGGCCCACACCCGATGACCGGACAAGCTGCCAGCCGCACCGATGTCGAAGCCGAGAAGCCGATGCCGATACGAGTCGGCGACACCAGCGTGAGGTTGTCCGCGGTGACGGCCATGCCGTTGGGAAACGCGATGTCCTGCGCGACTGTCCGGGCGATGCCATTGGGTGTCACGAGGGCAACGAAGCCGGGTCGGCACCGGGCCTGCCGGTGGACCATCGGTGAACTCGAAGTTTCCGCTGTTGACGTAGGCGTGACCGTGACCGTCGACCACAATGTCGTTTAACCCGAACGACGACAGCGCGGACAGGTCTGCGTAGGTCGCCAGGGTTCGTCGTCCTCAAGGGTCAGCAGTGCCATCTGCTGGTTGGACACCAGTACCGGGCGGCCGGCGGGTAGAAAGTCAAAGCACAGCGGCAGCGACTCGTGCCGGACGATCAGCTCGAAGAGACCGTCGTCGTCAATTGCGATAATCTCCCCGGCGATCCAGTCGCTGAACCACAGGCGGCCCTGATGCCATCGCGACGACTCCACCAAACCCAACCGGGTGCGAAGTACGTCCCCGACGCGATCCCCTTTTCTTTCGGCTGTGGACCAAGGCTGTCGCCCCCGAGGCCCACCGTTCAACATGTCACGCCCGAGATGATCGCCTCGCGCGTCGGAGCCTCCGCTCGGTTAGGCGTGTGCGATGTGCGCGGCGATCCTTCCCGCCTCGATCCTGATCTGACGGAGCATCCCGGCTGGAGAGACGAACTGACCGCAGAAGTAGAGCCCCGGCAGAGCGGTCGGACTCCCGGATATCAAGGGGATGCCATTGGGGTCGCACACTGCGCGCCACTGCACGAGGAACTCCTCAAGGGCGGGGCGGTACCCAGTTGCGAGCACCAGAGCGTCCAGGACCAAGGTCTCGCCGTCGGTGAATACGACACTGTCCTCGGTGAACCGTTCAATGTCTCCGTGAACGCGAATGCGCCCGGCGCGAATATGCTCCATAGTCCCAATGTCCAGTAGGGGGATGTGGCGGTCTCGTGCGATCTGCGTGTTCGGCCCGTAGGGGAGCTTGCGCAAACCGACCTTGCGGATGTCGCCAATGCTGGCGCGGATCATCGGCCAGGCCAGGGCGTCAGCCACTGCGGGCGGTAAGTGCTGCATCAAGACGCCCAGTTGAAGCACCGGGACGACCCCGAACAAGTCCCGCGGGATGACGTTGACTGGGGAGCGCACCGCCAGGTGAGGCTGCGAGCCTCGCTCCACCAAATCGATGGCCTGCTCACAGGCCGAGTTGCCGAAGCCCACGACCAGTACTGATCGACCATGCCACGGGTCGCCGTTGCGGTACTCGCTGGAGTGCATGACCTGCCCCTGGAAGGTGCGAAGTCCCGGCCAGGTCGGGCGAACAGGTTGGCGGTTGGCTCCCGTGGCGATCACCACGCTGCGCGTCCGCCACTCCTCGTCCCTGGTTGTGGCGACCCACTGATTGTCATGGCGCTCGAGGTGAGTGACTTTCTGCCCGAAGCGGGGTTCGAGCCGGTGGTGGACGCGGTAGCGCTCCAGGTAGTCCACAACCTGATCGCGAGTCGGGTAACGCGGCCAATCCGACGGCATGACCAGCCCGGGGAGGGCAGACGCGGACTTCGGAGTGTGCAGATGCAACCGGTCGTAGTGGTGACGCCACGCCCGCCCGACGACGTTGCTTGCCTCCAGGACCTCAAATCGCTGACCCGACTCCTTCAAACAAGCCGCGGTGGCGAGCCCTGCAGCCGATGCCCCGATGATCAGTGTGTCGACCACCCGCGTCATCGTCACAGGCTAGCCCGAGCACCGGGTCACGAACAGATCCGAAGGACCCCAACCGCCCCACCGGATCCGGCCAAATCAAGCCCCGGAGGACTGAACCAACTGACTCGCAGCGACGCGCTGCCTGTCATCGGCATGAAAGTGATATCCAACAGCGGAACGGTCAGGGGACGCATCGGAGCCAAACATCGGTGACCGTACGACCATCCGCGTACGGACACCGAACTCGGTCTCGATGCGTCCGGCCATCGTTCCCGTAACGGCATGAATTCGAAGCCGATGAGTAGCACAATGGGAGCTTGGGTAGCGTCCGCATTCGAGAACGACGACGCCTTGGATTGGGTCTCCCACCTCGAGGATGGAGCCGTGGACCTGGTTCGAGCGAGTCTCGCGGCCACGAAGGTTGACTACCTGGAATCGCCGGATGGCTCGGTGGCGATAGCCGCTGCGGAGGTGGTCGCAGCGGCCGTTGGTAATCCAGCAGCCAGTCTCCCTGCGAGTGTGACGAGGTGGGTGGATGCTCATGGTGCGAGCGTCGCCGACGCCGACGTGGTCCTTGCCCTCGTCGCGCTGGACCGTGTCACCGCTGAGAACTCGGAGCTCGCTGAGCTCTGGGCCGAAAGCGACGACCACAAGTGGTCGCAATCAGTTGAGGACCTTCGTAACCGGCTCAGCACCGCTGCCAAGTGATCGTCTGCTCGAGGCCCTCCTCGCGGCTCCGCCGCCACACTGAGCAAGATCGAACCCCGTCTGATGATGTGGGTGCGCTCTCCTGCATGATGGCTGGGTGCTGAGCGAACAGATTGCGACTTGGGGGACGGCCGACTTCCACGAGCCCGCGACTCCGCAATCAATCCGGGCAGCCGAGGCCAAACTCGGTGCTCCGCTACCGAGCGAACTCCGGGAGCTGCTCAGTGAGACCGACGGTGTCGTGGGCGAGTGTGGGCTGGGTCTTGTTTGGACAGCAGAGCGCATTGGTGAGGACAACGCCCGCTTCCGCTCGGATCTGGAGTTCGCCGACCTGTACCTGCCCTTCGAAGGTCTCGTCTTCTTCTCCGATGCCGGCAACGGTGATCAGTTCGCCGCCTCGCTGCGGGGGGCCCAGGACGTCTACGTGTGGAATCACGAAGACGACAGCAGGGTGTGGGTTGCCTCTACTGTTCTTGACTTCCTGAAGCGCTGGATGACCGACGAACTGACGATCTGAGCATCGCAGCCGCACATCGGCAGGAGCGCGCCCATCGCAAATGAGTGCGTTCAGCATGCCAAGGAATGCACGCCCGATAGCCTCAGTGCGTCCCTGCCTACCCGCCTTCTCCGCGTGACGGTGGTCGTTGTTGTCAGCCTCTCAGTGGGTCTTGCCATCTCGCTGTCGGTATCGGATTGGATCGGCGGTCCGCTCGCCACCTTCTCGCTCATCTACGGATCACGGATTGCCTGGTCCGGTTACGACGACGGTGCTCGGCCGCGAGACTCTGCGCACTAGCCGATGATCACCTGAAGACCTGATCATCGAGGATGTCCGGTAGTTGCCACCGTCCCGATTGCGGAACGGCCTACGGGGCAGTTCGGAGCCTCTGACGACCTACCGCAAAGTAGCCAGCCAAGTTCGCAAGCGGATGGCTAAACGGTCACGAGTGGGCTAGTTCGTTACCGGCAGGAATGGGCCTGTCATTCAGCTCGCAGGTTCGATAGGTTGCTCGTTGTTGAGGCAGGACCCATCCCAACGACGTTTCGAGGCGCTGTGACTGAGAACCCATATGGCGAAGGTCAACCCGGTGCAGACCAGGGATACGGTCAGCAGCCGACGCCGCACGGTTACGGTCAGCCGCAGGCCGGATCTGGTGCCGGACCCGTTGGTGGTCTCGGGCAGATGCCAGGTGGCAGTGAGATGCGGCAGGCGCAGCAGGTGCAGGCGCCCGCTGACGTGAAGACGTCGTTCACGTTGTGGATCGCCAGCATTGTCATCGGCGTTCTCGGCGGCATCATCGGCTTCGCGACGACAGACCGCGACAAGGCTGTCAACACCATCATGAACAACAACACCAGCGGTCTCACGAGAGCCCAGGCCAGCACAGCGATCACTGTGGGGTTGGTGGTTGCGCTGGTGATAGGGCTGATCCTGCTCGCGCTTGAGATCTTCTTCATGTTCAAGATGCGTGCGGGGAGGAACTGGGCCCGCATCGTGCTTACCGTACTCGGTGTGTTGAGTATTCTCTCCGGCCTAAACGGGCTGACCCAGGGCTTCAGGGTGGCCACTATTTTCAGCGCCATCTCACTGGTGGTGGTGATCGCGGCTATCGTGTTTATGTATAAGGCTGCGGCCAGGGCCTACTTCTCGACGCCGAAGCCACAGTACGGACACTGACAGGTTCCCTGGCAGCCGTGCAACATGGCCATCATTTGCCCGCTCCGACGTGATCTGACCGCGGTTGATTAGCAACAACACCCAAAGAACACGTCCGTATGACGATCGTCATACGACACCGAACATGGCTCAGATGCGCCCTGTCATCGTTGGTCCTGCGGGAAAGCAATCACAGGGCGCGGACCCACCTGGGCTACGGTCGTTGATGTGCGCAATGTGCGATCGTCCTGCACGTGCATCGAGCTCAGGAAGCCGGCGATCGCTCTGCAGCAGCAGGGGCTGCTTCCCCGACCGTTTCTCAATTTCGGACAAGCGGTCGGCGCTCGTGGCTTCGCTGCCGCCGATGTCGCCAACGCGCCAGCCCGGAATCGTCGGGCCGTGGTGCTCAGAACGAGCCATCGTGTCGTCGCCGTCCAGATTTCGCACGACCTCGACGGTCGAAACGCCAGGAATGCCCCGGCTGAAACACCACGCGGTGCGGCGGGTCGACGGTGATGTCGGCACCTCGGGCGAGGTTCGCACCCCTATCGTGGCGCTGAGGTCTCAGGACCCGAAAGCCCGGTCCTTATGGACCGGGACCTTCGCATTTCGGCAGGACGCTCATGAGTTACCGCCCAGCCGGCTGGTCTACATAACCCGCAAAGTATCCGCGCAAGTGGCACCGACCTCCTCAAGGATCTGGCAGTCGCCGCGGGCGCCGGGAAACTCCCCTCACTGTGGCGTCAGCGCAACCAGCCGTCACCGACCTTCTTGACCCACCAGTGGCCAAGACCCCATACATCACCGGCGCGCACGAGAGCGAAGACGATAATGGCGAGCCCCATGATCCAGTGGTCGTCGAACAGCGGGTTGGTGTACGTGCCGGCTGCAACACCCAGCGGGAATTCGGCGAGGTACATCAGGCCCAACAGGGTGGGGCCAGCGATGGCAGTCACCTTAAGACCCACGCCAAGGATCAGCGCCACGCCGATCCCCAGCAAAGCAAGCAGGAACAAGATGTCAACGGCGGGACCCATGTTCCCGATCGGCTGGAAGACACCGGAGAACCAACCAATGACCCCGCCCAGGTAGCCCCGTGCGGGGTGGCCGCCGTCGATCAGGCCCTTACCTGCCGGGGTCAAGTAGCCAAACCCGAAGATCTTGTCGATGAAGGCCCACAGGAAATACCAACCGATCACGATGCGAAGACCGGCGAGCACCTTCCTCGCAGAGGACGACCGAAGCACATCCTCTTCGTAAACGGCACCGGCGCCTGAAACGGCGTTTTTTACGGTGGATGGTGCAGTCGTTTTGTGTAACGTCATGTTGCTTCCCTTTTCTTGAATGGGTATAAGTAAGGCCTACGCTTGACGAACTGTCACGGCTGGGACCAAAGTCCCGGCGCTGGGTCACACTGGGGCGACAACGTGTCTAACTGTCCGTTAGTCCTCGGCTGTGGTCCCATTTGCACGACGACTACCGATGGACACCCCACAGCCAGATCGGTCGCGCCGTTCGTGGCTACGTCTTGAGACTCGCCAGGTCTGGCAGTTTTTCCCGGCGCCCCGGCGTCCCCATTGCGGGAACGCTTACTGACGCGTCCACACCTCGAGTTTGTCGCCGATCGACAGGTCCTCACCAGGCCGCAAGCGGATCGTCAAACGGCACAGTCGGGACTTGGTCGTAGGCGTCCGACTCGAGGCGTTCGACGCGTCAGTCAGCGTTTCCTGATTGGGACGGACGGTCTTGAAGGTGCGGTCCTTGGCGGCGGTTAGACGCATGCCGCGAGCGCCCGACTCGCGGCAGTTGCGGATGTTCCGGTGGCGCACATCCATGCGGCCTGTTCAGATGTGTCAGCGTCGGTGGGCGTCCTGATCGCCGCTAGCGACTGCCCTTTGGAGAATGCCGCGTGCCCGTGGCTGGACCGATGCGTCTGCGGTTTCGGCCGCGTCCAGGAGCAGAGCTGACCATTCAGCCGCGCGCGAGAACCGCCCGACATAGATGCCGACCCGGTGGCCCCGCGTATCGGACACGAAGAGCATTCCCTGTGATCGCCATGCCCCGGTCTGCTTGAACTCGATACTGGCCAGGGCGTCCAACTGCACGCGTTGACGGAACGGGCCAATCGTTCTCTCGATGAAGTCACCATCGAAGCGGAGCCTCATCAACAGCGCCCACCCACCCAGGGGCAGACCGATGAGCAGGACCCATGAAATCTGAAAGGCCATGAGCGCTCCGTCGGTGATCCAGGCGATCGGTACCATCAGGACGGTCCCTATCGCCGGCACCAGTTCACCGAACTGCGTCGGGCCGGCCACCTGCGGACTCGACGGGCCACCACTAGAACCTGCCATGACAGCTTCCTCTCGAACACCGCAAAATGTCTTCTCGGGTCAGTCAACACGGTGCCCGGCTGCACCGTCTCGACAATGGTCGAAGACGGCGGCCTGTTCGCCCGCCTGATCCGGTGAGCGAACGTCCTCAACTCGGCACCTCCGGATCACGTGCATAACCATGAAGAGCGGACGTCCTCACATCGGCATGTCCGGTAGTTGCTACCGTCCCGGTAGCGGAACGGTCTCCGGCGAAGGACCCGCCCCATCGCGGCAATGAGTGGACACTCGGGGTCACCTACCGTGCATTCTTCCTTTGCCCTATTTCGATGCCGGGGTCTGCTGGCGGGAACCCTGCACGGGGACGTCTGCGCCAGCAGTCGCGTCGTGCACTCGTCGGGATGACAGAGGCGAGGGGAGTCGAACCTCGACAAGGTCTGCGCAGCTGGGTGAAGTGTCGCCATCATTCCCGGTGCCGAGCAGTTGGATGTCTACCACGTCGGCGGATTCCTTCAC
>ENA-OFCI01000509-OFCI01000509.1-metagenomes-genome-assembly--contig:-NODE-509-length-23011-cov-6.059549_pt1 | contig 23011 bp, 14 predicted proteins | sample MGYA00153391_OFCI01 | MGnify analysis MGYA00153391
CCCGAAAAGCTCGAAGTCAGCCGCAGCTTCGCGGGGTTGTTCAAGGGGATGTAGGCGAATCAACGTGGCATGACCACCGGCGGCACCGGGCCGAGCAAGCTCGCAACATCAAAGTCGGCCGACAGCGCCGGGCCTGCGATCTTGACCATGCCGAAGCCGCTTGCCGGCTTCGAGCCGAGTTCGGGTTGCGCCGCTTTTGGCTTCGTAACCTTGCCTGTGCGCGCTGTCTTCTTGGTTGCCACGACCCCTCTGGAAAAGTATTGATCGAGCGATTCTCTAGTGTATATACAATGCACCGATGGATAACCTGAAAATTTCTGATGGCGTGTTGCGAAAGCTCGAAGAGCAGCACAACGTCACGAGGGCAGAGGTTGAACAATGCTTCAGGAATCGGCTTGGGCGCTTGCTCGTAGACAATCGAGCGCTGACCAAGACCAATCCACCGACACTTTGGTTCGTCGCTTGTACGAACAAGGAAAGGAACCTGAAAGTTGTGTACATACAAAGAGGAAACATTGTTGAACTAAAGACCGCTTACGATCCCAACGAAGAGGAGATAAGGATCTATAAGCGATTCGGCCAGTAGCCGATCACTTAAAGGAGAAAATGAAATGGCAAGGATCAAAGACACGACCGAGGCATGGGACAGCCGCGCGCTGGGCGCCGACGAAGAGCATGTAGGCATAGCCAGTCAGGACCACGAATCGGCCCTCGACGATGCGCTTGAGTTGCAGTCGATTTCCATTCGCCTGCCGAAGCAGCTGATCAATCAGTACAAGCTGATCGCGCATTTCCACAAGATTGGCTACCAGCCTTTGATGCGGGACGTGATGGCTCGGTTCGTGCCCAACGCCATCAGGGAAATCCTTGAGGCAGAGCAGGCCAAGTCAAAACTGGCCGCTGCACAAGCGAAGCACGTTGAGGTGAAGGTGCCGACAACGAAGGCGCTGGCGGAACCAGCGCGCAAGGCCGCGTGAACGTTCAAACCGCCACTAGCCCGCTTCGGCGGGCTTTTTCATGTACGGCGTGCTGAATCGCGGGAACAGCACGTGCAGATCGCGCCGCTTTCTGTCGTTCAGTGCGTCGACGATCCATGCTGTTTCAGCGGGCCGATCAATCGATCGGCCGGTACATCCGGCGACCACGTCGCGATGACCAGCGGATAGTCGAAAGCCTCGCTGGCTGGCAGCAGACGCGTGAGGGATGCGTCGGACTGCGACTCGATCAACTTCTTCGCGATGTCATGCGCGATTTCGATCGTCTCTTAAATCGTGCGCCCTTGCGCCACCAGCCCCTGAACCTCGTCGCTCGTCGCCAGGTACACACCCTCGGGCAGCCTCTCGATGTGCAACTGAATCATGTGTTCCATGGTTCACTCCAGAGGTATCGTCCCTGCGTCTCGCGGTAGCAAGCAATGGAGTTTTCAGCATAGGCGTGGCGCCTTTTTCGAGGCCGCATCACCCCAACGTCCACAACCCGTTGACGACGCGGGCGCGACCGAGGGCGGCGAGGGCGTCGAGGATCTGCGGGATGCGGCGCTTCCATGGGCCGCGGCCGGTGAAGGTGGCTTCGATCACCTCGAGCGCGATCGGCCGCGCGTTCGCGGTCAGCACGCCGGCCACGCCGCGCATCTGCTCAGGCAGTGTGTTCGGCCACGGGCGTTGGGGTGGCGCGAGGTCGGGCTTCGCGGCCCTGCCCGGCTTCCTCTTCGCGGGCAGCGCTACTTCGGGCGCGCCGAGGTCGAGTTCGTCCTGCGTGGCCACGGGCAACGCAGCCGCACCGCGCAGCGAAGGGTCCTGAAACTCGGGGCGCAGCCAGCGCACCGTGCCATGCGCTTCCTCGGCAGCGCGCTCGGCGTTGAGGGCGACGAGGCGCACCAGCAACTCTTCTTCGGCCGCGGCCTGCGCCGCAGGTTTCTCGGGCCACGGCAACGTGCCGCCGGGCTGGCCGACGAGCGCGGGCGCGAGGTCGGCCCAACCGTAAGCCTGCAGCACCAGCGCATCGAGCCGGTCGTGCAACTCGGCGAGCACGCTGACGAGGCCGTTCGCGTGCGTGATCTTTTCTTTCGCGGTGAGCGGGCGGCCGAGTCGCAGCGCGTCGAGCACGTTGTGCATGTCGGTCATCGTGAGCGTGGCGTGCGCGGCTTGTTGGCGCTTGCGGTGTGCGTCGAGTTCTTCGGCGGTGGCGGCGATCTGCGCGGCGAGGGCGGGTTGATCGGCGAGGTTGGGGAAAGGGACGGCTTCGAAGCAAGCGCCCTTCATGTAGCGCGGTCGGTCCTCGAGGGTGCCCCCCGCATTCAAGACCCAGCGAACGTGGGCGGCACTACTGAGGACGCCAAGCAGGGTCGCATCTGCGCTGCCAACGACGACAAGCGTCTGGTCCGGAAGAACGTGACCGGGCAAAAACGAAAACATGCGGTGCTTCGATGTGAGCACGGTCGCTATGAAGCGTGGCAAACCGGCGATCGAGAATCGAACACGAGGGTGGTTCTCGCCAAAGAGCCACCAATTGAGCCTTCGCGTGACACGGGGATTCTGATCGCGCTCAGGCTTTACCCTTTCGCGTAGCCACTGGAAAGCCTGAGGCTGCTCAATGCGTAAGCGGTCTACCGTGAACCCGTAGGTATCAATGACGGACGCACTCCGCGACGTTGCATTTACATCTCTGCCGTTCAAGTACGGCTTGATGATTGGAGGGTAGGCGTGAGAGCCGCCAATGTTCACCACCTGCTCCGGGGAAAGTACAAACCCTTCGCCGTGTGGGTACACGCCGACGTTGCATATTTCCGTGTTCGCCTCAAGCGATCTCGCAGCAAGCACGTTAGCGCCTATTGTCAGATCGGCATTAACGATTCCTCGCCTCGCACTAAAAGTCACGTCGCGACTGCCATCCGGCGACGACACCTCGCGCCAGACTCTGAGCAAGTCGCCCTCGTTCCGTCCGACCGCGCCGACCGTCATGCTGATCCGCACCGCCGCTCCGTCCGCGTTGTCCACCCACGGGTGATCTGGAATGGCGAACGCGAGCGACACTTGGCCCCCGACGTGTTCGGAAAGCGCCCGCTCGACAACCCGCCGATTGAAGGTCTGCGTGAGGCTGTTTGTGGTGATAAGCCCGAACCGCCGCGCATCGCCGCGCGCGACCTTCTGCGCCGCTGCGTGCCACCAGTGCATGACGAAGTCAGCGCTCTCGGGCACGTCGCTCCAAGTGCTACGCAGTGCATCAACGTATCCATCGCCGAGCGAGTCCCGCATCCTCAACTTGCCAATGAACGGCGGATTCCCCACGATGAAATCCGCTTTCGACCACGTCGCCTTGCGCGGGTTCGTGTACTGCGTCAGCGGCGTCTGAAACGCTTCGTCCGGCACCGGCTCGCCGGTCACCGGGTGCGGCTTCAAATGCACGCCGTCCCAGCGCGTCACGGCCCGGCCGCTCGCGTCCATCACGAAGTCGACGCGGTCGCAGGCGAGCACCGCGTCGCGGCACTCGATGTTGCCGTAGTCGTGGATCACCGGCTCGGCCACGCTGGTGCGGCCGTTGGTGCGGATGTGCCATTGCAGGAAGCCGATCCACAACACGAGTTCGGCGAGCGCCGCGGCGCGCGGGTTGATCTCGATGCCGAGCAACTGTTGCAAGGTGACGGTCTCGCCGACCCAACCGAGGTTGCCTTGGTGGACCGCATCGGTGTCTTGCCCGAGCGCGCTCAGCTGGTTCAGCACCTCGCCTTCGAGGCGCTTCAAATGCTCGAGCGTCACGTACGAGAAGTTGCCGCTGCCGCAGGCCGGGTCGAGCACGCGCGTTGTGCAAAGCTGGTGGTGAAAGCGGCGCACTTCGGCGCGGGCCTCGTCCATCCGGCCTTCGTTGGCGAGCAGCACGGCCGCGGCCTGCGCGTCGGCCCAGTCGGCGCGCAGCGGTTGCACCACCGTCGGCAGCACGAGCCGCTCGACATACGCGCGCGGCGTGTAGTGCGCGCCGCGCGCGTGGCGCTCGTCGGCGCCAAGCGCGCGTTCGAGCAGCTTGCCGAAGATGGCGGGCTCGACCTCGCGCCAGTCGGCGTTGGCCGCGCGCAGCAGGCCGTCGATCCGCTCGCGCGTGAGCGGCAGCACGTAGCCATCGGCACCGGAGCCTTTGAAGAGCTTGCCGTTGAAGCGCAGCACGTCGCGCTCGAGCACGGCGCTGAAGCCCCCGCGGTCCATGTCGGCACAGCACTTGCAACGTGTTGCGCAAGCGCGCGGGCTCGTCACGGTGGCGCAGCAGCAGCTCCTTGAAGCTGCGCTCGGGCAGCAAGGCCACGTCTTCGGCGAACATGCTGAACAGGCAGCGCGTGAGGAAGGCGGCGACACGTTGCGGCGGGTGTTGACCATGCGGGCCCGCGGCTTCGAGCGAAGTCGCGAGCGCGGCGAGTTCGTTCGAGACTTTGCGCGTGACCTTCGCGCTGATGCGAGCCGGGTGGAGCGCCTGCGGGTCGAGCCAGAGCTTGCGCAGGCGCTCGCGGATCGGCTCGCTGTGCAGGTCGGCCAGCGTGATGCGGTGCGAGCGCCGGTCGGGGAACGGCGTGTAGGTGGCGCCGCTGCGGCTGAACTCGGCGTAGAGCTCGATCACGTGGCCGACATCGACGACGACGAGAAACGGCGGCCGCCCTTCCGCAGCCGGCAGCGCGCGGGCGTAGCTCTCGGCCTGCGAGCGGGCGCGCAGGAGCGCGTCGTCGAAGCCTTTGGTGTGCGCGCCTGCACGCACCTTCTTCGCTTCGAGCACGAAGCGTCCGCGCTGGTAGCAGTCGATGAAGCCGTTGCTCTGCGTGCTGTCGCCGTGCGCGAACTGCACGCGGCGCTCGAACACGTAGGCGTTGTCGCGGGTGTCGTCGCGCGCCGGGTCGGGCTTGGGCACGCCGAGCAAGTCGCAGAGCTCGCCGACGAAGAGTTGGTAGTTGGCGCGCTCGGAGCCGGAGGCGGCGTGCCAGCGGGCGATGAAGGCGTCGATGGCGGGCACGCGGGCGGGGTCGGTCACGGCGGCGATCACAGGGCCGGTGTGATGCAGCTCGGCGCGCGCTGGCGTTCGACAGCGCTTGCGCGGCAATTTACTTTCAGAGACCGGTTTTTGGCATCGATCCTGCTGTTTGGCGAGAACCGGCACCGAACGCTCCGAATCGCCCGAAAACCGCAGTCGATCCGGTGATCGCTGTGACATCGCCGTTACGACGGCATCACTTCGGCGCTACTTCGGCGCGCCGCGCACGACACGAAACGCCAATGTTGAAAGCAGACGAATCATGATGAAAGCCGCACCGCGCCCACCGAGGCTTGCCACCGCCGGCATGCTGGCCGCACTCGCCGCGCTGATGACGGCCTGCGGCGGTGGCGGCGGCTCGACCGACACGCCGACCACCGTGGCCAGCACTGCTGCGGCGCCGGGGCCGGTCTCTGCACCGACACCGGCCGCGGGGCCAGTCGCAGCGCCGACGCCGGGCGCGGCTTCGGCACCCGGGCCAGCGGCTTCTGCGCCCGCCGCCGGCCCGACGCCAGCGCCGCCTGTGAGCCCACCGGCAGCACCACCACCGCCTCCGCCACCACCCGCAGCCGTGTCGACCCGCGACGCCGTGCGCCTTGCCGACCAGGCCACCTTCGGCCCGACCGACACGCTGGTCGCGTCGATCAAGTCGCAAGGCCTCTCGGGTTGGGTGAGCGCGCAGATGGGCGCCGGCAGCTCGCGCTACGCCAGTGGCAACGGCGGCGAGGTGCACCAGTTCACCGGCAGCGGCCAGTTCTGCGACGGCAAGGCCGACACCTGCTGGCGCGACTGGTCTTCGACCGAGCCGCTGGTCTGGGATTTCTACCGCAACGCGCTGAACCAGCCCGACCAACTGCGCCAGCGCGTGGCGTTCGCGTTGCAGCAAATCGTCGTCGTCAACAGCCTCGAAGTCAGCGGCACCTACGGCTTTCGCTCCTACTACAACAACCTGCTCGACAACGCCTTCGGCAACTACCGGCAGGTGCTCAAGAAGGTGGCGCTCTCGCCGGTGATGGGCGACTTTTTGAACAACGCGAACAACGACAAGGCCGCGCCGAACGAGAACTTCGCGCGCGAATTGCTGCAGCTTTTCAGCATCGGCACCTGCGAGCTCGCCCTCGACGGCAGCCTCAAAGGCGGCGCCTGCACCGCCACCTACAGCAACGAGATCGTGCGCTCCTATGCCTACGCGATGACCGGCTGGACCTACCCCGCCGGCGGCAAAACACCGTGGGGCTGTTGGCCGGCCGGCATGAATTGCCGCTACTACGCCGGTGACATGACCGCGGTCGCGAGCTACCACGACACCGCCGAACGCAAGCTGCTGTCGAGCGTGACGGTCGCGACCGGCACCGCCGCCGCACCCGCGCTCGAGGCCGTGCTCGACAGCCTGATGGCGCACCCGAACATCGGCCCGTTCATCGGCAAGCAACTGATCCAGCACCTGGTCGCCAGCAACCCCTCGCCCGCCTACATCACGCGCGTGGCCACGGCCTTCAACACCGGCAAGTACGGCAGCTTCGGTGCCGGCACGAAGGGCGACCTCGCGGCCACCGTGGCCGCGGTGCTGCTCGACTCGGAGGCGCGCGGCGAGACCGTCACCCGCAGCGCCGGCAAGCTGCGCGAACCGGCGCTGATGTTCACCGGCGTGCTGCGCGCACTCAACGGCGAGACCGATGGCGATGCGCTCAGCTGGTGGTGGGGCGACAGCCTGCGCCAGCACCTGTTTCGCCCGCCCTCGGTGTTCAACTACTACCCGCCCAATTACCCGGTGCCGGGCACGGCGCTGGTCGGCCCCGAGTACGGCATCCACAGCGCGAACGCGGCGCTCGAGCGGCTCAACTTTTTGACCTACCTGCTCGACTGGGACGGCTCGGCACCGAACGCCGGCATTCCGAACGCCGTCGGCACCAAGGTCGACCTGAGTGCGCTCACCGCCGACGCGGCCGATGCGACCAAGCTGGTCGACCGCATCTCGATGCTCGCGCTCGGCCAAGCCTTGCCGAGCGCGCCGCGCACGAAGGTGATCGAGGCCGTGACGTGGTGGGACGCCAGCCGCGACGCCACGAACTGGAAGATCAACCGCGTCAAAGCCGCCGCTTACCTCGTGTACGGTTCGCCCAACTACCAGGTGCAGCGCTGATGAAAGCCGATGCCATGAACACCACCACGCCCGACGCTCACACCTCGAACGCACGCCGCCGCTGGCTCATCGGCAGCGGCTCCACGTTGGCCGCAGCGCTCGGCGCCGGCACCGTCGGCAACCTGCTCAGCATTCGGCCTGCGTTTGCCGCCGACTACAAGGCGCTGGTCTGCCTCTTTCTGTACGGTGGCAACGACGGCATGAACATGATCGTGCCGACCGACACCGCGCGCTACGACCAGTACGCCGCGGTGCGCAAGGGCCTCGCGATACCGAAGGCGAGCCTCGCGCCGCTGGCCGGCGTGAACTACGGCCTGCACCCGGCGATGGGCGCGCTCGGTGCGGCCTGGAGTGAAGGCAAGCTCGCGCCGGTGTTCAACGTCGGCCCGCTGGCACAGCCGTTGACCAAAGCGCAGTACCGCGCCGCGGCGGCCAATTCGCACATCCTGCCCGACAGCCTGTTCTCGCACTCGGACCAGCAAATTCTTTGGGAGACCGGCAGTGCCGATTCGCTCACCCGCACCGGCTGGGGCGGCCGTGCGGCCGAAACGCTCGCGACCGTGAACCCGGTGATCTCCGTCGCCGGCAGCGCTCGCTTCGGCCTGAGCGCGTTGCAAACGCCGCTGGTGCTGCCCGGCCCGGGCTCGACCTTCGGCGCCTACGGCTTGCAGGCGAGCGACACCTGGGCGCCGATGGTTGCGCGCAAGGCCGCCATCGACGCGCTCTACGTGCAGCAGCAAGAGCTCGCGCTGGCCGATGCGTACACGGCCGCACAGCGCGACGCGTTCGCGATGTCGGCGCGGCTCGGTGCGCTCGTCAAGACCAAGCCGGGCGACGCCGACGCTATCGCCGCGATCGATGGCGCGTTCGCGTCGATCACAACCGCCGGCAAGATCAACACCGGCATGGGCAACCAGCTTTACCAGCTCGCCAAGCTGATCGCCGGCAACGCCACCGTGCAGGGCAACCGGCAACTCTTCTTCGCGTCGATGGGCGGCTTCGACACGCACGGCAACCAGCTCGTCACCGGCAGCCCACTCGAAGGTGACCACGCGCGGCTGTTGAAGGAGTTGGGCGACGCGCTCGCCGCGTTTTACGCTGCATTGAAGGCACTCGGCCTGAGCGACGCCGTGACCACCTTCACGCAAAGCGATTTCGGCCGCACCTTCGCACCGAACAACAGCACCGGCACCGACCACGCGTGGGGCAACCAGCACCTCGTGCTCGGCGGCGCGGTGCGCGGCGGCACCACCTACGGCACCTACCCCGAGCTCGTGCTCGGTGGCGCGAACGACGTCGGGCTCGACAGCTGGGAGCTGCAGGGCCGTTGGATTCCGACCACCGCGGTCGACCAGTACGCCGCCACGCTGCTCGGTTGGTTCGGCGCTGCCGAACCGCAGCTCGACACCGTGTTGCCCAACCTGCGCAACTTCGGCACGGCGCGCAAGCTGGCGTTCCTGTGACACCGCTCACAGAACCCACCGGGCCAATCGCCCGCAATAGTTAACGGAACGGTCGACACTTCCCTCAAACACTGACTGCGCCGGCCGAAGACGATTCAGAGCGGACCGCCGGTCGTCATCGATTGGAAGTTCGCGCGCAGCGCCACGCGCTGCCAATGCAACCGGGCTTGAGGCGATGACTGCTTTCACACACGCGAGTTTCGAGCGCAGCACGCCGGCGGGTCGGTCGTGTCGTTGAACGCACAGCACGACAACCGCCGCCGGGCTGTGTCGATGGCGCTCGCGGCGGTGCCGATTCTCGGCCTGTCGGTCTGGTCGGTGCGCCTGCCCGAGGTCTGGGCCGGCTTGGGTTACACGCAGTGGCACACGCTGCTCGAGCTGCTCTCGATGTTGATCTGCGGCGCGATCGTCGCGGTCGCATGGAACGCACGCTCGCTCGAAGTGCCGCGCAGCGTGCACGTGCTGGGCAGCGCCTGCGCCGGTGCGTTGCTGCTCGATCTGGCGCACACGCTGTCGTTTCCCGGCCTGCCCGACTTGCTTGGCTCCAACACCTCGACCCGCACCGTCGCGCTCTTCATGGCAAGCCGGCTGCTGATCGCGCTGGCGATGTTGTGCGTCGCTGCACTGCCCTGGCAACTCGACCACGAACCGCGCTGGGTGCGCTGGGTACCTTCAGCCGTGGCGGCGTACCTGCTGGGCGTGGTCGGCTGGGTCTTCGGCGCGCCCGACGGCCTGCCAGCGCTGCTGATCGACGGCCAATCGCTGACCTTCGCAAAGCGCGCCGGCGAAGGCCTGCTGGTGGGCTTGTTTCTCGTCGCCAGCGTGATGCTCGCGCGGCGGCTGCGCACGCCGCAGCCTTTCGATGTGCGCTCGCTGCCGTACGCCGCGGTGCTGATGGCGCTCGGCGAGGGGGTGCTCACGCTGTACACGCGGCTGACCGATCTGGCGCTGATCGTCGGCCACCTCTACAAGGCGCTGGGCTTCTGGTTGGTGTACCGAACCATCGTTGCCGACAGCATCCGCGCGCCCTACCAACGCCTGCTCGATTCGCGCCACAGGCTGCGCAACAGCGAAGACGAGCTGCGCACGATCACCGACAGCATCCCGGCGATGGTCGCATTCGTCGACACCGAGCAGCGCTACCGCTTCGTCAACCGCAACTACCAGCGCTGGCTCGGCCTGGACCCCCAGGCAATGCTCGGCAAAACCGTGAGCGATGTCTTCGGCGAAAAGTTCTGCATGACGCTGAAGCCGCACCTCGAGCGCGCGCTCGCGGGCCAGACCTTCGCGGTCGACCACCGCATCAACGGCATCGAGTTCGCACGTGGACGCTGGCTCAACATCATGTACATGCCGAAGGTCGACGCCGATGGCGAGGTCAGCGGCGTCTACATCCTGAGCAGCGACATCACCGAAGTGATGGTGGCCGAGCACCGCGCGCTCTTTCTCGCCGAGCACGACGAGCTGACGACCTTGCCGAACCGTGCCGCATTCCAAGTGGCGGTGAACAAGGCGATCGAACAAAGCGCGGGCGACGCGGTCAGCCCATCGACCCAATTCGCGGTGATCTTCGTCGACGTCGATCGCTTCAAGGTCATCAACGACACGCTCGGCCACGCCGCCGGTGACCACTTGCTGCAGGCGCTTGCCACGCGCATGAAGCAGGTCGTGCGCGGGCGCGACCTGGTGGCGCGCATGGGCGGCGACGAAATGTGCCTGCTGCTGCACGACGTGCGCGACGCAGCGCACGCGAGCGAGATCGCCGAGCGCATCCTCGGTGCGCTGCGCGTGCCGGTCGAACTGCGCAGCGGCATGCAGCATCACGTGACCGTCTCGGCTGGCATCGCGATCTATCCGCAAGACGGCACCGACACCGAAACCCTGCTGCGCCATGCCGACATCGCGATGTACCGCGCCAAAGACGCCGGCCGCGACGGCTTCGCATTGTTCGGCGCGCACGACGGCGGCCCGGCCGAGGCGCGCCTGAACCTCGAGCTCGAACTGCGCACCGCGATCGAGACCGGCCAGCTCGTGCCGCACTACCAACCGCGGGTCGACGTGGCCACCGGCCGGCCGCTCGGCATGGAGGCGCTGGTGCGCTGGCAGCACCCGGAGCGCGGCCTGCTCGCACCCGGCCACTTCATCGACATCGCCGAAGAAACCGGCCTTGTCGTGCCGATGGGCAAGTGGGTGATGCGCGAGGCCGGCCACACGATGCAGCGGTTGCAGCAGGCCGGGGCCGGCGGGTTGACGATGTCGGTCAACGTCAGCGCGCGCCAATTCAAAAACGCGCGGCTGGTCGACGAGGTCGCCGAGATGCTTGCACTGGCCGGCTGTGCGCCGCACCAGATCGAGCTCGAGCTGACCGAGAGCGTGGTGATGGACCAGCCCAACATGGCCGAGGCCACGATGCGCCGCCTCAACGCGCTCGGTGTGCGGCTGGCGATGGACGACTTCGGCACCGGCTACTCCTCGCTCGGCGCGCTCAAGCGTTTTCCTGTCGACGTGGTGAAGATCGACCGTTCGTTCGTCAACGACATTCCCGGCGATGCGGGCGACTCGGCCCTCACCCGCGCGATCATCGCGATGGGGCACTCGCTCGGTCTGCATGTGTGCGCCGAGGGCGTGGAGCGCAGCGACCAGCTCGACTTTTTGCGCCACGAAGGTTGCGACGAATACCAAGGCTATTTCTTCGCCAAGCCGCTGCCCGAGACCGCGCTGACTGCGCTGCTCACGCAGACCTTGCATGCTGCGATGGCCGCCTGACCGCCCGCCGATGCCGCACGCCGCGCTCCGCTTCCTGTCGTTCGCTTTCGCGGCTGCCTTCGCGTTCGCTGCGCCGGCAGCGCACGCGCAGTCCTCGGGTGCCGACGCGACCCCGCGCATCCTCGCGCTCGAACGCCTCGGCCGGGCCGACCCGTTCGGCGCCGCGACAGCACTCGACGCACTCGTGCCCGCCACGTCTGCGCTGAGCGTGCAGCGGCTCGAGCTGCTGACGGTGCAAGGGCTGATGCTGGCGGTGGCCGCACCGCCCGACGCCAAAGAGCGCATGGCCGCTTTGCTCGAAGCCTGGGGCCGCGACCCGACTGCGGCGAACGCGCCCTCAGCCGCTGCCGCCGCGCTGCTGGTGCGTGCCCGCTCGGTGGCGCGCGACGGCAACCTGCAACGCGCCGACTTGATGATGCGTGAAGCGATGGCCAAGCTGCCTGCGAGCACGACGCCGCGCGACCGCTACCGCTTCGTCGTCGTGCACGGCTACATCCTCGACCGCGCCGGGCAGCTCGAACAAGCCGTGCGAACCCACCACGAAGCGCTGGCGTTGGCCGATGCGCAAGGCGAGCGCTGGCAGCAGTCGGAGGCGCGCACCGAGCTGGCCTACAGCTACTACGGCGCGAAACAGCTGGAGCGCGCGCGCAGCCTGAGCCTGGAGGCGATCGCGCTCGCCACCCAAGCCGACGACGCGGTCGCGCTCGGCCGCGCGCACAACACCGCCGGCATCGTGCTTGACGGCCTGGGCGATGCACCCGGTGAACTGCGTTCGTTCGAGGCGGCGATCGCGAACGCGCGCCGCGCCGGCGCGAAGACCGACGAGGTGCGCTACCTCGCGAACCTGGCCGACTTCTACCTGAAGAGCGCCGACTTCAAGACCGCGCTGGCGATTGCCGAACGCGCGTTGCCGATGGCGCGCGAGGTCCGAGATTCGAGCAGCGAGATGGTCTCGCTCGCCAACATCGGCATGGCGCACATCTCGATGCAGCACCTCGCACTCGGCAAGCGCTACGTGCGCGAGGCGATCGCGATCGACGAGGCGCGCGGCTCGGCGACCGGCGTCACCGACACGCTGCGCGAACTTGGCGGCTACCTGGAAAAGGCGGGCGATCTGGCCGGTGCGGTCGATGCCTACCACCAGCACCGGCGCCTCGCGACCACGCTGCTGCGCGACGACCAGCAAAAGGCGATCCTGGCGATGCAGGAACAGTACGACGCCGATCACCGCAGCCGCGCGCTCGTGCTGCTGAACCGCGAGAACGACATCAAGGCCGAGCAACTGCGCCGGCGCGATTTGCAGCAGCGCTTGTGGTGGCTGCTCGCCGCCGCCTTCGTGCTGTCGTTCGCCGTCGTCGCGCTGCTCTACCGCCGCGTGCGCCAGACGAATCGGCTGCTGTCGACCAGCAACGAGGCGCTCAAGGTTCAGAGCGAGCGCGACCCGCTCACCGGCCTGGCCAACCGCCGCCACTTTCAGCATGCGATGCGGCGCATGGCCGAAGACGGCAAGCTCAGCGGCACCGTCTACCTGATCGACATCGATCACTTCAAGCACATCAACGACCGCCACGGCCACGGCACCGGCGACGTGGTGCTGGTCGAGGTGGCGCGCCGCTTGCGCGAAACGCTGCGCGAGCCGGACCTGATCGTGCGCTGGGGCGGCGAGGAATTTTTGGTCGTCGTGCAGGCGCTCGGAGCCGAGCAGGTCGACGCGCTCGCGCAGCGCATGCTCAGCACGCTCGACCGCACGCCGGTCGTCGTCAACGCGCAGCGCATCGCGGTGACGGCCTCGATCGGCTTCGCGACGTTTCCGATCGGCCCCGGCCTGCTGCGCGTGTCGTGGGAGCGCGCGATCGACCTCGTCGACACCGCCATGTACCTCGCGAAGGCGCACGGCCGCAACCGCGCTTACGGCGTGCGCCTGCTGCAGGCGCACGACGAAGCCCGGCTGGAGGCGATCACCCGTTCGCTCGAAGCCGCCTGGCGCGACGGGCAGGTCACGTTGACCTTGCTGCAAGGCCGCGCGGCGCTGGCGGTGGCGGTGGCGGCATGAAGGTGCGCTCGTTCGCGAGCCGCGCCCTGCTCGCTTCGATGCGGGCCTGTGTGTTGGCGCCAGCGCAAGCGGCCTTGCTCGCGACCGTGCCGATGATCGCCGCGGCCGCGGCCGCGCCTGCGCCCGCGTCGTACCGCTCGAACGCTTTGGCCGAACAGGTCGACGCGCTGGTTCACCAGGGCTTCGAGCACCCGGAGCAGGCCCTGATCGCGCTGCGCCTGATGCCGGCGGCGCGCACCGGATCGATCGACGAGCAACGCATGCTGCTGCTGGCGGCCGGCATCGTCGAGGCGCAGTCCGGTGGCGCGGCGCGGGCCGGCGCGATCGCTGAAAAACTGCTTCTATTGGCACCGATGCCCGCGCCCGCACCCGCACCCGCATCTTCACCCACGAGCACACCCGATGACCCGGCCGTCCGCGCGGTCGGTTCTTCGAACCTGGTGCGCGCGCTGGTGGCTGAAAACGCGGGCCAGCTCGACGTAGCCGCTGCGCTCGCGCAATCGGCGTTGTCGGCCTTCAGCGCAGGCTGCCCGGGCGCGCCGGCCGGGCCGATCGAAGGGTCGCCGTGCCTTTACCGCGCGGCCTGGCGCGCGCTGCAGATCCTCGAACGCCGCGCGGCCAGCCAGGGCCTGTCAGTGACCGCCACCGCGCGCGCGCAGAGCGCATTGGTACTGGCCGAATGGGCTGGCGACGCGCGCCGCCGCAGCGTGAACCTGAGCGCGCTGGCCCTGTACTCGAGCGGGCGCGGCGAGCGCGAGCTTGCCCGGCGCCTGGTCGCGCAAGCGCACCGGCTGGCTGCACAGACCGATGACCCGACCGTGCAGGCACAAGTCAGCGACACCGAGGCGCGACTTGCCAAGGCGCTCGGCGACCCGCAGGGCGCGCTGCGGTTCTACGACGAGGCCCTGGCAATGGCCGCACTCGGCCAGGCGCCACGGCTCGAAGCGCAGTTGCTGAACAACCTGAGCGACACCTACGCCCACCTGAAGCGCCCGGCCGATGCATTGCGCGCCGCCGAACGCGGGCTCGTGATCGTGCGCCGCCACCACGACCTGCGCGCCGAGCGCGTGTTGATCATCAACACCGGCATCGCGAAGATCGGCCTGGGCCGCATCGCCGAAGGCAAGCTCGACCTCACGCGCGTGTTCGAGCTCTGGCAGCAAAGCGGCGAGACCGGCCGCCAGGCCACCACGCTGCTCGAATTCGGCGAGGCTTTGGCGGCTGCGGGCGACGCCTCCGGTGCGCTCGATCTCTACCACCGCGAGCGCGCGTTGAACGCCGAGATGATGCTGGCCAACCGCGCGAGCGCACTGAAAGAACTGCAGACCCGAAACGACGCCGACGCGCGCCAGCGCGACATCGAACTGCTCGGCCGCGACAACGCACTGAAGACCGCATCGCTCGCGAACCGCGACCTGCAGCAGCGCATTTGGTGGCTGCTGGCCGCGGTGATGGGGCTGGCGTGCGTGCTGGTGGTCTTCCTGTACCGCCGCGTGCGCGAGGCCCACGAGAAGCTCGCCGCCAGCAACGTTCAACTGCAGGCACAAAGCGAGCGCGACCCGCTGACCAACCTCGCGAACCGCCGGCACTTTCAGGCCGTGATGTCGACGTTGTGCGCCGACGGCGGCTTCGAGGGTGCGCTGCTGCTGGTCGACATCGATCACTTCAAGCAGGTCAACGACGTGCACGGCCACGCGGCCGGCGACGAGGTGCTGGTCGAAGTGGCGCGGCGCCTGAACGAAGCGGTGCGCACCGACGACTTGGTGGTGCGTTGGGGCGGCGAAGAGTTTTTGATCCTCGCGCCGCGCGCTGCCAACGAGCAGGCCGAGCAGATGGCCGCACGCGTGCTGCGCATCCTCGGGCAGACACCGATCATGGTCGGCGGCAGCGGTGGTGGTGACGGCACGGGGCCTGCTGCGGTGACCCACGCGCTGCGCATCACCGCGTCGATCGGCTACGGCCGCTTTCCGCTGCCGCCGTACGGCCTCGAGGTGCCGTGGGAACAGGCCGTGAACCTGGCCGACATGGCGCTCTACACCGCCAAGAATCAAGGCCGCAACCGCGCGGTCGGCATCACCTCCTCGACCGCCGCGACGCGCGAGGCGCTGCTAGCGGTCGAGGCCGATTTCGACCTGGCCCGGCAAGAAGGCCACGTCACGCTGGTGCAAACGCCGGGCCCGGAACCACGCGACAACGTTCGGGCGGCTTGATCAATTGCCCCCTCGCCCCTCTGGGGAGAGGTTTGGGGTGAGGGGTGACAGCGGGCCACGACAGCGTGCCGCCAGCTTTCATCCCCGTCCTTTCCCAGGGGAAGAGGGAGTTGACTCGATACTCTCCTTCGCCTTCGCGCCGCAGCCGCGGCGCGCAGGGCTTTGAGCTTTTCGCGCGGGTCTTCTTTGGCGGTGACGTCGTCCAACTTCATTTCCTCGACGAAGCGGCTCGGCATGCCGGCGATGAACTCGCGACCGCGCTTGCGGCGGCGCAAAACGCTCACCCCAAGCGTGCTGCGCGCACGCGTAATGCCGACGTACATCAGCCGGCGTTCTTCTTCGAGCCGCTCGGCCGTCAGGCCATCGTCTTCGCTGCTGCCGCTCACGAACGGCAGCAGCCCTTCGTTGACGCTGGCGAGCACGACGTGTGGCCACTCCAGCCCTTTGGCGGCATGCAGCGTCGACAACGTGACCACGTTTTGATCGTCGCCGCGCTCGGCCAGGCTGATGATCACCGAGATCGTCTGCGCGACCTCGAGCACGCTTTTCTTCTCGCTCTCCACGCTCAACCCACCGTCGTTCTCGCCGACGGCGCCTGCGCCGTCGTTGTCATCCTTGCCGCCGCAGCGCCGTGCGATCCAGTCGACGAAATCGAGCACGTTGCTCCAGCGCGCGGCGGCGAGCTTTTCGCTGTCTTCACCGTCGTGCAGGTGACGCTCGTAGTCGATGTCTTTGAGCCAGCCGGTGAGCAAGACTTTCGCGTCTCCGGCGCCGGTGGTCTGCCGTGCGCGGTACTCGAAGTCGCTCACGTAGCGGCCGAACTCGTGCAGCGAGCCGAGCGCGCGGCCACTGAGCACCGAGCCGAGGCTCTCGGCGAAAAGTGCTTCGTACAGGCTCGTTTTCCACCGGCCCGAAAACTCACCGAGGCTCGCGAGCGTTTGGTGGCCGATGCCGCGCTTGGGTGTCGTCACCGCACGCAAAAACGCCGGGTCGTCGTCGTTGTTGACGATCAGGCGCAGCCAGGCGCACAGGTCCCTGATCTCGGCGCGGTCGAAGAAGCTCTGGCCACCCGAAACCTTGTAGGCAATGTTCGCCTTGCGCAGCGCCTTCTCGAACACGCGCGCCTGGTGGTTCGCGCGGTAGAGCACCGCGAAGTCGCGAAGCTCGACCGCGCTCGCACCGGTAGGAGACGCTGCCGAGGCGCTCGCCGTCGTGCCTGCCTGCAGCGCCTGGAAGCGCGCGACAACTCGCTCGGCCTCGTGCTCCTCGTTGTCGCACTCGATCACGCGCACCGGCTCGCCATCGCCGAACGCGCTCCACAGTTTTTTCTCGAACAGCTTCGGGTTGTTGCCGATCACCATGTTGGCTGCGCGCAGGATGTTGCCGGTCGAGCGGTAGTTTTGCTCCAGCGCGATGACCTTGAGCGTCGGGTACTCCTGCGGCAGGCGCTTCAGGTTGTCGATGGTCGCGCCGCGCCAGCCGTAGATGCTTTGGTCGTCATCGCCGACCGCGGTGAACATGGCACGTTCGCCCGCCAGAAACTTAAGCATCTCGTACTGCACAGCGTTGGTGTCTTGGTACTCGTCGACCAGCACGTAGCGCAACCTGTCTTGCCACTTCGCGCGCACCTCGGCGTCGCGCGCCAGCAGCTTGTGCGGCAAGCCGATCAGGTCGTCGAAGTCGACGGCCTGGTAGGCGGCCAGGCGCTCTTCGTAGCGCTGCATCACGCGCTGCGCGACCTGCTCGTCGGCGTTGGCGGGTTCCACCATGGCGCTGTGCTTGCCCTCGCTTTTCCAGGCGCTGATGGTCCATTGCCAGCGGCGCGCGAGCGCGTTGTCGGTGGTCGCGCCGGCTTCTTTCAAGATGCCGAGCACGTCGTCGCTGTCGAAGATGCTGAACTGTTCTTTGAGCCCGAGCTTTTCGTACTCGGCGCGCAATATGCGCACGCCGAGCGAATGGAAAGTGCTGATGACAAGGTGCTTGGTCGCGCGCGGGCCGACCAGCGATTTCGCGCGTTCGCGCATCTCTTGCGCGGCCTTGTTGGTGAACGTGATCGCAGCGATCTGCCCGGGCGCGTAGCCGGCTTGGAGCAGCCGCGCGATCTTGTGCGTGATCACGCGGGTCTTGCCTGAGCCTGCGCCCGCGAGCACGAGGCAAGGGCCGCTCAGATGGTGCACCGCCTCGAGCTGTGCGGGGTTCAGGGGATCGGGGGCTGAGGACACGTGGCGTAGCAGGCGGAGCAGCGGCGCATCATAGCGGCCAAGACCTGTCGAACGCCGTGGGCAAATGTCACGCTGCCGTGCACGCTGCGAGACGAAACGGCGGCGCGCAGGCGACATGCATCGCCGTCCACGCGGTCTAGGGGCATCTCTCCATTCGCGCTCCTCCGGCCCGCGCGGGATACTCGCGGCCATCCCGCACCGCAGCGCGCGGACCTTCGTGTCGACCCAACGCGAAGGCCATATTGCATCACTCGACGGAACATGGTCATGGTGAAACTAAAAGCTTTTGGCAAATCTTTTCTGTCGACCATCGGTCTGCGAACTGCGCCGCCCGACATGGATGCGCTGCGCGAGCTGTGCATCACGCTCCTCGCCGACGTGCCCGCGTTCGACCGCAACACAATGCTCGAGCGGCTGGGAAAAATGCGCCGTGCCGATGACTTGTGGCACCTGCGCGGCGCATTGTTCGACACCATCTCGCGCGTGCATGGCGAGACCGTCGCGCGGGCCCGGATCGAGCAGCTCGACGCGGAGCTCGTCTGATCGCCTGCCACCGCGCATCCGCATCCAAGAAGCGAAAAAGCCGCCGGGCTCTCGCCGGGCGGCTTCTGGAAACAGGTGCGGAGGACTTATTTGCCGCGGAACTTGCGGATAGCCGCGATCTGCGCCGCCATCGCCGCGAACTCGCCTTGCGCTTTCGCGAAGTCGATGTCGCTCTTGGCGTTCTTCATCGCGTCTTCGGCGAGGCGTTTGGCTTCTGCCGCTTTGGCTTCATCGAGGTCGGCGCCGCGAATCGCGGTGTCGGCCAGCACGGTGACGGTGCCGGGTTGCACTTCGAGAATGCCGCCCGCCACGAACACGAACTCTTCTTCACCGTTGTCGGCGCGCGTGATGCGCACCGCGCCCGGCTTGATCCGGGTGATCAGCGGCGTGTGGCGCGGCAGGATGCCGAGCTCGCCGCCTTCGCCCGGCAGCGCGACGAACTTCGCCTCGCCTTCGAAGATGCTGCCTTCGGCGGAAACGACGCTCACTTTCAGGGTTGCCATCGGATGGTCCTTTGTCAGGTCATGGGGTCAGACTCTCGAGCAAATGTGGCTCTGCCACCTTGCTCGAGCTCTCCCCGGGAGGCGGGCCGGACGCAGCCCGGGCCTTGGGGCCGTCAATTTATCTTCTTGGCCTTCTCGATGGCCTCGTCGATCGTGCCGACCATGTAGAACGCCTGCTCCGGCAGCGAATCGCACTCGCCGGCCACGATCATCTTGAAGCCGCGGATGGTTTCTTTCAGCGGCACGTACTTGCCCGGCGAGCCGGTGAACACTTCGGCCACGTGGAACGGCTGGCTCAGGAAGCGTTGGATCTTGCGGGCGCGGGCCACGGCCAACTTGTCTTCCGGCGAGAGCTCGTCCATGCCGAGCACGGCGATGATGTCGCGCAACTCTTTGTAGCGCTGCAGCGTGCCTTGCACGGCCCGCGCTGTTTCGTAGTGGTCGTCGCCCACGACGTTCGGGTCGAGCTGGCGCGAGGTGCTGTCGAGCGGGTCGACCGCCGGGTAGATGCCGAGCGAGGCGATGTCGCGGCTCAACACCACGGTGGAATCCAGGTGAGCGAAGGTCGTTGCAGGCGAAGGGTCGGTCAAGTCATCTGCCGGCACGTAAACGGCCTGGATCGACGTGATCGAGCCGACCTTGGTCGACGTGATGCGCTCCTGCAGTCGGCCCATTTCTTCGGCCAGCGTCGGCTGGTAGCCCACCGCCGAAGGCATGCGGCCCAGCAGCGCCGAAACTTCGGTGCCCGCCAAGGTGTAGCGGTAGATGTTGTCGACGAAGAAGAGCACGTCTTTGCCTTCGTCGCGGAACGACTCGGCGATCGTCAGGCCGGTGAGTGCCACGCGCAGGCGGTTACCCGGCGGCTCGTTCATCTGGCCGTAGACCATCGCGACCTTCGACTCGGGCAGGTTCTCGAGGTTGACGACGCCCGAGTCGGCCATCTCGTGATAGAAGTCGTTGCCCTCGCGGGTGCGCTCACCGACCCCGGCGAATACGCTCAAGCCGCTGTGCGCCTTGGCGATGTTGTTGATCAACTCCATCATGTTGACGGTCTTGCCGACACCGGCGCCGCCGAACAATCCGACCTTGCCGCCCTTGGCGAATGGGCAGATCAGGTCGATCACCTTGATGCCGGTCTCGAGCAGGTCTTGCGACGGGCTGAGTTCGTCATAGGCCGGCGGCTTGCGGTGGATCGACATCGTGAGCTCTTGCGAGACCTCGCCGCGCTCGTCGATCGGGCGACCGAGCACGTCCATGATGCGGCCGAGCGTCGCGCGGCCGACCGGCACCATGATCGGCTTGCCGGTGTTCGATACCATCAAGCCGCGGCGCAGGCCGTCGCTAGAGCCCAGCGCGATCGTGCGCACCACGCCGTCGCCGAGTTGCTGCTGGACTTCGAGCGTCAACTCGCCGCCCTCCATCGTCAGCGCGTCGTACACCTTAGGCATCGCGTTGCGGGGGAACTCGACGTCCACCACCGCGCCGATGCACTGAACAATTTTGCCGTCAGCCATGATTTTTCCTTTGACTCAGTATTGGATTCTTCGACCGTTGGATGGCACGGCCGCTTAGACGGCAGCGGCACCGGCCACGATTTCAGAGAGTTCTTTGGTGATCGCCGCTTGGCGGGTGCGGTTGTAGATCAGCTTCAATTCCGCGATGAGGTTGCCCGCGTTATCGGTTGCCGCCTTCATCGCGACCATGCGCGCCGAGTGCTCCGAGGCCATGTTCTCGGCGAGCGCCTGGAACACCAGCGCTTCGGTGTAGCGCAGCAGCAGTTCGTCGATCACGGTCGCCGCGTCGGGCTCGTAGATGTAGTCCCAGCCGTGGGTCTGGACGTCGGCAACAGCCTCCGCGTCATCGAACTTCGCCGACAGGCTCTCGACCGACAGTGGCAGCAGCTGCACGACCATCGGCTCCTGCTTGATCGTGTTGATGAACTTGGTGTAGCTCAGGTACACGGCCGAGAGTTTGCCCTCGGCATACGCGTCGAGCAGCACCTTGACCGGGCCGATCAGTTTCTCCAGCGTCGGCTTGTCGCCGAGCTGGGTCGCGTGCGAGACGACGCGCGCGCCAATGCGGTTCAAGAAACCGTAGCCCTTGTTGCCGATCGCGACCGCCTCGATCTTCTGGCCCGCCGCTTCCAGTTCCTTGAACTTGTTGGTGACCGCGCGCAACACGTTGGTGTTGAGGCCGCCGCACAGGCCTTTGTCGGTCGTGACGAGGATCATGCCGGTCACCTTGGCCGATGTGTTCGCGACCATGAACGGGTGCTTGTACTCGGGCGTCGCGGTCGACAAGTTCGCGGCCAGGCTGCGAATCTTCTCGGCGTACGGGCGCGCCGCGCGCATGCGCTCCTGCGCCTTGCGCATCTTCGCGACCGAGACCATTTCCATGGCCTTGGTGATCTTCTTCGTGTTCTCGAAGCTCTTGATCTTGCCTCGGATTTCTTTGCCTGCTGCCATGACGAATCTCCTATCGCGTCGTCAGGCGGACGACGCCGGGCCGCCCCAAGGCGGCCGCGCCCCCCCTCGGGGGGCAGGAACGAAATGACGTGGGGGCTGTCATTTCAAACAAAAGACTTTTTGAACGCGGTGATCGCGGTCGTCAGCTCGGCCTCGGCCTCCTTGTCGAGCGCCTTCGTGTCTTCGATCTTTTTCAGCATCGCCGCGTGGCTGGTCTTCAGGTGGGTGTGCAGTCCGTGCTCGAAGCTCAGGATCTTCTTCACGTCGATGTCGTCCATGAAGCCCTTGTTCACGGCGAACAGCGTCGCGCCCATCAGGCTGATCGATTGTGGCGAATACTGGTTCTGTTTCAGCAGTTCGGTCACGCGGGCGCCACGGTCGAGCTGCTTGCGGGTGGCTTCATCCAGGTCGGAGGCGAACTGCGCGAACGCGGCCAGCTCGCGGTACTGCGCCAGGTCGGTACGGATACCGCCTGACTGGCCTTTGATGATCTTGGTCTGCGCCGACGAGCCCACGCGCGAGACCGAGATGCCGGCGTTGATCGCCGGTCGGATGCCGGCGTTGAACAGCGAGGTCTCGAGAAAGATCTGCCCATCGGTGATCGAGATCACGTTGGTCGGCACGAACGCCGACACGTCGCCGGCCTGTGTCTCGATGATCGGCAGCGCGGTGAGTGAGCCGGTCTTGCCTTTGACGGCGCCCTTGGTGAAGGCTTCGACGTAGTCGGCATTCACGCGCGCGGCGCGCTCGAGCAGGCGCGAGTGGAGATAGAACACGTCGCCCGGGTACGCTTCGCGGCCCGGCGGGCGGCGGAGCAACAACGACACCTGGCGATACGCCACGGCCTGCTTCGACAGATCGTCGTACACGATCAGTGCGTCTTCACCGCGATCGCGGAAGTATTCACCCATCGTGCAGCCCGAGTAGGCCGACACGTATTGCATCGCCGCCGACTCGGCAGCCGAGGCGGCGACGACGATGGTGTACTCCATCGCGCCGTTGGCCTCAAACGCGCGCACCACATCCAGCACCGAGTAGCCGTTGCCGGTGCCCAGATTGATCGTCATCAAACCGCCGCGCTGCTGCAATGCATCGAGCGCCTTGAGGTGACCGATGGCCAGGTCCACGACGTGAATGTAGTCGCGCACTCCGGTGCCATCCTTGGTCGGATAATCGTTACCATAGACGGCGAGCGAAGCAAGTCTGCCAACCGCGACACGGGCAACGATCGGCATCAGATTGTTGGGGATGCCGTGCGGGTCTTCGCCAATGAGGCCGCTGGCGTGCGCCCCTACCGGATTAAAATAACGCAATAGCGCGACCCGCCAACGACTGTCGGCGCGGTATAGATCGCGCAACATCTCTTCAACCATCAGCTTGCTGCGGCCGTAAGGATTAGTCGCGGACAGCGGAAAATCTTCGCGGATCGGCACTGACTGCGGGTCTCCGTAGACCGTCGCGGATGAGCTAAAAACGATCGTCTTGACGCCGGCATGCGCCATTACCTCGAGCAAGACCAGGGTACCGGTCACATTGTTATCGTAGTATTCAAGTGGTTTTTCCACCGATTCGCCAACTGCTTTGAGCCCGGCAAAATGGATGACCGCTGCAATGGCATGCTCACGGAATACCTGCG
>ENA-OFCI01000510-OFCI01000510.1-metagenomes-genome-assembly--contig:-NODE-510-length-22996-cov-24.704590_pt1 | contig 22996 bp, 22 predicted proteins | sample MGYA00153391_OFCI01 | MGnify analysis MGYA00153391
CCGAGATTACGAAAGCCCTGACGGCAGTGGGCCAGAGTACGACGCTATCGAAGACGGCGGATGCGGAGGAATGGATTCGGCGATCGATCGGTTGGTTGAGTCAGTAGGGATCCGTGCAACGGCTTAGCTGAGCGGCGATAGATAGCCTTTGTATCATAACCACAGTCTTCTACTCGTCCGCTCCAGCGCGTTGTTGGAATGCGTGAGTGTTGAATCGAACACAAGCATTATCCCATTTTGGGATAATCCCAAAATGGGTTTATTGTAATGGACGTAAAATAAAGTGCGAAAAACAAAGCACGATGAAATCTATATCCAGCTATGAGTATGACATATTTCGTCGTTGTATGATTGCGGCTCGAAAAGAAGCGCAACTTACTCAGGAATCTCTCGCCAAATCTCTTCAAAAACCGCAATCTTTCGTTGCTAAATATGAGAATGGTGAGCGACGCTTAGATGTTGTTGAGTTTCTCATAGTTACTCGCGTGATCGGCGTAGACCCTTGCGCCATTCTTAAGAAAGTTGAACAACAAATATATGAAGCATCTTGTGAGGAAAAAACATGAACACACCAGATGTAATCAGACTTGCCTCGCAGTATTTAGCTAATTTACCGGGGCATACGTTTGATGTTTTAGATGTGTCTAAACCAGTGACCGTGAATGCAGCCGTCAATTTGACTAAAGTAATCTCAAAGCTTTCACCTTTACTTGGAAACCTGATCGAATTTAATACCGTTGAATTCTTAAATAAGCAAGATGATTTTGCTCGATTTGGAGTGTGGGAGAGGCAAGATCCAGGATTTCCAGACACAATTTTCGTAGGAAATGTTCAACCAACACCAGGGTTGGAGATTAAGGCATGGTTTCCATTAGCGACAGAGATAACCGCGCGGTTCAAAGATAGCCAGAATCACTTTCAGTTCGATCAAACTCATGTCGTGATGTTAGCATGGCTACCTGAGAAGATTATTTATGGAAAACCTCGTATTCTAGATGTATGCGTTGTATCCGGCTTGTCAGTGGCTCTGGCTAGAGATACTCACTACCATAATCCGCCAGATTATCTTGTTTTAGAACCAGAAGATACAACCCACAGGACATCAAACCTACAGCAAACGAACACAAATGGCTATAAGTTTCAAGGCTCTACCAGTGAGCTTTTAGATGCTCAAAGAATGGTTGAGGCTTGGGGATCTGAAGCGAAAATCTACAAGCCAACTAGAGAATATCAGCAACTTCTACGTGAGTTATTGATACGGTATAAGTATAGGCTAGATACCAATTTCGCAAAAATGGACAGAATCGTACATCCCGGCATTGAGGAATTCAAGAAACGTGTTTACAACATTGAAGTCTCTGGTATGACAGTTGGACAATGGAATAGACTTTTATCAAGTCGCCGAGAAGATAGTATCGCGAAATCACTACAAGAGTATTTAGAGATCAAAGAAGAGAGCATTGATGAACTTCTTGATTAAATCGCTGAACTCCGTAATAAAAATAGTCTGGGTCAATTTCACAAGAGTAAGCTTTACGGCTGAGTTTTCGAGCTGCTAGAGACGCACTAAACAGTCCCCCAAAAGGTTCCCACACTATGTCAGATTGATCACTTGATGATTCAATGATCATACTCATCAAATCAAGAGGTTTCTGGTTAAGATGCAAAGCTTTGCCAGAGATTGTTTTAACTCTTTCATCGCCGCGTAAAGCTTGGCGTTCCCATACATTAGTAAAACCATGAGGGCATCTGAATTTTGACCGCATCTTACTCCAGTCCTGCCCTGTCAAGGATTGATTACCATTTATAGAGAAATAAGGTTTTCCATCAGGGCTACCATTCTCATTCGCATAATTTACCAGCCTTTCAAACATCTCTGGAGGTGGGAAATACCATAAATGTCCTTGATCGAAATATTTTCTAGTGGCGGCATTCACTACGCCACACGCATCATTTGCCCGTCGTAACGGCAATTTAGACCGTTTCCATTCATTCAGTAACCAAGCTTTTAGGGTAAGTTCGTTAAATTTAACCTCTCTTACATATTGGACACAAACCTCCGTAACCACTGGAAATCTACGGATTTTTTCTGTGTTAACATTCCCCGCTATGTGACCTTTGCCCTTATTCCAAACATTGCAATTAACATACCGCCAACCATACTTTTCTAAAATTGGATGTATTACAGCCCAGCCAATTTCTGAGTTCCAAAACCAGAGCGTTGTGCATGGCATCGCTGCTTTTGACCATTCTTCTATATGAGGTTGATACCAATCGGGTAAATCAATGTGATCAGATGTATCCCCTTCAAAACCAAGAACCCCATAAGCCCCATCCGAAACGATTACCGTAGGTTGCACCCAGTCTCTATAGTGTTCCAGACTATCGCCTAGAGTTAACGCAACGTATTCATCGCTCCATGCGGAAAAGTTAAGTTTTGCGTTTAGGTTAACAAATTTTCCGCGACCAACTGTGCTAGTAGCTTTCCGCTTCAATGTGCTGGGAGAATTTACCTCTGGATTAGATCGGTTCATTTATTGACTTGTATGGGTCTGAAAGTTAGTCGCTTATCACTTTATCCTATTTTGGGATATTTGGAAAGTAGGAAATACCAAAATTAGCTACAACCGCTATCAATATGCCATCCACAGGCTTTTTTGATTTTGAGAAGTCCACTACACAATACTTGTAGTCAACTTGCCTCCTGCGTCTCACCGACAAACTAGCAATGATGCCCCCAGAAAAAATTGAGCAGTCCAACTATTATTGGTCAGAAAACTTCCGTATAAACGCCCTAGAGGAACAATATCTGTAGGCTTTCCATAGAAACACTGTATGGCAGAGACATTCAGAAAATTTCGTATATCTCTAGACGATAACAGGAAACTTTCTGAGCGTATTTAACGGCCACAAAATCCTACGAGGTTTATTCCGTTATTTTTTTATAAATTGCCTCATACTCGATCGCACTCTTCGTCCAGCTAAAATCTTCTGCCATACCGCGCTGCTGTAACGTCCGCCATTGATCCTTAAACCGAAACCCTTCCGCTGCCCGAACCAATGAACTAAATAAATCTAACGGCTCATATCGATCGAAACAGTATCCCGTCCCCGTTTGAGTCACCGGCTCGTGCTGCGACACCGTATCGACGAGGCCACCCGTTCGACGGACAATCGGCACACAGCCATACCGCATCGACAACATCTGACTAATTCCACAAGGTTCAAACCGCGATGGCATCAGAAAGGCATCCGCTCCAGCGTAAATCCGTCGGGCAAGGGCATCATTGTAGAGCAGATAGGTGGCCATCCGTCCGGGATATCGGGCAGAAAGTTCCCATAGAGCGGTCTCGTAGTTACGATCGCCTGTTCCTAGAACGACAATTTGCGCATCGTTGTAGGCCAGATATCGATCGAGGACTTGCAGAACCAGGTCCAATCCCTTTTGTTCTACTAACCTAGAAACAATTCCAATTAGAAATGCTTCGTTATCAACCGTTAATCCAACTTCGGTTTGCAATGCAATTTTGTTCTCAACTCGATCGCCCAATGTTGCAGAGGTAAAAGGTTTAGCAATCACCGGATCATTGGACGGATCGTAGATTTCTGTATCGATGCCGTTGACAATGCCTGAGGTCCGATCGCTCACAAACGACAGCAACCCCTCTAAGGTTTCACCATAGGTTTTGGTCTTAATCTGTTCCGCATAGGTCGGCGAAACCGTCGTGACCCAATTCGCAAATTGCACCGCTGCGGCCATCTCATTGTGTCCCTGCATATACCACGGGCACCAGGTCATCTGCTCTAACTTAGCTCGCGACGGCCCCTGGTACGCCAGATTGTGAATCGTGAACACCGTCGCAATATCCGGCGACTGATGGAGCCACACCGGAAGCATCCCCGTATGCCAATCGTGGCAATGCACCACATCTGGCTTCCAATAATTCCAACAAAACTCCGCCGCCCCGTTCGAGAAAAAAGTAAACCGCCAGTCCTCATCCACTCCCGAATACACGCGCTTCGGATCAAAGGCCGGGTGCCCAAACAAATACAGCGGCACATCCGTCCCCGGCAACACTGTTTCGTACACCGAAAAAGCGTTGAACATTGCTCCTCCCTGCCACACAGGCTCGGTGGGAAGCTCCATTTTGTCATCTAGAAATCCGTAGTACGGCATGAAAATTCGCACGTCATGCCCCATCGATCGAAGCACTTTCGGTAAGGCACCGACCACATCACCCATACCACCCACTTTTGCAATGGGCGCAACCTCTGCGGAAACAAACAAAATACGCATGGGCTAGCTTATCCTTACCGTGGCATGACGCAATCATCATACCGACTTTAGGACCTCGATCGATGAATCGAACGTTACTGATCAGCGACGGCTTTTTTGGGGATGACAAATACAGGCTGATCCAAGGACACCGCGACGGTCAAAGCTCTTGGCATCGGCAATTCGCCCGGATCAGAATTCATCGTATTCGCAGTAGGTGCTCCCGGACGTGAAGCGAATTGTCCTGATGGCGTCGGCAGCAGCAGACCGGGCAAAATCGCAATCGCCGCAACAGCAGCGGCGGCAATGGAACCCACACCTGCAAACACTTTCCAGCTAGGACGAGGCCGATCGACCACATTCAGCACATGAGCAATGGTGATATCGACGTGTTCGGCAGGTGTAGGCGTGGGTAAGCCTTGAAAGCCACGTTGTAACTTAACCATTCGGCGATGCATCGTTGCAAAGCTTGCATCTTCGGCAATCCAAGCTTCCACCTGTCTGCGTTCATCAGCAGTCACTTCGTGGTCAATATAGGCACTGAGAAGTTCAAAACGATCGCGTTGCATAGGAAAGGCACCACCGGGTTGAGATAAAGAAGTTGGGGCAAACTAAAGCTGAAGTAAAAGGCCAGATCCTGGATTACTACCCTTCGTCGAGATAGGGCTGTAATTGTTCTTGGAGACGAAGACGAGCACGAGCAATGCGAGATTTTACGGTTCCGAGCGAGACCCCGGTCATCTCCGCAATTTGCTCATAGGCCAATCCTTCAATTTCCCGCAGGACAATGGTCGTTCGGAACACTTCTGGTAGATCGGCGATCGCTTTTTGCAACTGCTCATGAAACTCACGGGTGCTGAGGTCTTCAACAGGTCCGGGCGCATCAGACGCAATGTCCCAATCCATCTCGCCATCGTCAAACATCCGAGGTGCATCTAGCGAAACAGGCGTGGCATTACGTTTTCGCTTCCGCAACTCGTCGTAGAAGAGATTCGTGGAGATGCGACTCAGCCAGCCCTTGAACTTGATGGGTTCTTGGAGACGGTTAAGATTGCGATAAACTCGGATCCAGACCTCCTGGGCCAGATCAGCACGGTCTTGCCAATCGGGTGCTAGGTGATAGAGCACTTTATCCACATGGGATTGATAGCGCCGCATTAGCTCTGAAAATGCCGATCGATCGGGACGATGCCCGGTCTGACATTGCAGAACCAAGTCGAAGTTTGAAAGCTGTTGGACTTGTACAGGCATGGACGGAACGGATACCTCAGTCCCAGACCAGACAGGAGCAGACCGATCACTCATAACAAAACCAATCTTCAGACGCTGTGGGTGTTCTTACGGGGTTTGACGCAAGGGATTCCCTGAAAGTTCCGGATGATTTAAACTAGATTGCGATTGAGCGGTCGATTGCTCCACCAGACTGAGTAAACTGACTGAGTGGACTCTTTATGATACCCCTCCGAAGTCCGTCTGGATAAACTTACATAAATTGGCATTGACGCGCGATCGCAGCCTTCAAGAGACGTTCATACTCTCGGGTTTGGACCACGTAAGCGCCGAAACGCTCTAAGTGCGGGTTCATCATCTGGACGTCGAACAGGGAAAAGTCTTGGGCGCGGAGATGCTCTACTAGCTTAACCATCGCGACCTTTGAGCCTTCCGGAATCCGAAAAAACATCGATTCGCCAATAAAAGCTCCGCGAATCACAATACCCAAAATCGCCCCCGCAAGCTGATCGCCTTGCCACGTCTCAAAACTGTGCGCCCACCCCGCCTCGTGCAGCGCGAAGTAAATATCCTTGAGTTCATCGGAAATCCAGGTGGTTTCGCGATCGGCGCACCCATGGACCACTTCTTCAAAGGCTTGGTTAATCCGAACCTCGAAGCGATCTTGATTGATCACGCGGCGTAGAGAAGTTGGGTAACGGAAGCGATCGTCGAGAGGAATCAGCGTTCGCTCCCGACTGCCAAACCAGCCTAGCCCTTCATTGGGATCGTTTTCCATAAGGAAGTAGCCCTGAGCGTAGTTTTCAATAATCGATCGCACATCCATGTCAACGCGAGAGTTCATAAGCCCGTGACAAAATTCTTAAGGTTCATGATAATCGCCGATCCCAAGAAAAGGTTAGCGATATAGTTTTAGAACGTGAAGATTTTAAAAAATGGCACCGAGGCTATGTCGAACCCGTCAAACCCTGAACACCCACTCCCAGCAGATCCCATTCCGGCCATTACCCTCCACACCTCTGAACATCCCGAACAAGAGGGCGAGTGGCTGCGATCGGGCCTTATCAAGTGGTTGGATGAACAATTTATCCCCGAAGACGTCAACCAAGACATCGCGCTCAGAGCGGCCCAAATTTTTGTGCGGCAGCGGATGGAGGGGGAGAATGACTTGATTACGCTTGTGGTAGCCATGGTAACGGAGCTAGAAGCCTACGATTTTTCTATGAGCTTTTTCGGCAATTTTGCGATCGCGAATGCCATGAGCGAACTGGTAATGGAGAGCTTAGGAATCGACGATCGGTGCTGTGGCGGTGGTTAAACCCTATTGAAGAGGCCCCCAACCCCCAATTCTGGGGGCTTCAGAAATTCAGGTTCCCCCAGAATTGGGGGCTAGGGGGCCTCTTCAATAGGGACTTTACTTTCATGCTGATCCCTAACCTGCTTCAATCCAGACCTTCATTTCAGTTAGGGTCAGCAGGCCAAACTGAGTGGCTAAGGCCACATCGGCAGCGTCTCGACCATAGGCTATTGTAATGCGATTTCCGCGCGGTTCTGTTTGCGTGGCATCGAACGTATACCAACGATCGCCCACATAGGCTTCAAACCAGGCATGGAGATCCATCGGTTCGAGTTGGTAGAGATAGCCCGCCACAATCCGCGCTGGAATCGTCAGGCTCCGGCATAACGCAATGCCCAAATGGACAAAATCACGACAGACCCCCGTCCGAGTTTGGACCGTTTCGAGGGCCGATGTAGACGCATTACTCGTGTCGTAGTGATACGCAATATTAGTATGGATCCAACTCCGAATGGCCTCCACCTGCTGGTATCCCGGCGCACAGTCTGCAACAATTTCGTTGGCGAGCATTCCTAGCATGTCAGATTGGCAATAGCGACTAGGCAGCAGAAACTGAAGCGCATAGTCGGGTAGATCCTGCACTGGGGCAAACTCAGCACCGGGATTGACATCTATGGAATCTGCCGTATCCACGGTCGCGGTGGTGTCTACTCTAAAAATCCCCTGGGGTACCATGAATCGCTGACACAGATTGCCATAATGGTCACTGTATTGAGTCATGGCAACGTCAGGGTCAAAACACGATTCTTCTCGCACTACCCGCTGGCCCAATCCACTGCGAGGTCGGAGCATTAGGATGAGCGGGAAAGGGGCGATCGCTTCAAATAAAAGGTGGCACCCAACATTCAACCGCATATTTTACAAGTCCCTAGAGAGATAATTGTTAGTTATCTCTGATTTTAGGATGACTTCTCATATAAAAATGACGCCAGGATTGCAATTTGACCATTAAAAATTAAAAATAGGCGCCTGGACTGAAGAGAATCATCCGGACGCCTATTTTGTCTTAAGGTTTAAATTAAAGCTAAATTAAACCCCTCGCATTATCAAAAAATTATCAAACTACCAGCTTGATTTGACCACGCCAGGGAGCAAGCCTTGGTGAGCCATTTCGCGCAGAACGTTACGAGACAAACCGAAGTCACGATAGAAACCGTGGGGACGACCTGTGACCCAGCAACGGTTCTTCACCCGAACGCGAGCGCTGTTGCGAGGCAGTTGTTGAATCTTGCGGTGGATTTCGATTTTTTCATCAAGATCTGTTGCCTTTGCGAATGCATCCTTCAGCTCAGTGCGCTTCACTGCGTACTTCGCGACGATTCTTTTGCGCTTTTCATCGCGCTCGATCATGCTTTTCTTAGCCATGAAGCTCTTTCTGCCCTATTTGTAAAATTTACAATGCTATCAAGCATAGCCTACAATCGCGTCTTTTTAGCTTTTCGCGCCAATTCTTTTGTGCGATTCACCTTTCCCGCCGACGAGCAGAGGTCCGCCAACTCACACCGATCGCACAGCGGCTTGCGGGCATCACACACTTCCCGGCCATGATAAATCCAATGAATCGACATATTTTCCCATTCCGTCTGGGGCAGAAGTTTCATCAGATCTCGTTCAATTTTCACCGCATCTTGGTGAACCGTAAATCCCATGCGATTTGCGAGTCGGGTGACGTGGGTATCGACCGTAAAACCCCAGTTCACCCCGTAGGCATTGGATGACACAACGTTCGCCGTCTTACGGGCCACTCCAGGGAGACTCGTGAGGTCTTCCATCGTGCGCGGCACTTCACCGCCATACACCTCAATAATCCGTTGACAGGCGGCCCGAATATTTTTCGCTTTATTGTGATAGAAGCCTGTGGACTTCACATAAGTTTCGAGTTCCAGCAGGTCCGACTCGGCAAACGCGATCGCATCAGGGTAGCGATCGAATAATGCAGGCGTCACCTTATTCACCCGTTCATCGGTACATTGCGCCGCCAAAATCGTCGCGATCATCAATTGCAGCGCCCCGTCATAATTGAGAGAACAATGCGCATCGGGATAAAGAATTTTGAGTCGATCGAGCGTTTCGATCGCCCGTTGTTTTTTCGATCGACGGCGAGGTTTAACCGCAATATCAACCCCAGAATTCACAAAGCACCCCCAAAAAATTTCGCCCCATCATACGTAGGATGCGTTAAACGAAGCAACGCATTATTCAAATCCCCGCACCCCACCCATCATCCAACCCGCCCGATCGTCATCCCCAAATCATTGTTGAATCCAATTCGCCGTATCCCGAATAATCAAAATCACCCCCAAACTCAGCAACAACACCAACCCCGTCTGCATAAACCCTTCCTCAAACCGCTTCGGCAACGGCTTACCCCGCAACCCTTCCAAAATAATAAAAATAAGCTGCCCCCCATCCAATGCCGGAAGCGGCAAAATGTTCATCACCGCCAAATTAATACTAATCAACGTCGTAAACGCAAACAAATTCTTCCAATCATTTTTCGCAATCCGCGCCCCCTGACGAACGATTTCCACAGGCCCTGCAATTTGCTTAGACGTATTTCCAAAATCCGTCACCAGCTTGCCAAACCCTTGCACCGTCTGATTGACCACATGAGTAAACTCATCCCCCGCCAAAACCAACCCAGCGATCGGATTACTCGGATGCTGAATGTCAACCCGAGCATTGGGCGATAATGCGATGCCAATGCGTCCCTTACCGTCCTTCAGTTCAGGTGTCAGGGCGATCGACAGGTCTTGATTCCCCCGTTGAACTTGGAAATTTAGCGTTGTGTCAAAACTGGCTTCGATCGCCTTGCGAAGTTGTTCAGCAGACGTCCCATCACTGGGCAACACCACATCATTAACCTTGAGCACAACATCGCCCCTCTGAAGTCCCGCTTTCTGGGCAATAGACCCCTCGACGACCTGAGGCAATGCCGCACCGGGATCGAAATTGAGATGCGGAATCCCAACGGTAAATGCCTGAGTCGTCAGCACAAAATAAGCAAACAATAGATTTGCAATCACCCCCGCACTAATAACGATCGCCCGATCGAGCACTGGACGATTGCGCAGAAGATTAGGGTCACTGGGATCGATGTCACTATCAGGATCGTCATCGGGAAACCCTACGAAACCACCGAGCGGAAGCAGACGCAACGCATATTCTGTCTGTGACCCTTGGTAGCGCCAAACCACCGGACCAAAGCCGATGGAAAAACGGTTGGCGTAGATGCCCTGAAGCCGTGCTGCGAGGAAGTGTCCTAGCTCGTGAACGAAAATGAGAAGGGCGAGGATGAGGATAACCTGCAATACGGGCATAGGGACTTAGGGTTTCCGATAACTTAGTGATCCTATTGTAAAGGTTAAGACTCGATCGTTACAAACTCGGGCCTGACTCTTTAACGTATGTTACTCCCGCCTAGCGCGCCCGATCGTTGTAATGTACAGCACCGCCTCATCTTCAGGAATGCCCAAAACCTGATTCACTTCGTCGTCAAAGAATCCCGCAATGCCACTGATGCCCAATCCCAACCGAATCGCGGCCAGATTCAACCGTTGGCCCAAATGCCCCGCATCCAAATGCAGGTATCGGTAGGCCCGATCGCCCCACTGCTCAATAGCTGCCGTCAGATCAGCCGTATGAAAGATTACGGCCACCGCATCACGGCCCAACTCCTGACCTAGGCAAAGAAAATGCAGTTCAGAGCGGAAATTTTTAAATCGAATTTGGCGGAGTTCTTGAAGGTGCGGCGCGTAATAATAGCAGCCCGACTCTAAACCCGTGACCCCGCTCACAGCGATGAAGGTTTCGACACGGTTGAGATCGCAGTAGTCAGGAGTCGGATCTAGGTTTTGCTCAATGTAATGCTCCGGATGGTACGTGAAGTCTAAAATGGCTTTGAGTTCATTCAGGGTGATATCAGCGCCGCTATAGCTTCGGGTCGATCGACGTTTTAGTAAGGTCTCCTCTAAGCCCGTCAGGTGAGTTTCCCAGACGATCGGACGGGACGTCATGTCGATTTTGAGACAGAAGGGGAAATTGTATTTGTCGGGGCGATCGGGAAACGGACTAGGCTGGGTCCAGACCACTGCGCGATCGTGCATGGGGATTTGGGTCGCTTGGTGGAGCGAGTCTAGGAGTTGGCCGTCGGGAATTCGGGTGGAATAGCTGCGGGTGATGGCGCTGGGAAGGGCACTCTGGTGGCGGGAGAGATGCTGGTTTAGCTGCTGAAGATCGGCGATGGGCAGTACGGCGAGAGTGGACTCTAGCCGATCGTCGAGGTAGAGCAAATTGTTCATGGCCCGGTCGCAGAAACCGCTGATGGTGTGGGGCCGAAAGTCATTGATTGACCCGGCGAGTTCTAAGTTGCCCAACAGATGACCGCTGTCGAGGAAAATCCGACGGTACGCCCGGTCTTGATAGCGCCAAGCCGATCGTTCAAAGACTCCCGTAATCACCAGAGCAAGCTGGGTGGCTTCGAGTGCTGGATGCCAGAAGCAACCCGATTTCAGGGCCGTCCACACTTCATTATCCCAAAAACGCATCAGGCTATGGGATTGGGCTTGGTAGTTGTAGAGTCCGGCATTCAAAAGGGGCGTGCCACGAGAGATGAGATACAGCTCGGCGGGGTAGAGTCCTCCCGCAGAAGGGGACGATCGTAAATAGTGAGGTTCGTCTGCGGTGGGAATTACGCCCGTTATGCCGTAGCTATAGTACAGAAACCGTGAGAGCCTTTGCCAAAATTGGAGAGATGGGTCTGGATTTGCATCTGGATTTGAGTCGGGGTCTGGCACAACGCTGGACTGCTGCTCAATATACGATCGCAGCTCAATGGACGTCCCGATTTTGTAGTCTTTAAAGGGGCTGGGCTGACGGCTCCAATCCAGGGACTGCTGGGCTTTTGTGCGAAGGGTCTCCGGATCATACTTAGTCCGATCGTGGTAATGCTGGGCGAGGGAAATCGGGTGTTCTGGCATGGTTTTGGCAGGGTTAAGGGTGCCTGGGACGGAAATCCGTGAGAAATCTGCGAAAAAAAGCGTTCATTTCTTAAAATTCTGTGTACCATCGCACATGGACTTCTATTTTTAGGCGTCTACTTCTACTTTAGATCATCTGTATGGTTTGCTAAGTCGATTGAAGCCCATTTGTTGAACCGTTTTTGGATTAACCGTTGGACTAGATCGCCTTAATCTATCAAACGCTCTTTAATAAAAAATAAGAAAGATGTTTTAGGTCTCAACGTATGAAGAGGTCTCAGGGATACCCCAGAGATGTCGCTGCCAAAGAAAGTCGGGTCTACTGATCCTGATTTGAGATAAATCATTTATCCACTTTGGAATACTTTGTGTACCATTCAGTAGCGTCGCTCTTAATTTGGTCCTTGGACTGGGTTGAAAGCCATGCTTGTTTTGTTGGTTTTAACCTCATTCATCTTGGGTTAGCAGTGCTGTGGTTAACGGTTTAAAAGATTTATTCTCAAAAGGTTCTAAGGGAGTTGGCATTGAGCTAGCTTCCGATCGGATCAATATTGTTCAACTGTCCCGCAAGGGTACTAAGGTTCGGCTCATTAACTATGTGACCGTTCCCGTGCCTGAAGGCGTCTTTCAGGAAGGACAAATCGTCGATCGCTCCGCAATGGCGGAGTTAATCCAATCTGCACTTGCCGACAACAAAATCAAAGCAAAACAAGCGGCGACGGCAGTTCAGGGCGGACGTGACACGGTTACACGGATCATTCCGGTTCCAGCAGAACTAGACGATCGTGAACTGCGCGATATGGTTCTGAATCAGGAAGCGGGTCTATATTTGCCGTTCCCTCGGGAAGAAGCGGATGTGGATTATCAAAAGCTTGGATTGTTCGTGGATGAAGATGGCATTGAAAAGGTTCAAGTGCTGCTCGTCGCAACGCGGAAAGAGGTGACGGATGCCTATTATCAGACCTTCCGACAGGCAGGTTTGAGTTTGGACGTCTTGGAAATTAGTAGTTTCTCGTTGATTCGGACGATTCGCGAACAGCTTCGGCAGTTTGCGCCCCAGGAAGCGGTGGCTATTGTCAATATTGAATTTGAGAGTACTGAGATTTCCATTACGGTGGACGGGGTGCCGCAGTTTTCGCGGACGGTGCCGATCGGGACGTTCCAGGTGCAGAGTGCGCTGTCGCGTGCCATGAATCTGCCGCCATCTAGAAGTATTGACCTGCTGCAAGGCATGACGATTCCGGTCAATTTAGATGCGGGCGGTCGTCCGGGTAGGGCTAATCCGGGAACGTCTGCGATGCTACGTATTTTAGGTGAGCTGGCGGACGAGCTGCGACGATCAATAGATTTCTACACCAATCAGGGAGAGAACCTTGAAGTTGCGCAGCTTTTGCTAGCAGGTCCGGGGGCAGCGATCGGACAGTTGGATGAGTTTTTCACCCAGCGTCTGAGCTTACCGTGTAGTTTGATTGACCCAGTGGCAGCACTTTCGCTGGACACAACCATTGACCTGCCGGAAAGCCTTAGACCCGGTTTGGCTGTGGTTTTAGGTTTGGGCTTACGGGAGGCATAACCCATGTACAACTTAGATATTAATTTCTTAAACGATCGACCCGATCTCAAACCGGGCGGCGGCGGTAGACCTCCGCTTACAGGGGCAGGGGGGCGATCGTCTCGGGGATGGGGCTTTTCATCCGGGAATGAGAGTAAGACTCCGCTGTACGCTGGAATTGCAGCATTGGTCGGACTGCTGGGCATCACGGGTGCAGCCTTTTTGTATTTCACGATGCAGAAGGGTACGTTGACTGAGAGGCAAGCCGAACTCGATACCAGGCTAGGCACGCTAGAAGCGAAGCGCAATGAGCTAGCTGCTGCCAATAAAAAAGTCGCGAGCACAGAGAATGAAGTCAAGGCATTGGCATCGGTCTTTACTAAAATCAAGCCTTGGTCAGCGATTTCTCAGGACATTCGCGATCGGTTGCCCAATGAAGTCCAAATTTTGGGCATCACTCAAGCGGCAGGAATAGTCGGTGGAGCGCCCGCCGCAGCGGCAGGACCTGATGCAGTCTATACGCGAAATCTCACGATCAAAGGCGCGGCAAATAACTTTGATCAGGTGAATGACTTCTTGCTGGTCTTGAAAAAGTCGAGCTTCTTAAATCCGGATGAAACCAAGATTGTGAGCGCCGATCGGGAACCTCGCAAATCCTTGCAATCCGTATCGCTTCCCGTTGCAAATCCAAATGCCACAACGGCCTCGAAACCGATTAAGTTGCCGGGTCGAATTGGGTTTTCAATTCAAACTCAGCTCACAGACGTTTCATCTGCGGAGTTGTTGAAGGAACTTGAACGCAAGGGCACCGTAGGTCTTCTAAATCGGTTTGAAGCGCTTAAGAATAAGGGGGTAAAACCATGAGCATGAGTGGAGATTACAATCCGCCAGGTGGGGATTTTGATAGCGGACCAAATTATCCTAGTGCGTTTGGGATTACCTTTACGCCCATGGTATCTGGGATTGGCCTCGGGCTTCTTGGGCTAGCCGCAGCGGCCTTTGCGTGGACGCAATTAGTGGAGCCTCTGCGGGTCGAAACCGAAGACCTCCGAGCAAAGGTCACCGAGAAGCAGAAGCAGCTTGATGATCAAAAAAACATCGAAAAGCAGCTCAGGGAAGCCAAGGTAAAGCTGACCCAAGTGGAACAGCAGCGCCAACAGGTCTACTCTCTGTTTGCTCAAAAGAAAAATATGGATACGGTGCTGTTAGACCTTAATCAATTGATTGACAAAAACAACGTGGGTCTTCGTAGTGCGAAGGAAGCAAAGCTTGCGACTTGTCCAAGTTGGATTAAGGAGCAATTCACGAGTATTGCAACTGGTCAGCAATACGAGGAGCAAATTGGGCCGCTCATCGCTGAGGCGAAACTTCGGAAGTTTACACCTGAAGTCAGCCCTGCTGCTGCAACGCCTGCAACGGCAACAACGGTTCCGGGTGTGTTGACCGATGGATCGCTTGGTGCTGAGCTGAATAATAAACTGAAACGTCAGACGTTCAACGTTGAGATTGAGGGGAACTTCAATCAGGCACAGTCGATTATTCGTCGGATTGAGCTGCTGCAACCGCTGTTGATTCTTCGCAATGTGGACGTGAAGTATGGGGGCGAACAGATTTCAAAAACGGAGCCAACCGTTCTGTATGAGTTTGATCCCAAGAACCCAGAGATTCCATTGGTCTTGAAAACCTGTCAGCCGGATACGGTAGTGACGACGTCGTTCAAGATGGATGCACTGCTTCCGTTGACAGCAGAAGAGCAGAAGTTAATTGTACCGACTCCCACGGTGAGTCCGGGTGCAACACCAGGAGCGAGTCCATCGCCGAGTCCTGCGGCTAAGTGATCGCATGTTATGAGATTGCGGTTATTAAACTGCGGTTTATAAAATCACGATCGTGTAATCCCGTTAGTGTTGACTGTTTTGTTTTTGATTCTTTGATTTCCTAGGAGCGTCCCCGTGAAAGATTTTTTACGCATGAGTGGAGCAATGGCCACCACGATTACGTTGGTAGCAACTGCCCTTCCTCCCGCATCGGCTGCTGATACGGCCACTCAAGTGACGGCTGTCCGGCTGAATCCAGCGGCGCAAGGGATGGATATTGTGCTCCAAACCCAGGCTGGGAGCAAGCCACCCCAAGTGTTTAACACCAACCGGGGGAATACTTGGACAGCGTTGGTGTTCAATACCAAGCTGGCGAACAATCAGCCCTACCGCAAAGATAATCCGGCTCCTGGAATTGCGTCGATCGCCGTTCTTCCAGCAGGCAAGGATGGCGTTCAGGTGACAGTGGTGGGGAACGGTGCGCCGCCTAAGGGCCAACTGGTGCGCAAAGATAGTCAGGGGGTGGTGCTGAATGTGGTGGGTTCGGGTGGAACGGGCAGATTAGCTCAGGCCACGATGATGCCGCCCATGAGTCCAGTGGCCCAAGCGGCTCCGGCAACGCCCAATAATGGGACTAATGGAACACCGATCGTGCCCTTTATTCCCAGCCCGATCGGACCTCGCACGGCTCCCCAGCCACCGTCTGGGATTGCGCCGCCGTTGATGCCGCGTGCGTCTGCGCCTCCCGTGGGGGACATGGCAATTTCGCAGTTGGATGTGACGCCGAGCAGTATTGATCTCGGGACGAATGAGCGGATTCCTCGGTTGGTATTGCGAGATGCTCCGGTGCGGGAAGTGCTATCGCTTCTTGCTCGTGCGGCGGGTATGAACTTGGCATATAGCGAAGCTCCCGGTGGTGCAGGTGCGGCTCCTGGTGCAGGTGCGGCTTCGGGTGGGCCAACCATCTCACTAGATATCGAAAATGAATCGGTTCAGGACGTTTTTAATTACGTGCTTCGGATTGCTTGTGTGCCTGCGGGCGGTGCAGGTGGGGCGGCAGGCGGTGCAGGTGGGGCGGCAGGCGGCGGAGCTTGTTCAGCGCTAGAAGCCAATCGCAATGGTCGCACAATTTTTGTGGGGACCCGGTTGCCGGATGATGCGCGGAATGTGATTTCTCGCACAATTCGTCTGAACCAAGCTTCGACTGAATCTGCATCGAATTTCCTGACGACTCAAGGCGCTGAAACGCAGCTTCCATTCACGCAGGTCCAAGTCCAGACCGTGGGTGAAGGCGCAGCAGCTCGAACGATTGAAACCCGTACGCCGACCATTTTGGCGTTGCGTGCCAGTGAAGGTGTGGGTCCACTCCTGCTCCGGGGCCTATCCGTCTCTGGAGACAGCCGAACTAACAGCGTTACCCTAACAGGAACCCCGAAGAAAGTTGAAATCGCAACAGGCTTCCTAACTCAGCTTGATGTCCGTAAACGTCAAGCAGCAGTCACGGTGAAAGTAATCGACATTGACTTGAATGGTCTCGACAGGGCAAATACAAGTTTCTCCTTCGGTGTTGATAACGTTCTGGTGAGCAGCGGCGTAGGCGACGGAAATGGGAGTGTATCCACAAGTGATACTGATCCTGGGGGAACGGGCGGTGGCAATCTAGGCGCTAGGGTGAGCCAAACACAACTGTTCAGAGGGTTCAATTGGAACTTGGCATTAGGCGCAGCAATTACGAGTAACAATGCAAAGGTGTTGACTGATCCTACTTTAATCATTCAAGAAGGACAAAGTTCTGGAGTAAAAGTTGTTGAGGAGGTGATTACAAACTTTAAGTTTACTCAAACATCATCTGGCAATACTACAACAACTAATGTTGAAGTTGAAAAGTCAGATGCCGGATTGACACTCAATATTGATTTGCGTCGTATTGATGACAATGGTTTTGTGTCACTAGAAGTTGGCTCTAGGATTTCAGCGCCTAAGAACACCAAGCGGATTGCTGTAGGTAATAATAGTAATGAAATTACTCTTCTTCAACGGCGTGATACGAGCACGGGCTTGGTCCGAATACGTGATGGTCAGACTCTAGTGATTACCGGGGTAATTCAAGAAGCCGATCGCTCAACTGTAACAAAGACTCCTATTCTTGGAGACTTACCGATTTTGGGTGCGCTATTCCGCAACACCTCTCGAACTAAAGAACGTCGTGAAGTAGTGATTCTAGTCACTCCAAAGATTTTGGATGACAGCGATAAGTCTATGTTTGGCTACGGCTACAACCCTGGTAAGGAAGCTCAACAGTTCATCTCAAAATAGATGGGTTTTCGCGTTCTAACCTAGGTCAAATCAAATGGTAAGACGATCGTATTTCTCAAGGGGAGATGCGATCGTTTTTTTGTGGGTGGAGTAGTCGATTCCCGTTCCGGGAGGCTTCTGCTGAGGCAGAGGATTCATCAACGCTAATGGGATTTGCGGTAGGATTGAAGCTAATAATAAGGCGATCGGATTCCTCATCCGTTTCTCAGGAACATCCTATGACAACCGTAAAAGGATCTGCAAAGACTAGAAAAGTTAAGAAAAGAAACTTCTCTAGTTTTACAAAGAAAGAAGCATTCAAACAGCTTGCGATCGAAAACCTATTGTCATGGACATTAACTGCCGAAGCTCATCCCGTAAGTGATTTCTTTCAAGAACGTCTCCTCCGACTCAAACGGCACTTTGATCTGGAAACCTGCGAAGAATCCAAAAAACTCTTGATTGATGCAGTGTGTGAAGAAGCCTTGGAAGGATTCGATCGGTTGAAAGTTTGGAAAGGTGCAAATCTTCAAAGTGACACAACGATCGGCATAGCCGACTACCTAGTTGCCGAACGAAAAGGCTATTTAGAAGCCCCATTTCTTTGCATTATAGAAGCAAAAAAAGATGATTTCGAGCAGGGATTAGCCCAATGTCTGGTGGAGATGCAAGCCTGCCAATGGGAAAATCAACAGGTTAATGCAAATGTAGAAACGCAAAAATTAGCCCCAAAACTTGAAATCCTCGGGATTGTGACGAATGGGAGCACATGGCAATTTTACAGACTGACGTCGCAATGGGAAGCGTATGAAACATCAGCATTCTCGATCGGCGATCTAGAGATGCTTCTCGGACGGCTGCGGTTTATTTTTCAACGCTGTGAAAATAATTTAGCTGAACTATAGTTGAACCATCATCATCTTGAAAAACCCGTAAAATTACGATATTGCGCGATCGTATTTCTAATAGGTTGCTTTTTTGGTAGAGGAAAATCATGGTTCGGTCCAGTCGTTTTTTTCAGTGGCTTTTCGTGGGTGCGTTTTTCGTAACCCTCTGTCTTGGGAGTAATCCTCCCGATGCGCTTCTAGATTGGCTGAACGTTAAACCCCAAGCTTCCTCTCCCGCTATTGAACGACTTGCGACCGCGACCACCATGACCCGATCGGCCCAGCGTTTATTTTACCGCCAAGATCCCACCATAGAACAGCGCCGCGAGTTTCTGAGTACGTGCAGTAAGGTTCCCGTTAAAGGCGTCATGATGGGCTGCTACAGTCGCAAAGGCTACGTCGGGAAAATTGCAATTCAGGTGGTGACGGAGCCTCGACTTCAAGGCATGATGGAAGTGACCGCCGCGCACGAAATGCTCCATGCTGCTTACGATAGGTTTAGCCAATCTGAGCGCGATCGATTGACGCCACTCTTAGAATCAGCGGTCAAAATGGTTAAGGATGAACGGTTATTAAAGGTGTTAAACCAGTATAAAGCAGACAATCGAGAACGATATATTAATGAATTACATTCGCACCTAGGAACAGAAATTCTAAACTTAGGTGAGCCGGAGTTAGAAAAACATTATGAGAAGTACTTTACCAATAGACAGCAGACTGTTTCCTTTGCCGTCAAAGCAGGATTGACACTACGAGTTATTGATCAACGGGCGGAAGTATTAAAGCCAGAAATCGATCGACTAGAAATAGATTTAAAAGCACGTCGGGCAGAACTTGATAGCACCGAGAACCAGTCAAAATCAAGCTCCAAACGGTTGGAAGAGCAATCTTCTGCCCTAAATCAAACTCGAAAGAATGCGGAAAATGGCCTCGCAAATGGCGACCCGAGCACGGGTTTAATTGCTGAGTTTGAAAACCAAAGAAGCCGCTTTAATGATGCGGTTGAAGTTCATAATGCCCAGATTCGAGAACACCAAGTGCAAATTGGTAGCTACAATGATATCGTAGTCAGCTACAAAAAGAAGGTCGATGAATACAATCAATTGGGCCACGATGAACGATCGCTCTTCGACGGCTTACGAGAGAAAGATTCAACCAATCCAGCGACTGATCCAAATTCTCTGATTCAGCTCAACCCAAAAAGCAAATCGCAGTCTGAACTCCAAGACTTGATTGATAAAATGAACCGATCGCGGTAATGATATGGAATTACTCATAGCGCGATTACGCTTCGTCTTTGGTATTTGTGAGCGATCGCTGCAATAAACGAAACCGATCAACATGGCCTGTTAGGTATCTCGACGACTGCAAGTAAATATCGGATTAATAAGCCGATGATCAGATTTGAACTGACGACCCCCTAATTACGAGTTAGGTGCTCTACCACTGAGCTACATCGGCAAAAGTCACTAATAAATATAGCAGAGAATCAAAAAATACACCATACTAAATTTTATCCCTATTCACAAGACGCGATCGCCCTTTCCTATGCCCCTTCCTCGCACCGCCGAAGACCTCCGCAAAAACGACCCCGAGAAGTACGCGATCCTCCGCGCCGAAGCCATGGCCCCCTATAAAGGCTTCCGACAGTTCATCTACGCTGCATTTGGGGCCTCCGGATTCGTTGGCGGACTCGTCTTCCTCGCCCAAATCATCGCCGGACGGAATCTCGACACCGCCCTCCCTAACTTTGCCCTGCAATCGGGCGTAGTGGCATTGATGACATTCTTATACCTGTATGAGAAGAAGCAGAAAGCGCGTCTTGTCGAAGGCTGGCGGCAGAAAATCGATCGCGATCAGAAGAAGTGAGGCGCATTAACATCGCCCGAGTATTTTAGCGGATCCATAATTCCATGACTTCTCATACGTCACTTCACAGCAATTCTCCTTTGACCTCTCTCCAGGCTGGCACTTGGTTTAAGTTGATCTGTGGGGCTAGTTTTCAGCATATTCCCACCGTTCGGAACTGCACGATCGCCTTTGCACTCGCTGGAGCGGATTGCATTGACATCGCCGCTGACCCTGCCATTATCCATGCGGTACAGGACGTCCTCGATATTGTCGAAGCATTAGGCAACCCCCGGCCTTGGCTTATGGTGAGCCTGAATGACGGTGAAGATCCCCACTTTCGCAAAGCAGAATTTGACCCCACAACCTGCTCGCCAAATTGCGATCGCCCCTGCGAAAAGGTCTGCCCTGCCAACGCCATCCAATTCATAGCCAAACCCACGGGTGTAATCGATGAACTCTGTTATGGCTGTGGGCGATGTTTACCCATTTGCCCCATTCAAACCATTCATGCACGGCCTTACGTCTACACGCCAGAAATCATTGTTCCCATGGTGATGAAAATGGGCATTGATGCGATCGAAATTCATACTCAAGTCGGACGGGTTACCGATTTTACAAGACTTTGGAATGTGATTAAACCCTGGAGCAATAGACTCAAACTGCTGGCGATAAGCTGCCCGGACGGAGAACAGATGTTGGATTATTTGACAACACTTCATTTGATTATTAAGCCCTTTCAAGGCGCGAATCTGTGGCAAACGGATGGACGACCCATGAGTGGCGATATTGGGGATGGGGCCACAAGAGCTTGTATTCAACTCGGGCAAAAAGTTCTCCATCACAATCTACCCGGATTTGTACAACTTGCGGGGGGAACCAATCACCATACGGTTGAAAAGCTCCGATCGCTCCAGCTTCTCCCACACCAATCCCCAATGTATCACTTTGCCGGAATTGGCTACGGCAGCTACGCCCGATCGAAATTGCAGCCTGTTTTGGCTGAACTAGAACGTCGGGGTTGCGATCGCCTCGAAGAGCATTCCGATCTTCTGCAAGAAAGTATTAAAATAGCAGCACGTCTAATTTCCCCACTGAAATCTTCCTGCTAACTTCCCCAGCTAGGCGATCGCCCATGACCCAATTATTTACGCCTAGAACTAGGGCAGAGGAGCGAGACATCACGCCCTTTAAAGGAAAGTTTTGGGTCTATGAACGGGTGATGCGGGTCCCGATATTATGGAATCTATGAAATTCTTACAGGAAAACTAGAGGTATATCACCTGATGAACGGGAGTTACCAGAAGATGCAGCCAAACGATCGCGGGCACTATCCGATCGACCCCATGCAGGTAGAAATTGGATTTTGGAATGGTATTCATCAACATCAAGAAATGCTGTGGTTGCGGTGGTGGGATTTGGACGGAAATCTCTTGTTAATCGGTCAAGAACAAGTGGTTATCGAACGTCACCGCACTGAACAAGAGCATCAACGAGCTGAACAATAACGCCAACGAGCGGATGCGGCAGAACAGGAATTGGCAGAGTTGCAATCGCTTTTACAGCAGCAGCGAGAGCGATAGAGGCGATCGTTTTTTGGGTTTGGCTCGGTAATTTGGCACATTTGCGATCGTCTACACGATCGCAATTACTAAGACGAAATCATATTTGATTTTCCTTTGAAAATGCTCCTCGATCGCAATTGAAACCTATTAAGAAACTATGTCATTGACCTTTTCCACGCAACTGCAAGCGCCATAGCATTAATAATTTTGCAGACTCTATGATCGAATCTGCCCAGAGATTTATTAATTCAGGTAATAGATACCCTAGATCTGCTTGAGAATTCATCATAATTTTAGGTAGTGCGATCGATCGAAATATAATTATTTTTGCAAAGGCCGATTCCCATTCTAAGAAGTTGATGAACGATCGAGCCTTCGATAAAATGCGATCGACCTACGAATCCTTTAACCAAGACACAAGATCATCGATCGTCGCAAAATCTAACAACGCGATCGCCAATGCTTCTAACTTCACAAGCTCTAATGACGCGATCGACTTTTTGGTTCGACTCGGTAGTTTGCCAAACTTACGATCGAGTTGGACTTGAAGGAGCGATCGTTGTCCCCTCACCTCACCGCGTGCTTCACCAATAATCTCACCGCGTGCTTCACCAATGATCTGACCCTCAGCCTTCGCCTCTTGATACACTCGAGTTTTCTCTAAACTGGTTCCTAACATCTCCTCTACCTCCGATCGGCTTAATTTGTCAAACCTGTAGACCATAATTGTTGTCAGCATTGCTATTATGGCGCGATTTGCCTGTGGATCACGAATCTCATTATTTGATCGCGCTAATAAATATCGTGCAGCCTCCGGAGCGTTCTTCGAGGTTTCGATCGTCAATCGCATCAATGCCAATCCCAGCGGCAATTCTCGAATATCACCCAACTCATTGAGATAGATGCGGTGAAACTGATCGCTGTTCAACAATGCCCGATAAGGATAGACATTCTTTTGCTCCATGCTCCGCGATGGGTAAATCACCACCGCTTGCCAATCTGTAAACTGATCTCGATTGCGATAAAAGTGATTCGATGACTCACTCACGATTCGCTCATACAACCGATCGTCCCGTTGAAACTGCACTTCCGCGTAATACACCACCCCCGGATGATCCTCCGGTGGCAAAAACACCCCGTCGATTTCAAACTTCGGTTCCTTCACTGCCACTGACGCAAACCGATATCGA
>ENA-OFCI01000512-OFCI01000512.1-metagenomes-genome-assembly--contig:-NODE-512-length-22934-cov-3.632851_pt1 | contig 22934 bp, 23 predicted proteins | sample MGYA00153391_OFCI01 | MGnify analysis MGYA00153391
CTAAACCCAGAGTTTCCACTTAAACGACTGTACAGAATTGCGGAGCCACTTCTGTCCCCACCATTTCGTCTTTAGTGACATGCCGCGCATGGGGTCAAAAGACCTCCCGTCAGATCCTGAGCTGGGCCGCGGTTGGTGTCGTATTGGAAGGTGGTGGCTGCGCTCATCGTGTTGGTTTCATTGATCATGCGGTTGGCGCGGTGTGGCATGGGTTATCGCAAACGGTGGGTGGAAATCAAGACCCTAATAAGGGAGCGGTGTTTGAGGCGAAAATGGCTGAAAATGCGCTCGGATATGGGAGTTTCATAATGTTAAAAGACTGAACGATTCATTCACCGATATGCGATTTTCTACCTAGTTACGGATGAACTCGCTATTGCACCGGTTAAATTTATTCGACTTGCAATAACTAATGCGCTATCAAATATTTCTTGACATTCTGAATATCCAAGGTCGCCGTGACTCACAAATAATATGGATCCCCTCAAATATGCATTAACTAAACCGATATCGGTGCAGCGTCGAACACGAGCGAGGTAATATTTGACATCACCGTCGATTTGTAATTTATTGCCTGCCAGCAACGATCGCGCGCTTGCAGTATCAATCTCGATGATGTTGCTCTTCGCCAGCAAACCTAAAGCCGTTTGCCGAACTGGTTTCATAACTTCGCTAAAAGTACGTCTATCGACTTCGTTTTTGTAAAATTCGACAAAATCATCGCTTGTAAAGTTTGGCATATCAGGTTGGGAGGCATTGGAAGGCAGTTGCACGCAGGCAGTCATTCCAACGAACACAGAAATGATGAGTAATCTAATTTGCACGGCAATCCTCATAAACGCCATCTACACCCAAAACATTTAGCTGCTGGTCGATTAGTAGCGGGAACTGCGGCGTTATGGCTGCCCATAATATTGCTCTCATAGCCAAGCTCCATTCCATCATGTTGGAATCATGAACCGGTTTCGCTGCAATACGCAACGTGATACATAAAAATAAGTTGGTGCGCCATTTCGATCACCATACTTTTGAAACTGGTCCCCACTTTCCGCGACTCACTAAATCAAGATATTTTTCATATTTGCACGTAAGAAACTCAAGATAGCCAATACTGATCGCAAAACCAAATACCAAGATGTAATACTTGAAAATAAAAGGGACTGCCGATCCCCATATCAGGACAAATAGAAGCCAACACATGGTGAATAACAAAAACAGAATACTTCTTGCGTGATAGTCAAATTTACTGTGCGGCGTACCAAATGAATAATGCGAATTTTTAAACTCTTGATTTAACTTTTTACTTGCCAGAAGCAAATCAGAACGTAATAAAACTGCGATAAAAATACATAGGGACAAAGTTGCTCGTACGGCAGTAATTATCCACGGAGATGTCAGCTCGAATTCGTTAGTCGCCATCCATTGATAAAATATGAATAGGCTTATTAAGGCTGAGTGGAAAATAAAAACACTTAGAAAAAAAATCATATTTTGTTGCCAGCATTTTTCATCAAGGGCTAGCGCATTAAATGGAGAAACCTTCGCCGCATGCCATGAGTATCTGCGCCGCGTTCTGCTACTGACACCATTTTCTGTTGGGGGGATTGCTGAACCATTTAATTTCGATCAACAATCTTTTCTAAGATAATCCAGACAAGTAGCAATAAAAAAACTCCGCTTGTCCAATGGGCAATGCTTAGCCTCAACGCCTGGTCTGAAGTGATGAAAAGCTCGCGACCATGAACTAAGATTGGGACGACCTTGTTGGTCAAAGGATTCTTCACGGCCTCCGCATTCGCGTAAATGAAGGCGCCGTCAAACAGCTTCCAAAGCATGAGCGCCAGCACCGCTACCCTTGGCGTTTCTTCTATTTTCCTAAACATGTACACCTCGCTAATTCTCAAAACAACCGGCCAGATCGCAAATAAAATGGTGTGGCGCATTTGGCATGGTGGAAATTAACTTAAGCCTAGGATTTTTGACTCTGCTTCACAGTTTGATCTCTTTCCCGTTTAGCCTTGCGCCAATTATTTGCCACGTACCAAGGTCCCTTTCCAGCTTAACGAATAGTATGCCGCTACCCTTGATTCCGGCCACCTCAATTTCAAAGTCTGCCCACCCTTGTGATCCGACGTATCTCACCGAATATCCAAATGGAGCCAGTTGAACTGACGTCACATTACCTACAGATTCCTTGACTGCGACAGATTCCTCAATGGCCTTCGTCGAATAATGAAACGGTTCGCTGTTTGTCGCCATGTAGTGGCTAGCGAAAGGAGCAACGAGCAATATCAGCAGGAAAATGCCAATCATGACCTTGTTTTTTTTACTCATCGCTGCGATCTCGACTGCTGTTTAAAGGTTTCCACATTTCACATCATCTCCACCAGGGTTTTAGGTGCGTAAAGTCGTCTCCACACCCGCCGTAACGCCGCCTTTAATGCTCAACGGGCTCCGAAACTATGGCTTCGAGTCATACCCGATAAGTTTGAGTACAAAAATTCCGGCCCCCATGATAAAACAGTTGATAAAAGCATTCATTGGCGACGCTTTCCCTTGAACCGAATGACATGAGGATCAGACATCATCTATTCATGCGGGTCATCCCGCCCAACCATAATATTAGCGAACTCGCTCTCGGATACTTCGTACCTTAGCGGTATGCGCTTGCTAAGCGAGCCATTCAATTTGGCCGCGTGTTCATATTACTTATTAATGTAAGTCAGATTCAGGCCTTGTGCCTTTGCTCATACTATTCTTAGTGAATGAGCAGCAGCGTCATTTAATTCAGGAATCTGCCGTAGCCCCCGAAATGTTTTATCTCACCAATCACTTCGCAATGCGTCGAATGTGCGCTGTCAGCGTTCGTTAAGTTAGTATTGTTGAACTGATTGACTAAGCCTGCCTTTACAATAGCCAGACTCACATCCATATGCTTAACCAAACTTAATAAGAGTCCACCCGCATGGCTGAATTAAACCCTTCTCAACCGCAACCATTCATTAACCACGGGCCGTTCAAATCGGTCGCCTACACCGGCCTCAACGCGGGTCCGCGCCTCATCATTCTGGGTGCAGTTCACGGCAATGAAACCTGCGGCACCCAAGCGATTCGCCGCGTGCTGGATGATCTTGATCATCAGCGCTTAAATATTGTGGCCGGTAGCGTCACCTTTGTTCCGGTGACCAATCCGCTGGCTTATGCGCGTGGTGAGCGGGCCGGGGATCGCAATCTGAATCGCAATCTTTATCCGGTTAAACATCCGCGTGATTATGAAGACCATGTGGCTAACTGGTTATGTCCATTGCTGGCGCAACACGAGGTGCTGCTGGATTTGCATTCCACCCGCGCGCAGAATCCGCCGTTCGCGATGCTGGGCCCGGAAAATAATGCGGGCGAGCTACAGCCGTTTATTCATTACGAGAAGGAGCGCGCGCTCGCCAAGCGGCTCGGGGTGCACCGCTTTGTGGATGGCTGGTTGAGCACTTATGCGAGCGGTGTCGAGCGTCGCATTCGTGATGCCGCGGCCACCGGTAAACAGCTCAATCCGCTCAACACCGATCCGCATTATGGCGTCGGCACGACTGAATATATGCGCTCGGTTGGCGGCTATTCGATCACGCTTGAATGTGGCTCGCACGATGATCCGGCCTCGCCAGCGGTGGGCTATCGCGCGATTTTAAATACGCTCTCATTCCTTGGCATCAGTGCTGCTACGGCACCTGAACCGGTGACGAAATTCGAGGCCTTGCGCATGTATGAAGTGCACGATAAAAATCACGCGGGCGATACCTTTAGCCGCGAGTGGGCGAGCTTTGAGCCGTTAGGCCGGGGCGATTTGATTGGTACGCGGCATGACGGTACGCCGGTGCTGGCCGATGCCGATGGCTGCATTCTGTTTCCCGATGCCAAGGCCGAGCCGGGCAATGAGTGGTTTTATGTTACGCGGACGATGGATCATATTTGATCAGTTCCGGAGGCTTTCAATATTGTTGCTGCAGGTTGTTGCTGAGTTATGCAATGAATATTGCCACCCCCCAATAAAATTTCGCGGCCCGGCACCATCACCACTTCATGTTGCGGGAATACGCGCTTGAGAATAGCTTCGGCTTCTGCGTCTTTGGGGTCATCGAATTTTGCAGCAATAATGCCACCGTTAACGATTAAAAAATTAATGTACGAACCCGCCAGCAGCACGCCAGGATCACGCGGCTGGGTGCCCGCCACTGTTTGCACGCCAGCGCATTCTGCTGCGGTGGCGTAGAGCGGGCCGGGGATCGGCATTTTGTGGATGATCAGCTTTCTGTCTTTTGCATCACGCACGTTTTCCAGCACCTGTAATGCCGCTTGGCAGCGCTCAAAATTAGGATCTTGTGGATCATCGGTCCACGCGAGCAGCACTTCGCCGGGCCGGATAAAACAGCAAAAATTATCGATATGGCCGTTGGTTTCATCGTTGAAAAGACCATAGGGCAGCCAGATAATTTTACGGATACCCAGATACGCTCGCAGCTTGTCTTCAATTGCTTCGCGGCTCATCTGCGGGTTGCGATTTTTATTCAGCAAACATTCTTCGGTGGTGATGACCGTGCCTTCGCCATCTACATGAATCGAGCCGCCTTCCAGAATAAAACCCTCGGTGCGATAGCGTTCGCAGCGCTCTATTTGCAAAATCCTGGCGGCCACCTGATCATCGTTTGCCCAAGGCGCATAAAGCCCGCCGTCAAGTCCGCCCCAGGCGTTAAAAGTCCAGTCCACGCCGCGTACCTGGCCGCCATGATTGATGACGAAGGTGGGGCCGGTATCACGCGCCCAGGCATCATCGGTGGTGATTTCGACAACACGAATATTGGTGTAATTATCACGGTGATTGTCAGATTGATTAAGCCGGACGCGAGCGCTTGCTAGCGCGGCAGCCGATGCGCCCACCGTCACTGCCTCGAAGCGCGCAATCGCCTGCGCCACCGTTGTAAATGCGGCCTGCGCGGGCTTGCCATTGAGCCGCCAATTATCCGGGCGCTCGGGCCAGATCATCCAGGTTTGCGCATGCGGCGCCCACTCGGCGGGCATGTAAAGGCCGTCGGCCTGTGGCGTGGAGGTCAGCGTAGCCATGTTCAGGATTCCCGTTCGCCGTCGAGGGTTTTGAGTGCGCCGTATAAATGAGGCCGCCGGTCGCGAAAGCTGCCCCATGCGCTGCGAATATGTTCGAGCTGGTCAAGATCAAAAAGGTGGGTGATAACGCCTTCTTCAGTTTCATTAAGTTCGGCTACTTTTTCACCAAACTGATTGGCAATAAATGAGGAGCCATAAAAGTTGATGTGGTAATCCTCCTGATCCTCGCGACCAATCCGGTTGCTCGCAATCAGCGGCATCAAATTCGCGCCGGCGTGTCCCTGCTGTACCCGCTGCCAGTGATCGCGTGAACTGATCGTCGGGTCATGCGGCTCGGTGCCGATGGCGGTGGGGTAGAACAGCAGCTCAGCACCCTGCAATGCCATGGCGCGTGCGCATTCCGGAAACCACTGATCCCAGCAAATGCCGACGCCGATGCGAGCGTAGCGCGTGTTCCATACCTTGAAACCGGTATCGCCTGGACTAAAATAATATTTTTCATGATAGCCAGGTCCGTCGGGAATATGGCTTTTGCGATAGATGCCGAGCAGGGTCCCGTCCGCATCGATAATCGCCACAGAATTGAATCGTGCCCGCCCCGCCAGCTCAAAAAAACTGATCGGTAACACTACCGATAATTCGCGCGCAATTTTCTGGAAATGTTGAATCGCCGGGTTGGCCGACATTGAGGTTGCGAGCTGTAAATAATCCGCATTCGGCTTTTGACAAAAATACGGCGTCTCAAATAATTCCTGAATCAAAATAATTTGCGCACCCTGTGCAGCCGCTTTGCGCACTAATTTTTCAGCGTTATTGAGATTGGCAGCGCGGTCCCAGGCGCAGGCCATTTGTGTTGCGGCGACGGTGACGCTACGGGTACCAGCATCGGAAACAGGAGGGGGAGCGGAGGGCGAAGCAGAAGGAGACAATTGAAACCTCGTTTAATTTAAATAATGAGTAAAGCCTAGCATTGGCGGGTGTTTCGAAGCATTTATGCTTGTTGAGGCCCATGGATGCTAGTGTTTAATTATTAATATTTGGCAAGAAAAGCTCAATGAAAAAATAAATAGGCGACCCACACCGCCGCGATAACGCCGGAAAATTCAGCGACTAAACCGAGCGTAATCGCGTAGCGGGTTTTGCGAATCCCGACCGAGCCAAAATAGAGCGCGATGATATAAAAAGTGGTGTCTGCCGAGCCCTGAAATACGCACGCCAGACGACCGACAAATGAATCCACGCCATAGGTTTTCATGGCATCAATCATCATCGCACGGGAGCCGCTGCCGCTGATCGGTTTCATCAGCGCGGTCGGCAGAGCGGGCGTGAAATCGGTGTTCATGCCGATCTGGCTAAATACCCAAGTAAAGCCGCTGACTACAAATCCCAACACGCCGGAATTGCGCAGTACGCTGATTGCGACGAGCATGCCGACCAGATAGGGAATGATGGTCAGCGAGGTTTGAATGCCACCTTTCGCACCTTCGATAAAGGCTTCATACACATCAATTTTTTTTCTGAGCGCCGCCACAATAAAGCCGACGATGATCAACAATAAAACAAGATTGCTGGTGACTTTGGAAAAGACCTCGATTTCGCTTTTACTGAGGTAGTGCGTGAGATACCAGATGAGGCCAACAATAAATGCGGTAATGCCACCCAGCCAGCCGATCACGACGGTATTAAATAAATTGATGCGCTGCTTGATCGCGACCGCAATCATGCCCACCGCGGTGGCTACATAGGTGGCGATCAAACAAGGAATAAAAATATCCGAAGGATCGCGCGCGCCCAGCACGGCACGCTGCGCCATTATTGATAGCGGAATCAGAGTGAGGCCGGAAGCATGCAGCACCAAAAACATGATCTGCGCGTTGCTGGCTTCATCCTTTTTTGGATTAAGCGTATGCAGACTTTCCATCGCTTTTAAACCGAACGGGGTAGCCGCGTTATCGAGGCCCAATAAATTGGCGGAAAAATTCATCACCATGTGGCCGGTAGCCGGATGATTTTTCGGCACCTCCGGAAAGATGCGCGAAAAAAACGGCCCAATTATTTTTGCCAGCAAATTAATCGCGCCGGCCTTTTCACCGATGTTAAGTATCCCCAGCCACAGGGTCATGATGCCCGCAAGTGGCAGCGCGATTTCCATCACGCCGACTTTGGCGGATTCGAATGTGCCGTCGACGATGCGCTTGAACACCTCCACATCGCCCATGAACAGCCACTGCGCTAAGGCGGCGATAAAACCGATGATGAAAAAGCTTGCCCAGATATAAGTGAGTGCCATTCGCCAAGCGCCTTATTGTTTTAGGGTTTTTGTGTTGCGTATTTTGTAGTTTGCGATGGTGGGCTTATGAGATAGCGGGACGCCATCCGTCGGGATCGCGCCGCTATTGTTGCAGTGACTACGAGCTATTTTATCTGTGCCCAAAGCGGCGCAAATTTATTATCCGAGCGATGGATCAAACTCACATTGGCGCGCGATACCCATGGGATCACCTGACGATGCAGCGGGATCACCAGCACCTCTTTTTGCACGAGTTCAACGGCCTGGTTAATCAATATCTGCCGTGCCTTGGCATCCATTTCAATTTCGGCTTTTTCAATGAGTGCATCCAGCTCGGCGTTCTTGAAATTGCCGTAGTTGGCTTCGCCGTAGCCGGATTGGCTGACGCTGTGAAGTACCGGCTTTAGCGTGAACATGGCGTCACGATTGTTATCACCCCAGCCTTGCATGCAGGCACTGAATTCACGTTTCGGGGTGCGCTGGAAATATTGGGCTTTGGGCATGGTTTCGATGGTGGCCTTGATGCCGATTTTGGCCCACATCGCGGCGAGGGCTACGCAAATTTTTTCATCATTCACATAACGATCATTCGGGCAGTGCAGGGTGAAGCCGAAGCCGTTTGGATAGCCCGCATCGGCCAGTAATTTTTGGGCGGCAGCCGGATCAAGCGGCAGGCGTTTTTCCAGCGCCGCCGCGATCCCTTCGCCTTTGGGGTTGGCCGTGGCAATCGCGGTAGGAATCGACAAGCCGCGCATGATTTGTTTTTGAATGGCATTGATATCAATGGCCTGATAAAGCGCCTGACGCACCCGCTTGTCTTTGAACGGATTTTTGCCTTTCACATCCGAAAATAATAATTCATCACGCGCCTGATCGAGCGCAATCGAAATCACGCGGGTCTCTTCGCCTTCCCAAACTTTCAATCGGCTATCCTGCTTTAACTGCGCGATTTCCTGTGGCGAAGGGTCGAGTACAAAATCCAGCTCGCCCGATTTCAACGCCGCCATGCGGGTCGCCGCGCTGGCGATGGGCCGATATTCGAGAGTATCAATATTGCTTTCAAAACGTCCTTCTTTGAGACCCCACCAGTCAGTGTTTTTCTGATGCGTGATTTTAATACCGGGTTCGTAGGCGATAAGGCGATAGGGCCCGGTGCCCATCGCATTGCGGGATGCGTAAGTGATTTCTTTGGTGGAGAAATCCTGCGGCGTGATGGCGTTATTTTTCTCTGCCCATTTTTTATTCATGATCGGTACTTCGCCTAGATTGATCACCGTGGTGGGCATCGCCACGGGGGTGGTGAATTCGACGGTGTAATCATCAATTTTGCGCGGCACCCCTGCCGGAATCGCATAGCTTTTGAACTGTCTGGATTTGGCGGCACGCTCAAACGAAAACACCACATCATCGGCGGTGAACAAACTACCGTCCTGAAATTTCACATTCTTGCGCAGCGTCACCACCCATTTGGTTGGGCTGGTATTTTTCCATGAGGTGGCGAGCCACGCGGTGGGCGACATATCTTTGCCGGGCTGAATTAAACGCTCATAGACCAGATTATTGATCGACTTGGTAAACGATTCATCCTGCCCATGAGGGTCTTGGGTGGTGGCGTCGCCAGCCGACGACCAGCGCAGGTTTTTGGCGCTCGCGGCAGGCGAGATCAGGATTGAAAACAGGGTGCTCAATAAAAACAGGCAGCTCAGCAACTTGCGAAAATTCATAACAACCTCCGGGGGCTCATATTTTTTGGTGGGGTGACGCTGGATTGCAAATTGATGGTGGTCTGGGATTGGATTGATTTAAATATGAATGAAACGATACAAGAGAAATCGCGCGGCAAAATTATTCGGTGCTTGTACAGCGTAGTTATAGTGGCGCGTTCGTCGCGGTTTAGGGGCACTTCAGGGATGAATCAGGATTGAACCGGGATCAAAACCAGCTCTTGATGTGTGCCGGTCAAGCGCTGCAATATAGTCAATTAAGCAGGATATTTCTCATTTGGTATCAAATTGGTTTTATACTTCACCAACAAAAATTTTACCTGTGTTGGCCGGATTTATCCAATATCTTCATTGTCTGCGTCGTCAATAAACGAGATTCCCATGAAAAAGAGCGTAGTGCCTGCGTTTGCGCCTGATGCGGATGATGCTTCGCCGTTATATTTGCAGCTGGCCCGCAATTTGGGTGATGCGGTGCGAGACGGTCGTTATCAGGTGCATGAAGCGTTGCCATCAGAGCGTAACTTATCAGAATCGCTCGGCGTTTCGCGCGTGACTGCACGCAAGGCGATTGACCAATTAGTTGATCAGGGCTTGATTGTGCGCAAACGCGGATCGGGCAACTATATTGCGCCACACCTTGAGCTGCCGTTGTCGCGGCTCAGCAGTTTTTCGGAAGAGTTGATACGGCGCGGCTACAAGCCCAGCTCGCGTTGGCTGGCTCGCCACATTACAGAAGTAGCACCTGATGAGCAGCTCAGCCTGGGGCTTTCACTGGGGGCCACGGTGGCGCGGCTGGAGCGTTTGCGCTTGGCGGATGATGTCGTGGTCGCGGCTGAAATGAGTGTGTTGCCCTCAACGGTGTTGCCCAATCCGCAGGAAGTCGAAAATTCGCTGTATGAATTTCTCGCCCGCACCCGACACACACCGGCGCGCGCATTGCAGCATATCAAGGCGCTGAATGCCTCGACCAAACTGGCGGAGCAATTAGGGGTGCCGGTGGGTCAGGCGGTGCTGTTCATTACCCGCATTGGCTATCTGGAATCGGGGCAGGCAGTAGAGTTAACTCACACCTACTGCCGCAGCGATTATTATGATTTTGTCGCGGAAATGAGGCGTGAGAATTGAATAAGAACACCGCCCCGTTGATCAAGAACACCACTCCGTTGATAAAAGGCACAACCCGGCTTGACGGCCATATTTTGACCCCGCATGGTTTTGTGCGGGGCACGATTGAGTTCGACGCAAACGATGCAAGCGACGTAAACGATGCAAGCAATACGAGCAATAAAAAAAGAGGCGGCGCAATTGTCAATATCGCAGGCGAAGCGGTAAGTGCAGCAGCAGTACAAGATTCCACGCTGCCGATTATTTTGCCCGGCTTCATTGATCTGCATGTCCACGGCGGCGGCGGACGCGACATGATGGAAGGCGGTGACGCGGCGCTCAGCATCACGCAAAAACATGCCCAACATGGCACCACTTCGCTGCTGGCGACAACCATGACCGCACCGATGGATGATCTTAAAACTGCGTTTGAAGGATTGGCACCGTTTTATCGCCATAAACATCTGCACGCGGCACGGCTGCTGGGGATCCACTTGGAAGGGCCCTACATCAACGCGGGCAAGCTCGGTGCGCAACCGGATTTTGCGCGCCCGGTGGCGGTGGCAGAATTAAAACAACTCAATGATATTGCGCCGATAAGGCTCATCACGTTGGCACCGGAAGTGCCCGGCAATATGGAATTGATCGAGTCGCTGTGTGCGGCGGGCTATATCGTTCAGCTTGGTCATACCGCGGGCAGTTACGAAGACGGGGTGGCCGCGATGGCGCGCGGAGCGAAGGGCTTTACGCATTTGTTTAATGCCATGACCGGCATGCATCATCGCAAGCCAGGCATGGCCGGTGCGGCGTTGGCGCATGCCGAATATGCGGAAATTATTCCGGACATGCTGCATGTGCATCCCGGCGCGATCAAGGTTGCGCTGCGTTCAATCCCGCGATTATTTTGTGTGACCGATTCCACCTCAGCGACCGGAATGCCGGACGGCGAATATCGCCTGGGCCGCAATACCGTCATGAAATGTCTGGGCGGCGTGAGGCTGGCTGACGGCACGCTGGCTGGCTCCACACTTACCATGGATCAAGCGCTGCGTAATCTGGTTAATGTCCTCGGGCTGGATTTGGCCGAGGCCTCGCAGCGTGTTTCAACCCACGCCGCTGATTATCTGCAATTCACCGATCGAGGTCGTCTGATCCCGGGTGCCTGGGCCGATCTGGTGGTACTCAACCGCGACTTGATGCTGAGCGCTGTTTATGTCGAAGGTGTGGCTGTTGCCGATATCGCCTGAACTGCCCGCGCACCACACTTTTACTACACGTTTATAAAACTCGCTCCCAACGCGGGCACCCACATCATCAGCGCTGCCAGCATCACCAACACACCATCCCACAAACAGGAAATCCATTGAATAGTTATATGTTGGACGAGGCGCATGAAGCGCCCGCCGTCATCGCCGAACAACTTTCGCAGGACCAACAAGCCTATGCTGATTTTGGCCAGCTCATGCGCGTGCAGGCGGCTGAGACGGGAGCGCATTCCATTCTCACTGTGGCGCGCGGCAGCTCCGACCACGCCGCACATTTCATGGCTTATCTGATCATGGCGCGCCTGGGCCGCTTGGTCACATCGCTACCGATGTCGCTGGTCACGTTATATCAATCCAAAATTCAATGTGCAGGTTTGGTATCCATGGCGTTCTCACAATCCGGTCAGAGCCCGGATTTGATTGCGCCGATGCGTTATTTTACCGATGGCGGCGCGACCACGGCCGCGTTTGTAAACGATTCCACCTCGCCGCTGGCGCAGGCCTGCCAATGGATTTTTCCGCTACATGCGGGTGCCGAAAAAAGCGTGGCCGCCACCAAAAGTTTTATCGCGCAATTAGTGGCGGGCGCGCGCGTGATCGCCGCTTGGCAGGATGATGCAGCGCTGAAAAATGCGCTTTTCAATTTGCCCGGCGCCTTGACGCGTGCATCGCTGGCAGATTGGTCAGTCGCGGTCGAGATGCTCAAAGATACGGATCGCTTATTTGTAATTGGTCGCGGCACCGGACTCGCTGTTGCGATGGAGGCCGCGCTTAAATTCAAGGAAACCTGTGCCATTCAGGCCGAAGCATTTTCAGGCGCCGAAGTAAAACACGGCCCGATGGCGTTGATCGGTGAAGGCTATCCACTGCTGATTTTTGCGCCACGCGGTCCGGCCCAGGCGGGCCTCTTGGCTCTCGCTGAAGAGATGCGTTTGCGCGGTGCCAAAGTATTGCTGGCGGCACCACCGGGCACGCCCGGCTGCAATCTGGGGATTGTCGAAACTTCCTCGGTTGATCTCGATCCGATCTCGATGATCCAGAGTTTTTATCCCATGATCGAAGCGCTGTCACGCGCACGCGGATTTGATCCTGATCGACCCCGATATTTGATGAAAGTCACCCGAACAAATTAGTTCGATAGGGCGATAAAACCCTAGTAAGGGCGGGGAGTTCGAAGCATTTTTATCTTGAAATCCGCTCTGGTGCTGGTGTTTAGTTTTTGAAAATGACGTTACGATGGGCTCAAAGAAAATGCATCACGTTACCGTCCCGACGAGGTTAAGAAGATGGAAAAGGCTTGGGGCTGCCGCCAATCACGATTTAGTAAAGACAAGATTAACAATAGGGCCAAATAGGTTGCTGTGAAAATGATTGCTAATTCTGATGTTCAAAATTCGACAATTGATTTGTTGGTATTTCAGGCATTGAAACAGTATTCGACAAATGCGCTCGTGCCAATGTTAGAGGATAAGGACGTGATCGTTAGGTCTGCGGTTGCACGCGAGCTCCAAATCCGTGGCGGCGATGACGTCTTTACAGCGGCCCAAAACCTTGGGGCTAGCGAAAGACACGAATCGCGGGAAATTGCTGCGTTCCTGTTGGGGCAACCCGGTACGCCAACCTCACCGTATCGCGAGCAATCAATACCGCTGCTGAAGGTGCATCTGAAAGATGATTGCCACGAAGTGCGCAGCGCAGCGGCGGCGTCACTCGGGCATCTCCATGCAGATAATGCGCTTGACGAACTGCTTGTGCTTGCGGCTGATAATGAACCCGACGTGCGCGAGTGTGTTGCTTTTGCTCTTGGGTTTATTCAGGCCAATGAAGCTTCAATCGCAGTGCTAAGGCGACTGAGTGATGATCAGAACAAGGATATTAGGGAAAGTGCCGAGCTCGCCCTTGAACAACACGGGCAGCACTAGTGGGGGTTGAGAATGAACGCTGATCGTGAATTTTTGCAGGAATGTATTATTGATTCAACATCTGATGACTATGAAAATTTTGCAATGATCTCTCAAGAAATAGCGTCTTGGGCCGTGAAGGAACACAAAGTATTTTCTGAGGATGGCCTCGTTGATGCATTAGAAGCAATGATTGAGCAAAAACGAGTTCGAGCCTATAAGTTCGACGTGATTGAAAATAAGTTTGTGTCGTCAAATTTTAATTTAATAGATTTACCCAACCTGTGGTTTTTTTCAAAACAATAGATGTTGCCGTGAACCATAATTCAGAGTAAAAAATTCTAGAGCTTAATGAAACTCTGTAGCCATTAAATTTGCGCAAACGCCTTGTTATGATCCTTTAATAAGATATAAATCAAACCAAACCTCTAATCCCCAAGCGCCTTTCCAGCCGAAAATGCTTCTAACACCGCTACCGGAGCCGACGCTGCCCCTTCAATTTGATGGTAGATAAAAATCTGCATCACATCACATTCAAGGAATAGTTGCCGCATCTGCGGCAGGTTTTTCAAGCATCAGCGGATCAATTTTGATACCGATCACATCGACTACCGGGCGCTCAATGGCGATCGGCAGCTTCAGGCTTGATTGATCAGATGGTTGATTGATGATCGAAAATACGCCGGTGCCGGGGTCTTTGAATACCAGTGAGGTGCTGCCGCCGCCGTCGAGATTGATGGCGTTTTCGGCACCATAATCGAGGAAAATTTTAGCGAGTTCGCCGAGGGTGACGCCACGACTTTTTTCCTGGCGGCCGTCGACGGCAATCATGATGAGTGTCTTGCCGTTTTTGCTGATACCCACCGCGCTGCGCGGATTACGCGCACTGTCTTTGACGGGCGGTGTCAGCTGGCCATTGGTGAGCATCATGGCATTGCCGCTGACGGCAAATTGGGTATCGGCGGGCAAATTTTTGACCTGATCGCGGATCGTTACTTTGCCGTTTTGATGCACGATAAGGGTGGCGCGCAAACTATCCTGCGCGGGTGCTGAAATCAACTTGCCGTCGGAGAAATGCCAGCCCACCGGGTAGGCACCATTGCCCACAAAGTAACGGATTTTTTGCCCGGCGAATTCGCGCGCGAGAGGGGCGGAGAAATAGCTGGCGTTGAGCGTGATCTGAAAATCCTGTTTGCGCGCGACGTTGCTGGGTGTATCCAGTTGCCCGACAGAAGGACCATCGCCATCGGGGTCATGATTATCGGCGAGTGCGACTTTCACATGCACACGCGGATCTTCTAAATCGATTTTGATTGCCACACCGGTGACCGGGCCCGGAAGTACGAAGCGCTCGACGATGAACGGCTGCAGCGGAATTTTTTGTGGGGTCAACGGCGCGTGCGGGGTGGCTGCATCCTGCGCCGATGCGGTGAGGGCGCTTACAAAAATAAGCGCCGCGGCTAATAATTTTTTAAGCATTTTTTTGATGAAAATAATAAGGAAGCGAATGATGTTTGACAAGCGTGCAATAGTTTATTGCCGCATTGCATTAGTGCATTAACGGGTTATTGCCTTAATGCATTAATTTTTTGAAGCACCAACCTGGTTCATGGCACGAAGCCAGATTTGTGAGCGACCGAAAAAAGATAATCCCAGATAGCCGCGCACCTCCAGCTTTTGCCCGCTTTCGATAACGGTCATACGAAGCCGGTAGCTATCGCCTGAATCAGGATCGAGAATCTCGCCTTTTTCGTAGCGCGCAATATCTGTCCGTCGCAGGTTGGTAATAATCTGCATGCCGAGTACGCGCTGATTTTTTCGCACGCCTTCACATTTGGTGCACTTCGGATCAGGATCTTCGTCCGGCCCGGGAATGATTTTTTCAACTACGCCTTCAAAGTGCCCATCCGGCAATTGCACTAACCGCACCAGGCTTGATAATTGTTTAGTGTCATCATCGTATTGTTCCCAAAGCCCGGTGAGCTGCTCGCGGGGCCAGGCTGGGTTTTGACCCGTTGCCGCCAAAATAAGCGGTGAGACAATCAGTGTTGGAAGCACAACCACAAGATGCATGACAAATGAGTGGCGTAGCCTGCTATGGCTGCGTATTAACTGGAAAAGCAGTTTAAGTATTTTCTTCATGGCAATCTTGTTTTATCGATGAGTGCCGCATTTCACTTTCATAGTCGCAGCGAAATATTTGCTTCACCTATACATTGGCTCATCAACGTATTATCGTGTTATTAATCGCATCACTTTTAAATAATTAAAAAAAATCGTTATCATGTGTGTTCGCTTGATCCTCGACTTCTGAAGCGTATATTTAGGAATAATCATGTCAGATCCACGCAATGAAGTTTTACGCAATCAGCTCAAAGAAATGATTGCCGAAGAATTTAAAATCCCGCTGGAAAAACTAACCCCCGATGTGACAATGGAAGCGCTTGGTATTGATTCTCTTTCGTTGATCGATTTTATGTTCGATGTTGAAGACAAGCTGGGCCTGGAAATGCCTGATTCGCGGACTCCACTGGTGACTCTCGGTGATGTGTTCGCTGAAATCGATAAGGCCACGGTAAAAACCAAATAGTCGTCCTCATGATCAACTCAAGTATACGGCCAGTCTGTGTTACCGGCATCGGTATCGTTTCCTCTCTGGGTAATAATCTGGACAGTTTTACGCGAGCTTTGCAGTCAGGACAATCAGGGATACAGGTATTGAGCAATCAGCCGCCATCGCGTTCGCTGCGGGTGGGCGGGGTGGTCAATATAAACTTTAGCGACTTCTTGGCACCAGCGCAGATTTCAATTCTGGATCGTGTGAGTCTGCTCGCGTTGGTGGCGGCCAGTCAGGCGGTGCAAAACGCAAATGATCACGCCTCATCTCCTGCCGCGTTGAATCAGGCTGGTGTTTATCTGGGCACGGGTATTGGCGGAATACAGGCGCTTGAAAATGCTTACGCGGAGCACTTTTTACGGGATGGCAAACGCATCAAACCGTTCACGGTTGTACAGGCAATGAACAACGCCTCAGCCGGCCACATCGCGATGGAATTCAAATGCCACGGCCCTTCGCTGACCTACTCAACGGCGTGCTCCTCATCGGCGATGGCCATCGGTGAAGCCTATCGTGCGATCAAACATGGTTATATCGATTGCGCTCTCGCAGGGGGAACCGAGGCGATGCTTATTCCTGGCACTATTGATGCCTGGGATGCATTGCGCACCTTGGCTATTGCCGATGCTGATAATCCTGCCGGCGCGTGTAAACCATTTTCCAAAAATCGTACCGGGCTGGTGCTGGCCGAAGGTGCTGCAGTGATCGTGCTGGAAGCGCTCGATGTTGCGTTGAAGCGTGGCGCGACTATCTATGCGCTGATCGGCGGCTATGGCTCCCATACCGATGCAACACATCTCACCAAACCCGATGCAGATGGGCAAACGGCCACCATGCGAGCCGCGTTGCGCGAAGCGCGGCTTGATCCTGGCGCAATCGGTTATGTAAACGCGCACGGCACCGCCACCTTGGCTGGCGATGTGGTGGAGACCAATGCGATCAAACAAGTGTTCGGCCAATATGCGCATACGTTGCCGGTGTCATCCACCAAGTCGATGCACGGCCACGTGATGGGTGCTACGGGCGCGATAGAGTTTGTGGCCGCACTGTGCGCGCTACGAGAAAATTTTTTGCCGCCCACCATCAATCTGGCTGAGCCTGATCCGGCATGCGATCTGGATTACGTCGCCAATACGGCGCGCATGGGAGTTTCGTTGCAGCATGTCATGTCAAATTCATTCGCGTTTGGTGGCAGCAACGCCTGCTTGATCGCGTCGGCAAGCTAATGCATTTCCGGGCCTACGCTTACTCACTTGCTGCCACGGTCCTGCTCATCGCTATGGTACTGGTGGCGGGCTTTGGTAATTGCGCTGCCGAAACGCCCCATGCAGACGAAAAATCGGCAGGCTGGAACGGCACCTTGGGATTCGGGCCGATGGCGATTGCGAAATACACCGGTGGCCAAGCATTGCAAATATTGCCGCTGCCTTTATGGTCGATTAATTACGATGAAACTTTTTATGTCGAGGTGCAACGCGTGGGCGTCTATGCGCTGGCCAGCGACGATAAAAAAATCGGCCTGGGTGTGGCAGTTGAACCCCGCTTGGGATTTCATGCCAGCGACGGCCCAAGGCTCAGCGGGATGGCGACTCGACGTGACAGCCTGGAGGGCGGTATCACCTTCGATTGGGACTTTGATGTGTTCGCGATCAGCGCCGCCTGGTTTACCGATATGACCCGTTCAAGCCGCGGCTCATCAGCGCGACTCTCGCTATATCGACCGTTGCTTAAAAATGCACGCGGGGAAATCGGTTTGATTGCCAGTGCTGATCATATGAGTGCACGCACCGCTAATTATTTTTTCGGCGTAAAGCCCGGCGAGGCTAATTTGTTGCGTCCTGGTTTTGTTGCGGCTGCGGGGACTAATCTTTCATTGGGCTTGGGTGGCACCTACCGCGTTGGCGCCGCCCGCTCAAAAGGCGCGATTATTTTTGGGGCCAATTTGGGAAGATTGGCTCGCAGCGCGGCGCGTAGCCCGATTGTCGAGACTGATCATGTGCGTCAATTTTATCTGGGTTACGGCTGGGCGCTTTAGGTGTAGTAGGTCAGGCGCTTTAAGTTGGTGCTATAACTTGGTGCTGTAAGTTGATGTTTAGGAAATGTTGCGCATGTGCCGCGGCTTTATTTAACTGCTGGCTGCCTGCATGCTGCCCGTCCAGCGTAATACCAGGCCGCGATCATCTTCCATCACTGACAGCTTGCCCTCAAAAACGACATATTCGCCACTGGCGGTGCGCCAGCGAAATTCCGAAAGTGCCGGCTGGCGATCTGCCTGCAACTGTAAAATTTGTTCCTGGATCGTCGCTGCGTCTTCCGGGTGCATTACCGATAGCCACACCCCGCCCATCAGATCGACGGCCAGGATTCCTGATATTTCGGCGAGTACATCGCTCACATATTCGAATCCACCGCCGACGCGCCGCATATAAAGCACCTCACCCACCGTGCTGGTGAAGGTCCGAAAATGCTCGCGCGTCAGACGTGCCGACGCCACCGCTGATTGACGTTCGCTTTCGGAACGCAGTAATACTTCATAGCGGGTCCGCGCTACTTCTGCTAACAGCCTCGCTTCGTAACGCGAGCGCTGTAGTGACTCCACGAGCATAATGCCCAGCCCCGAGGTGGCGGCATTGTTCATGATTTCCAATAGATCGGAAACTTCAGTGCTCGCAAAACTTAAGGTATTGTAGGGAGGTATGAAAAAGTACATCCCGGTCGGAATTGAGATGACGACAACCAATAGCGCGGGTCCCAGCCCATATTGATATTGAATGATCATGACCGCGATGAAGAACGTCAGATACGGTAATAGCGGATCAAGGAAATTGTGTAATGCATAACGAAGTAAAAATGCGATGGCGAACGCCAGCAATGCCACTGCGTAGCCCTTGCCACCAGCAGGTGCCCAGCGTTTTGCATTTTTTATCAACATCGGTCAGTTGTTCATGTCATTTAAAATGATTGCCATTTAAGTATATCGTGCAATCCAGTAGCTCATAAATTCAGGCTCTTGATAATCTATGCCAACCAGATCATTTTTTATGGACGGAAACGAGCATGCGGTGCTGCTCATTCACGGGTTGGCGTCCAGTCCGCTCGAAGTGCGCTATCTGGCGACTGCGCTGAATAGATCAGGATTCACCGTGTCCTCGCCTTCCATTCCGCGCTATGGTTACGCCGCGCATGAACAAGGTTGCGGTCATTGGCAAGAATGGCTTGAGGCCGTGCGTGCGCACTATCTTGATCTACATAAAAAATACGATACCGTTTGTGTAGGCGGCCTATCCATGGGCGCTACGCTGGCGCTGGCGCTGGCTTCCCAGGAGCGCGATATCGCCGCTGTTGCGGTGCTGTCACTTACGTTGGATTACGATGGGTGGGTAGTGCCCTGGTATCGCTTTTTGTTTAATTTGGCTTACTACACGCCGTTACGCAATATTTATCGTTTTGCAGAAGGTGAGCCTTACGGTTTGAAGAATGTTCAGCTACGCAAGAAAGTTGCACAAGCCATGAGCACTGCGGCGATGTCAGAAGTAGGGCCTGCCAGTCTGTCCATGGAGCAGCTTTTTCAAGCAAGACAACTTTCAAAATACGTTCGTCAATCAGCCGGAAATACCAAATCGGATTTGCTGGTCATTCACGCTGTAGATGATGAAACCGCCAGCCCCAAAGCCGCCGATTTTGCGATGAAAAATGTTGGCTCGCCGATCAAGCGAAAAATCATTCTGGATAATTCATATCACATCATCACGATGGACAATGAGCGCGAATTAGTAGCGCGAGAAACCGCATTGTTTTTTCAGGAAAGCGTGCATCGAAAACTTTCTACCGGGCAGACACAAGGGCCGCAAATTGTGAATGAACAATTGGCGCGAGCCAAGCGGCTGGCGGAACTGAATGGTTAATGACTCACGTCTCGCGGCTGGGGTTAGCGGCCCATATCGGGCTCCCCCGATCAGGCGGTCAATATCAAACTTAATAACGGCGGAGGCGGATAAGGGATCGTTCTTTTTTCAGCTCCATTTTAATTTCTTCCCTTCTATCAAGCAGTAGTTCAACCTGCGTGTAATGCGCCGGTAAATAGAAATAAACCCGATTGCCAACACCGCTGTTGCTGTCCACGGTTTGGTCATTCGCGTATTCCCAAGCATGCCCGTCAAACCCGATCAGACGATAGTGGCCCCTGGGTAAATCCGGTGCAAACCATGCACTGCGCCCATCGGCGCGGCTGAAATCGGCCAATGGTGCCCGATACAGTGTGACCGCGGATTGTCGCCAGCGGTGCGGAAAATAGGGCGAATCTGCGGCACCTGTGGCGGCGTAAAAATCAGTCAGCTCTGCAGAAAAAATCTCGGTTACGCCGCGACTAAACCACAGCACATGGCCACCGCCTCCGGTGCGCCTGCTTAATAAAATAGAATCGCGCAATTGCGCCCAACTTGAATCGGGGCCGTCACCAACCAGGCGAATGCCGGCGATTAAATCGCGTTGACGGTTAGCCTCTATGGTCTGGATGGCCGCACTTTGTGCCAGCCAGGTTTTTTCAAAATCGGGATAGCTGAATCGATACACTTGGGGCACAAATTCATCCCAGCGCGGGGTGGTTGCTTTGGCTTTATCTGATACCGAGGCGAGGCGGTCCTGTGCCGTCCACCCACTCCAGCTTGGCCATTCCAGCAGATAGTTCTCCCACGACCATGGATAAACGGCCGGGCTTAAAGAGATCACCAGGCCTGGTCGTTTGGCGCGCACTTCCTGCACAAATTGCTTGGCGTATTCATTAACCTTGTTGGCACGCCAACGCATCCACTCCGCATCTTTGTAATCGCTTGGTGGCGCGCGCCCATCATGTTCGCGGGCGTAGATTTTTTGGGTGTAGTCGTCATAGCCCATGGAGATATGCGGCCACACAATCCGGTCATCTAGTTGCACCCCGTCAAGATCATATTTGTCGATCGCTTCAAGCACTAAATCGAGCAACAGTTTGCGCGCTTCCGGGTGCAGTGGATTGAGCCACACGAAACCGTTCGGTGCGACCTCGCTACCGTTGATATCGCGGCTTAACCATTCAGGTTTTTGGCGGCGTAAATGGTTCATGGTGTCTTTGTGCGCAGCCATAAAGCCGTATTCAAACCACGCGATATAAATCAGGCCGTTACGATGCGACTCAATCAGTGTTTCCTGCAGCAGATCACGCGTCGGCGCGGTGGTTTTAATATCGCTACCCTGTTTCACGCCGATAGTGCGCGCCAGCACTTCTGATGGAAACCAGGTGTAGCCGTTTTTCCATACCTCAACATAGACCGTGTTCAAACCGATTTCACGCAACCGGCGCATGGTCGCAGCAGTATCAGCCGGAGTGGTAATGGCGTCATTGGCGGTGGTGGTGACCCAGGTGCCACGCACTTCTGTCATGCTCGGCGGGAGGTTGGTTGCCACAGTTGAGCAGGCGGCGAGGCTTATCAAAAGCAAGCCGCAAAACGCGCGGCGGCAATGGGCTTGAAGGCTCAATGATGGTGATGGCTGGTCAATAAATTGCATAAACTCTCTGTGCCTTAGTCGTGAAATACATATTGCATTTTTATCAAAGTAGCTGCAAAGTATGGCGATTGGTAGCTTACTGGTATTAAACCTTTTTTGGTGAGTCAACAATGACCCATACAAAGTTTTTTAGTTGAGTCAGCCACGACTCACAGCAATTAGCCCAAGCCGTATTTCATTTCATCACATCATTGCAAAGCTTACTTTGAGCCTAAAAACAGAAGCACCCAGCGCCCAACATACCCTGCTCGATGAATATCCGGTGGAGGATCTCGTCAATGCGTTCATCGATGATCAAATCCACGCCGTGAATGCGGTGCGTGCGGTGAGTGCACAAATCGCGGCGGCGGTTACGGCTGCGGTACCGCGCATCGAAGCGGGGGGCCGGCTGGTCTATGTCGGTGCGGGCACCTCAGGACGACTGGGGCTGCTCGATAGCGTTGAGTTATACCCCACCTTCACCTGGCCGCCGGAACGCGCGGTGGCGTTGCTGGCGGGTGGGCGCGAGGCTGTTTATAAAGCCGTCGAAGGCGCTGAAGATAGTCATGAAGCAGGCGCTGCAGATATTGCCGCCATAGCAGTAGGCCCACATGATGTGGTGCTGCTGCTGGCCGCCTCAGGCACCACCCCTTATGTATTGGGCGCGATGGCGGCGGCGAAACAACGCGGTGCTTTAACCATTGGTATTGCGAATAATCCGGATGCACCTGTGACCCGCGAAGCCGAGATCGGCATCACCCTCGACACCGGCTCTGAAGTGATTTCCGGCCGTACCCGGCTCAAAGCGGGCACTGCGCAAAAAATTACGCTGAATACATTCTCGAGCGCCCTCATGGTTCGCCTGAACAAGGTCTACGGCAACCTGATGGTGGATGTGAAACCCACCAACGCCAAGCTGATCAAGCGCACCGTCAACCTGACCATGCTGGTAACCGGGGCGGATGAAACCACGGCGCGCCAGACGCTGGAAGCATGCCAGTTTCAGGTGAAAGTGGCGATCGTGGCGATCATAAAAAAAGTCAGTATTGATGAAGCCGAGGCTTGTCTGGCCCAGTCGCGCGGCAGCGTGAGAGTTGCTTTGGCAAACGCATAAGCGCTATAAAATTTCACCACCCCGGGCGAACATGACATTGGAAAAAACAGTGGAACGAGTAAACCCAGCAAACCCAGACCTTGAGCAACCAGTCGCGGTAAAAATTAAAAGCCCATGGCGCTGGATTCCCACCCTGTATTTTGGGCAGGGACTTCCCTATGTGGTGGTGATGACGCTCTCGGTCATCATGTATAAAAATCTCGGTATCTCGAATACCGATATAGCGCTCTACACCAGTTGGCTGTATTTGCCGTGGGTGATTAAGCCGCTCTGGTCGCCGTTTGTTG
>ENA-OFCI01000517-OFCI01000517.1-metagenomes-genome-assembly--contig:-NODE-517-length-22868-cov-5.755446_pt1 | contig 22868 bp, 18 predicted proteins | sample MGYA00153391_OFCI01 | MGnify analysis MGYA00153391
CGGGTCCCGCCATGAAAGCGGCATGGATCGTCACTTCCGGCGAACCCTTGCCGACCGACCCCGGCGGCGCGCGGCTGCTCGGTACGGGCGCGATTCGTGCGGCGTTTGACATGATGTTTACCCATGGCAGCATCCAGGCTCGGGCTGAAAAAGTCCATCGTGTTGATTCACTGGGTGCTAGTGTGCACAGCGTGTTGGAGCGCATAGAGGTGCTCACCACCGAAGGGCCACGTCACGCTTTCGTGCTGGCCACCAACGTCTATCACAAGACTGCGCAGGGCTGGCGCATGGTGGCGCACCACGCCAGTCCGGGCACCGCGCGCGCGGTCGACGAAGGCGCCGATGCCGCCCCAGCCCACCGGCAACTGCTCGACGAGAAAGGCCTTCACGCGGGTCCGGAACGCCTCCGCCTCGGGCGGGTAGATGATGTCCATGCCGGGACGCTAGCGCGGCGCCGCAGCCGTCGTGAGCGCCGGCGCAGGGTCGTCAGCTCTGCGGGAAGCCCAGGTCCAGTCCGCCGTGGCTGGGGTCGGGCCAGCGCTGGGTGACGGTCTTGGTCTTGGTCCAGAAGCGCACGCCCTCCATGCCGTGCTGGTTGATGTCGCCGAAGCCCGAGCGCTTCCACCCGCCAAAGCTGTGATAGGCAACGGGGACTGGAATCGGAACGTTGATGCCGACCATGCCGACCTGAACGCGCCGCGAGAACTCGCGTGCCACGTTGCCGTCGCTGGTGAAGCACGCCACGCCGTTGCCGTACTCGTGCGCGTTGACGAGGTCGACGGCTTCCTTGAGATCGTTCACCCGCACGCAGCCGAGCACTGGGCCGAAAATCTCTTCTTTGTAGATGCGCATTTCGGGCGTCACGTGATCGAACAGCGTGCCGCCGGTGAAGAAGCCTTGCTCGTGCCCCTTGACCTTGTGGCCGCGGCCGTCGACGACCAGCGTCGCGCCTTCTTCGACGCCGATGCCGATGTAGCCCTCGATGCGCTCGAGCGCCTGCTTCGTGACGATCGGGCCCATCTCGGCGTCGGGCTCCATGCCGTTCTTGACCTTCAACGCCTTCGCCCGCTCCGCGAGCTTGGGCACGATCTTGTCGGCCACGTCACCGACCAGCACCGCCACGCTGATCGCCATGCAGCGTTCGCCGGCCGAGCCGTAGGCCGCGCCGATCAACGCATCGACCGCTTGATCGATGTTGGCGTCGGGCATCACGACCATGTGGTTCTTGGCACCGCCGAGCGCTTGCACGCGCTTGCCGTGGTGCGCACCGGTCTCGTAGATGTACTGCGCGATCGGCGTCGAGCCGACGAAGCTCAGCGCCTTCACGTCGGGGTGCGTCAGCAGCGCGTCGACCGCGACCTTGTCGCCCTGAATCACGTTGAACACGCCGTGCGGCAAACCGGCTTGCGTGAACAACTCGGCCATGAAAATCGAGCACGACGGGTCGCGCTCGCTCGGCTTCAGGATGAAGGTGTTGCCGCAGGCGATCGCGACCGGGAACATCCACATCGGCACCATGCACGGGAAGTTGAATGGCGTGATGCCGGCCGTCACACCGAGCGGCTGGCGGAAGGTCCAGTTGTCGATGCCGGTCGAGACCTGGTCGGTGAAATCGCCCTTGAGCAACTGCGGCACGCCGCAGGCGAACTCGACGATGTCGATGCCGCGCGTGACCTCGCCTTGCGCATCGGTGAAGACCTTGCCGTGCTCGGCCGTGATCATCGCGGCGAGCGTGTCGCGGTGCTGGTTCAACAGGCCGAGGAACGTGTTCATGATGCGCGCGCGGCGGATCGGCGGCATGTCGGCCCAGGCCGGGAACGCCGCCTTCGCGGCAGCCACGGCGGTGTTCACTTCGTCGATCGAGGCAAGTGCGACTTGCCGTGCGACAGCACCTGTCGAGGGGTTCCACACCGGCTGGCGGCGCCCGCCGGTGCTGGCAGTGGTGCGGCCGTCGATGTAGTGACCGACCTCGGTGGTCGACGAAAACGCGGCGGTGAAGGCTTCGGGTGCGCCCATGGTCATTTCCTAAGAAAGTTGGCAGTTGAGCCAATGAGTCTATTCCCCGTTGACGAACAAAAAAAAGCCCACCCGCGTGAACGGGTGGGCTGAGAAGTCCTTCAGAAAGGACGTCGTTGGGACCGGTATTGGTTCGTTGCCCTGTTCGGTGTGGTTGTTCTTGGCCGGGCTTTCGGACCATGCATCGTGCCCCTCGCGAGGCGCCGTGTGACAGCAATGTGAAAGAGTCTAGGGACGCGTTCCCGGCGCCGCCATCCCCAATTCGAGGGACCGCCGTGGAACGTTGCAGATCGCCGCAACTCGCGGCAAAAGATCACGCGACGTCGTCTCCCCGGCCACGCGGGCGACAATGCACGATGCCCGGCCCGCACGCTCCCTCACCCTCACCCCCACCCTCGCGCACCGCCCGGCGCCCGCCGCGGGCGGCTGCGCCGGCGCGCATCGCCCACCCGCTGAACGAGCGCGAGCGCGATGAATTGGAGGCGATCCTCGACCGCGTGCCGGCGCCGCTCGAAGCGCTCGACGTCAGCATGCTCGACGGCTACCTCTGCGGCGTGTTGCTGCAGCCGCGGCACATCGCGGTCGCGCGTTGGTTGCCGCACGTGACCGACGTCGACGGCCGCACGTTGCCGGCGCGCTTCGATACGTCGCGCTTGAGCGAACTGGTGTTGCGCCGTCACGCCGAACTCGACGACGCGATCCAGCGGCGCCAGTGGTTCGATCCGTGGGTGTTTGAATTGAGTGACGTTGAAGGTGCCGCAGAGGCCGGCGCGGATCACGCGCTCGGCGAACGCGGCGGCGATGAAGATGATGAAGAGGAAGAGGGTTACGGCAGCGACGGCGATTCCGGCCCGATCGAGGCCGTCTACCCCTGGGTCGCCGGCTTCGCGACCGCGCTCGAGTTGTTTCCCGACCTGATGGCGCTCGATGCGAAAGCGCTGACCGAGCCGCTCGCGCTCGTCTACCGCCACCTCGCGCCCGACGACCTCGAAGACGCTGACGACCTGCTCGCCGAAATCGAATCGCTCGAGCCGCCCGGCGACCTCGCCGAGGCCGTCGAAGGGCTGGTGCGGGCGACGTTGCTGCTGGCCGACATCTCTCGCACGATCGTCGGCAACGTCCTGCAAGGCCCGACGCGTCGCGGTGGGTCGGCGCCGTCGACGCGCCGCCGCTGAGCCCCGCGACGATTCAGCCTATTTCGACGCAGCAGCAGCGGCGACCGCACGCTTCGGGTTGATCAGCACGCGCCGGCCGTCGGCGCTCTTGTCGGCGGTCGAGACGATGACCGCGATGACTTCGGGCGGCGTGAGTTTCGGGTTCACCGATAGCACTTTGGCCGCCAGGTTCGCGACCTGCGGCGAGGCCATCGAGGTGCCCGATTCGGCCACGACCATGCCGCCCGGCAGTGTGCTCTCGACCTGATAGCCGTTGGCGTGCACTTTGACCGTTGGCCCGTAGCTGGTGAAGCTGGCTTCGTCGCCGGCCAGGTCGACGGCGCCGACAGTCAGCAGGTTCGGCAGCACGAGGCCCGCGGGGATCGCCTCTTCGAAAGTCGAGTCGGTGTTGGCATTGCCTGCTGCGGTCACGAACAGCATGCCGGGGGCGCTCGCGAATGCGCGCTCGAGCGCATTGCGCCCGGTGTCGAAATACTGGCGCGCCAGCGCCTGGCGTTCTTCGGGCGTCTTGCCGATGCCGCACACCTCGAGGTCGCTCTCAACGTCTTTGACCGTGCCGCCCCAACTCATGTTGACGACCTGCACGCCGCTCTTCTTCAGGAAATCCACATACGCTTGGCTCGCTTTCGCGTCAGCGTCGACCTGCGCTTTCGAGGGGCACGGATCGGGCCGCAGCGTGTGGCCGAATTCGATCCGCGCAACCACCAGCCGCGCATTCGGATTGCCCGCGAGCGCGATGCCGGTCACGTGCGTGCCGTGGCCGTAATTGCCCATCAGGCGCAACTCTTCGATCGAGGCCTTGTAGTCTTGCGGCTTGAGTGTCGAGAGAAAGCGTTTGACCTCGCCCGCCTCGGCGCTGTCGATGTTCGATTGCAAATCGCTGAAACCTTTGGTGCGCGCCAGGTTCACGGCGAGGCGCGCGCGCACGGCGGCCGGCAGGGGTTGCAACGCACCGCTGGTCGGCTTCGAGTATTTGTCGAACGCGATGACGGCCGGCTGGCCGCTCGCGTCGAGGACGAGGCGGTTTTTATAGAGCGCGATGTCGCTTCCGCTGTCCCAGATGCCGACCACCACCGGCGTGCCGCCTGGCGGCAGATCCACATTGCGGGCGGCCCAGATGTCTTGCTTGGTGACCTTGTGGCGGTCGAGGTAAGCCGCGTAGGTCGCGACCAGCGTGTCCTTCAGCGGCAGCGTGGTTTTGAGCCGGTAACGCGCGGCGACGATGGCCGGTGAAAACTCCGACGACAGTTTGCCGCCGGACTTGTCGACCGTGGGCTGCAGCACCTCGCGCAGAAAGCCGAGCGCGAGCGATTCGCTGGCGATTTCGTTGCCGGCCTTGAGCTCGCGAACGTCGTTCTGCACCACCTCGAACGGCAGCGGTTCGAGCTTCGCATCGATCAGCTCACCGACCTTCGCGCGGTAGGCGGGCGAGCTGCGGCCACCGGCGGCCTTCGAGGCGGCGATCACCGCCTCGAGCTGCAGGCCCGACAGCAGCTTGTCGGAGGGTTTGTCTTGCAGCGCCTTCACCTTGGCCAAGCCGGCCAGCGCCGCTTGGTCGCGGCCTTCGAGAAAGTCGAGCTGGGCCAGCGAGCCGAGCATCTGGCGCAGCGTGGCCTTGTCTTGAATGTCATAGGCGGCGAGCACCGATTCGGTGTCGCGGCGGTAGGTCTTTGCGAAGGCCTTGAAGCGCGCGTCGTCGCGCACCGTGTCTTCGAGGCGACCGTCGATCGTGTACGAGAAGCGCGGCAGGTCGGCGGCCTTGTCCACGCGCTTCTTGTCTTGCGCGAACGCGACGTTGGCCGCCATCGAAAGCGCGACAAGCGCGGCGAAGAATCGCGAGGTCATGACAACTCCAGTGGGTGGCGGCGAGGGCCTGGAAAAAGTATAGCGAGGGTGAGGCGAGGTCAGATCGCCAGCGGGTCGACGTCGACGGCCCAACGCAGGATGCGTTCGTGGCCCGTCAGAATTCGTTCGTGGTTTTTCAGGATGCGTTCGTCGGCCGTCTTTGGCGTGCGCCGCAGCCCGTGCAGCGCCGGCAGCCACAGCGCCAAAAATCGCTGCAGCGCCACGCGCGAGGCCGACTCGATCAGCATCTGCATGCGCTCGACATCGGCGACGCGCGCCACGCCCATCGGCACCGGCGGGTACACCATCACGTGATCGGCGCCGGGCAGCGTGGCCGCGAGTTCGGCTGCGGCGTGCAAAAACGCGCGCGCGGCCTCGGCGGTGCGCGCGTCGGCCCGCAGGATCGCGAGGTGCGAAAACGGCGGCAGGCCGGCCATCTCGCGCTCCTTCAGCTGGCTCGCCGCGAAGGCCTCGAAATCGTGCCTGCGCAGCGCGCCATAGAGCGCGTGCGTCGGGTGCCAGGTCTGCACCCACAGCTCGCTGCGATCGGCTTGTGATGCATCGCGCCCGGCGCGCCCACCGGCCTGCATCAGCAGCGCGAACAGCCGCTCCGGTGCGCGAAAGTCGCTGCTGAACAGCGAGCTGTCGGGGTTCACCGCGGCGACCAGCGTGATGCGCCGAAAGTCGTGGCCCTTGGTCACCATCTGCGTGCCGACGAGCACGTCGACATCACCGGCATGCACCGCGCCGAGTTGCGCTTCGAGTGCGCCTTTGAGCTTCGTGCTGTCGGCATCGATGCGGGCGATGCGCGCTACTTTGTCGTCGGGCGTGCGCAGCAGCGCGGCGAGTTGTTCTTCGAGGCGCTCGGTGCCGCGACCGATCGGTGCGATGTCGAGGTTGCCGCAATCGGGGCAGGCGCGCGGCACGCGTTCGGTGAGGCCGCAGTGGTGGCAGCGCAGCGTGCGGTCGAGCTTGTGGAACACGCGCCAGGCGCTGCAGTGCGGGCAACCGCTCTTCCAGCCGCACTCGCCGCAGTGCAGCACCGGCGCGTAGCCACGGCGGTTCAAAAACACGAGGCTTTGCTCGCCGCGCGCGAGCCGGTCCTGCAGCGCGGCCACGAGCGGTGCCGAGAGGGCCGTGTTCACGCCGTGCAATTTCGGCTGTTGGTTCATGTCGACTAGACGCACCTTCGGCAGGGCGCCACCGCCGATGCGCGCGGGCAGCGCGAGCTTGAGGTACTTGCCTTCGGCGGCGCGCTGCCAGCTCTCGAGCGACGGCGTGGCCGAGCCGAGCACCACGGTCGCCTTCTCGAGCCGGCCGCGGTACACGGCCAGGTCGCGCGCCGAATAACGCGCGCCTTCTTGCTGCTTGTACGACGGGTCGTGTTCTTCGTCGACCACGATCAACCCGAGCCGCGGCATCGAGGCGAACACCGCGAGCCGCGTGCCGAGCACCAGATCGGCAAGGCCCAGATGCGCTGCGAGCCAACTGCGCAGTCGCTGCGCCGGCGTCAGCGCGCTGTGCAGCGAGACGATGTGGCGGCCGGCAAAGCGCTCGGCGAAACGCGCTTCGAGCTGCGGTGTCAGGTTGATCTCGGGCACGAGCACGAGCGCCTGTTTGCCGGCCGCCAGCGCCTGCGCGGCGGCGCCGAGGTAGACCTCGGTCTTGCCGCTGCCGGTGATGCCGTGCAGCAGCACCGGCGGCGGCACGTCGGCCGTGCCGGCGGCGGCGATCTGCGCGAGGACTTGTGCTTGCGCGTCGGTCAGCGTCGGGGCGATCGTGGCCGACACCGCGCCCATCGCGTCCGGCGCGTCGGCCAGCGCCTTGTGCAGTTTCTTGATGCGGTTGGCGAGTTGCGCGTCGCCGAGCTTGCGCAGCTCGGGCGGCAGCACCGAGAGCGCGATCTCGCCGGTGCTGCGCTGGTAGTAGCCGGCCGCGAAGTCGACCAGCTCGCGCCAGGCCGCGCCGAGCGGGGGCAGCGACATCAGCGCGGCGGTGACAGGCCGAAGTTCCAGCGCCGGATTCGGATCGGACGCGCCGTGCCACACCACACCCGGCACTTCGCGCCGGCCCAGTGGCACGCTGACCAGCGTTCCCGGCGCAAGCGCGTGCTCGGCCGCGTAGTCGAGCGGTGCCGAGAGACCGGAGTGCTGCGGCGCATCGACCGCCACGCGCAGACGCGTGGCGGCGAGATTCGCGGGGCTCGGTACGACTGTGAAGTTACCGCCCAAAGCTCAAGTCTCGTTCACAAGAAGCCGTTAAGTCGATGATTTTGAAAGGCTTTCGAAACTTTCCACTTCTTCTGTGGATAACTTTGTGCGTAACCGCCCGTGGAATGGCCGCAAAGGCTTGCTGGGCCTTGCGCCGCCGAAGATTGCCCGGTTTCGTGGCATCCGACACACACCAATTAAATCAACGACTTAGCAGCGATTGGTGGAATTCCGATGCTGCAAAGCAGCAGTGCAAACGGCTTGCGGAGCGAACGGTCGATTTTGGGGATAAGTCAAGGCCTGAGCGCTCACTTACCTGCAAAAGAAAAATCCGCTCGGGGCGCCTTGCGGCGGCATCAGCCCCGCGCGAGCAGACATTTCGAGACCTCGTGAACCGTGTCGACCAGCACGCTGACGCTTTCGGGCGGTGTGTGCTGGCTGATGCCGTGGCCGAGGTTGAAGATGTGGCCGCCCGGCGCGCCGTAACTTTCCAACGTGCGCGTGACTTCCGCACGAATTTGCGCCGGGCCGGCAAACAGCACGTTCGGGTCGATGTTGCCCTGCAGCGCTACTTTGTCGCCGACGCGTGCACGCGCGGTGCCGAGGTTGACGGTCCAGTCGAGGCCGACCACATCGGGCTGCGCCGCGGCGATTTCTTCGAGCCACAGCCCGCCGCCTTTGGTGAACACGATGTGCGGAATGCGCTGGCCGTCGTGCTCGCGCTTCAACTGCTGCAGCACCCGCTTCGTGTAAGCGAGGCTGAATTCCTGGAACGCGCCGTCGGCAAGCACGCCACCCCAGCTGTCGAAAATCATCACGGCCTGCGCGCCGGCTTCGACCTGCGCGTTCAGGTACTGCGCGACCGCGGCGGCGTTGACTTCGAGCATGCGGTGCATCAGGTCGGGCCGGCTGTACATCATGGTCTTGACGAGCCGGTAGTCGTCCGAGCCGGCGCCTTCGACCATGTAGCAGGCCAGCGTCCACGGGCTGCCCGAAAAACCGATCAGCGGCACCCGGCCGTTCAAGGCCTTGCGGATCGACGCGACGGCATCGAACACGTAGCGCAGCTTGTTCATGTCGGGCACTTCGAGCTTCGCGACCGCGGCTTCGTCGCGCACCGGGTGCGCGAACTTCGGGCCTTCGCCGAGCGCGAACGAGAGGCCGAGGCCCATTGCGTCGGGCACGGTCAGGATGTCGCTGAACAAAATGGCCGCGTCGAGCGCGTAACGCTCCAGTGGCTGGAGCGTGACCTCGGTCGCGTAGTCGGTGTTCGTCGCCAGCCCCATGAAGCTGCCGGCCTTCGCGCGTGTGGCGCGGTACTCGGGCAGATAGCGCCCGGCTTGGCGCATCAGCCAGACGGGCGTGTGCGTGGTGGGCTGGCGCAGGCAGGCGCGCAGAAAGCTGTCGTTGAGGAGCGGTGCATGCATCGCGACATTGTCGCAAAGCGAACGGGGTGGCCAGCCTTGCACATAATGATCGCAAACCCACCCGAGGAGAACGTCATGCTGGCCAACGACATCCTGAGCACCATCGGCAACACGCCGCACATCCGCATCAACCGCTTGTTCGGCAACACCCACAGCGTCTACATCAAGAGCGAGCGATCGAACCCTGGCGGCTCGATCAAGGACCGCATCGCCGTCGCGATGGTCGAGGCGGCCGAAGCCTCGGGCGCGCTCCAACCCGGCGGCACGATCATCGAGCCGACCTCCGGCAACACCGGTGTCGGCCTCGCGATGGTCGCGGCGGTCAAGGGCTACAAGCTGATCCTCGTGATGCCCGACAGCATGAGCATCGAGCGCCGCCGCCTGATGCTGGCCTACGGTGCGAAGTTCGAGCTCACGCCGCGCGAGAAGGGCATGAACGGCTCGATTGCACGCGCAACTGAACTGCTTGCCGCCACGCCCGGCGGCTGGATGCCGCAACAGTTCGAGAACCCCGCCAACATCGACGTGCACGTGCGCACCACCGCACAAGAAATCGCCGCCGACTTTCCGAGCGGCATCGACGCGCTGATCACCGGCGTGGGCACCGGCGGGCACCTCACCGGGTGCGCGGTGGCGCTGAAAAAAATGTGGCCGAAGCTGCAGGTGTTCGCGGTCGAGCCGACCGCCTCGCCGGTCATCAGCGGCGGCAAGCCGAGCCCGCACCCGATCCAGGGCATCGGCGCTGGCTTCATCCCGAAGAACCTGCACGTCGACCTGCTCGACGGCGTGATCCTGGTCGAGGCCGAGGCCTCGCGCGAGATGGCGCGGCGCGCGGCACGCGAGGAAGGCATGTTGGTCGGCATTTCGTCGGGCGCCACGCTGGCCGCGATCGCGCAGAAGCTGCCGAGCCTGCCGGCCGGCGCGACCGTGCTCGGCTTCAACTACGACACCGGCGAGCGCTACTTGTCGATCGAAGGTTTTCTGCCGACGGAATGAAGCCCGCGCGGCGCTTCGACCGCGGCCATGCCGGGGTGCAGCCGCTGTTCAGCGGCATCTATGAGCGGAAGTCGATTCGAAAACTCCAGGCGCTCAGTCGACCCGGTCGTCGCGCTTGAGTTTCACGCACTGCGCATGGCTGCTCCAGCGCTTGGCCTGGCATTGCTGCAGCATGCAACGGTAGAGCGCGAACTCGGTGCGGCCGGCGCACGCATCGCGCGGGCCGCCGGACTGCGCGATGCGTGCGCTGGCGCTGGTCACCGGCCGTGCCGACGAGTTCGGTTCGGCAGCCGGCGGCTTCACCGCGATCGAGCGTGCGGGTGCAGCGGGTTCGGCGGGCGCCGCGGCTTCGGGTGATGTCGGCACCTCGGGTGCGGGTGCGGGTGGCGCGGTCGGCGTGGTCGGCAACGGGGTGGCCGCGGCCGAGGGCTCGGTGGGGCGGGGCTGCTGCGGTTGTTGCTGTTGCTGTTGCTGTTCGGGTGCGGTGACAGCCGGGGCCGCGACGGCGACGGCAGGCGTCGGCTCCAGCCTGATATCGGGAACTGTGTTCCACCAGACTGCCGTGACAGCGAGCCCGACCCCGGCGACCACCGCACAACCCGCGGCGATCAGCAGTTTGCGTTGCCGGGCAAGCGCGGTCGAGGCGTTTTGCAATTGTGGCAGCGGCGGCGGCACCCACGGTGGCCGCTCCGGCGTGATCGGGTCGCCGGTCAAACCGCTGAGCGGGTCGGGCCACGGCGCCATCGGTTCTCTCGCATCGAAGATGGTATCGGCTGCGGCATCGGATGCCAGTTGGTGATTCGGAGCGCGCGCCGGCTCGGGCGAAGCGGGCCGAGGCACCGGCGCCACGCGGATCGGTCCGCCCGGCACGCCGCGCTCGAGCCAGTCACGAAACTGTGCGGCGGTCAGCGGGCGGTCTTCGGCGAAGGGCGAGAGTGCAGCGTCGAGCGTGCCGAGCAGCGCGGGGCCGTACTGCGGTCGTGCCTCGGGCGGATATTTGCGTGCGATCGCGTCGGCCAGTGGCTCGCGCGGGCGCAGCGTGCCGGGTGGCGAGAGTGCTTCGCCGGTGATGCAAAAACGCAGGGTCTCGGCGAGTGCGCACAGGTCGCGTGACGCGCCGACGGGCAGCATGCCGGCCTCGGCGCTCGCGGGAGCGGCAGCGCCCGATGCGGGTTCGAGCGTAGCCATCAACGAATCGACCAGGTCGCTGCCGATCTCGTGGCCGGCGGCGCCGGGGCCAAGCAGCAGCGGGCGGTCATCGGCGAGCAACAAGATGTTTGTCGGCGAGACCCCGCCGTGCGCTTGACCACCGCGGTGGATCACCTCGATCGCGCCGAGCAAGGGGTAGAGCAGCGCGCGCAGAGCCGCCTCGTCGGGGGCGCCGGTCATCTCGTTGCGCAACTCGACCAGGCGTCGGCCGGCATAGACCGGCATCACACGGTAGACGCTGCCGAGCGCCTCGAACAGGTGGGTCACGCGCGCCAGCGCCGGGTGGTCGCAATGCGCGAGCATGCGGGCTTCGTCGATGAAGGCGCGACGGCCGCGCGCGATCACGTCGTCATGCCAAGGCTCGGCTGCGCGCAAATGCAGGCCCGCATCGCGGCGCACCAGGCGCGCGGGCAGGTACTCCTGAATCGCCACAGGCATGGCCAGCGCGTGGTCGGTCGCGAAATAGACGACCGTGCTGCTGCTGCGCCCGAGCACGCGCTCGATCTCGAAGCTGCCAAGCCGCAGACCGCGTGGCAGGCTGTTCTGCGGACTGCCCTGCACAGAGGTGTCGGCGGGCACGGTTAAACGCGGGCCACCCGTGGCGGCGGTCGGCGCTGAACTCAATCGATCGTTCATCAGGCAGGTGTGGGCGAAGTCAACAAGCTTAGCCTGCGCGCGCGGCCCATCGGCACCTTTTGCAGGTCGAAACAGATGCTTGCACCGCGTACATCCGCGAACCTCCGCCAGCAGCACGGGCGCCAACATCGACCTATGCGAGATTTTGAGGATTCAACGCTGTGGCGCGTCAGCGAGTTCGAGCGCGTGCGCCTGCGAAGCGGCGGCAGTGCATTCGCGCGGCTCGACGGCCCCACCGTGCTGCCCACCACCTTGCTCGCCGACCTGCGCCGGCTCGACGCGGCTGGCGCCAGCGACGAGCCGCTCGAAGTCGTGGGCGCCTGCATGCGGCACCGCGAGGCCGCGCTGCTGTGCTTGCAATGCGAAGGGCTGGTTTGGCCGATCACACTGTTCCCGGCGCAGATGCTCTACCACTCGCCACGCGACTTCGCGCAGGCGGCGCAAGGCGCACAGAACGCTTTGATGCGCGCCACGCTGATCAGCGCCGAGCCGCCCGGCGTGCGCCCACCGGGCCACTGGATGCACGAGCGCGTCGCGCAGACCGAGCACTACCAGCCGCTGCTGCCACTGCTGTGGTCGCTCGCGCTCGATGGGCCGCGCGCGGTGCTGCTGGCCGAGATCGCCGGCACGGCCGCGTACCGCGCGTTGAAGAATCCGGAGGCCGATGGCGTGACCCTTGGCGGCCCGCTGCGCTCGGCCGCGCAGCGCCTGCGCCGCGAGACGGTCTCGCTGCGCGACATCGCCGGCTGGCCCGGCATGAGCATCGAGCGCGCGAGCCGGCTGCTCAACGGCTTGTACCTGTCGTCGACGCTGCTCGCCACCCGCGCGCACCCGGCGGCGCGCGCCGAGCCGCGCGGGCTGTGGCGTGGCGGCAAACCCGGCCGCTGACCTGAAGCGTTAAATCTCGCGCACGCGGTGGCAGGCCACGTGCTGCCCGTGCTCCAAGTCTTCGAGCAGCGGCACCTCGACCCGGCAACGCTCGACCGCGAATGGGCAGCGCCTGTGAAAAGCGCAGCCGGGCGGTGGATTCAATGGTGACGGCAGTTCGCCACCGAGCACCTGTCGCTCTTGCCGCGCGGCCTTGTCGATGCGTGGCGTGCTCGCGAGCAGCGCGCGCGTGTACGGGTGGCGCGGCGTCGCGAACAGCGCGCCCTTGGGTGCCTGCTCGACGATCTTGCCGAGGTACATCACCAGCACCTCATCAGCGATCAGCTCGACCACCGCCAGGTTGTGCGAGATGAACACGTAGGCCACACGGGTTTCGTCCTGCAGGTCCATCAGCAGGTTCAGCACCTGCGCCTGCACCTGCACGTCGAGCGCGGAAACCGGCTCGTCGGCCACCACGATCTTCGGCGCCAGCATGAGCGCACGCGCGATCGCGATGCGCTGGCGCTGGCCACCCGAAAACTCGTGCGGGTAGCGCTGCAGTGCATCGCGCCGCAAGCCGACCTGGTCGACCAGCCGCTCGACCTGCGCGCGCCGAGCCGCTGCTGCCAACTCGGGCCGAAGCGCTTGCAGGCCTTCTTCCAGAATGTCTTGCACGCGCATGCGTGGGTTGAGCGAGGCGAACGGGTCCTGGAAAATGATCTGCACCTGGCGCCGCGCGGCACGCAATGCATCGCCGTCGAGCGTGAACAAATCTTCGCCGACAAACATCGCTTCACCGCCGATCACGGCCTGGCCTCTGAGCAGTTGCACGATCGCCTTGCCGGTGGTCGTTTTGCCGCAGCCCGATTCGCCGACGAGCGCGAGCGTCTGGCCCGGCGCAATTGCGAACGAGACGTCGTCGACCGCAACAAACGCGCCCGCAACCCGCTGCAACAAACCTGTGCGGATCGGGAACCGCACGCTCAGGTGGCGCACTTCGAGCAAGAGCGCCAGCGGCGGCGCGGTGCGCGGTGCCGCGCGCGGTGCGGCAAAACGCAAGGCCGATTCGTCTGCATGGTCGACGACGGCATCGGGCCGCGCGCCATCGCGGTAGAGCAAGCAGCGCACGCTGCTGCGGTCGCCCTCGTTGCGCGCGCTGCACTCGATCAATTCGGGTCGCGTGCGATGGCAATCGTCGAACACCCGATCGCAGCGCGGCGCGAAGCGGCAGCCCTCGAACATTTGCCACAGTGGCGGCACCATGCCCGGGATCGCCGCGAGCGCGTCGCCACGCTTGGCGCTGTCGGGCAAGGCGCGCAGCAGCAGCCGCGCGTAGGGGTGCTTCGGCGCGGTGAAAAATTCGGTCGCCTCGGCCACCTCGATGATTTGGCCTGCATACATCAGCGCCACGCGATGCGCCATGCCGGCGACGACGGCGAGGTCGTGCGTGATCAGCAACAGGCCCATGCCCTGCTCTTTTTGCAAGGTTGTTAGCAAGTCGAGGATTTGCGCCTGGATGGTCACGTCGAGCGCGGTCGTGGGCTCGTCGGCGATCAGAAAGTCGGGTTCGGCCGCGAGCGTCATCGCGATCATGACGCGCTGCTTCTGCCCGCCCGACATGCGAAACGGGTAGTCGTCGATGCGCCGCGCCGGCTCCGGAATGCCGACCTTGCCGAGCCACTCGATCGCCTTCGCGCGCGCAGCGGCGCCACGCAGTGGTGTGTGCGCTTGAATGGCCTCGACGATCTGGTCGCCGATCCGCATCACCGGGTTCAGGCTGGTCGAAGGCTCCTGAAAGATCATGCCGATGCGCCCGCCGCGCACAGCACGCATGCCCGATTCGGGCAGCGCGAGCACGTCGGTGCCTTCGAGCGCGACCTGGCCGTGCGTGACGTTGCCGTTCTCGGGCAGCAGCCGCATCAGCGCAAGCGCAGTCATGCTCTTGCCGCAACCCGATTCGCCGACGAGCGCGAAGGTCTCGCCGCGCTCGATCGAGAGCGTGAGGCCGTCGATCGCCTTGACGAGGCCGGTCTCGGCGTCGAGTGCGACCTTGAGGTCGGTGATGTTCAGCATCGTCAAGGCAACGTTTTGAGGTCGCGAATGTTGATGGTCTGTGGCATCAAATTTCCTTTTGCCAATCCATTTTCGGGCTTGATCTTGAATTGCTCCGCCGCCTCTTTGGAGAAAGGGAGCTGAATCACTGCACTGTCACCTTGCGCAAGTTCGGCCGAAAGCTGCGGGCTCTGGGATCGAACGCATCGCGCACGCCGTCCGCGAACAGGTTGGCGGCGAGCACGAGCGTCACCATGAAGCCGAATGCGGCCGCGAACGACCACCAGACGAGTGGGTCGCGGCTCATCTCGGTGCGTGCCAAATTGATCATGCCGCCGAAGCTGTTCATCGATGGATCGACGCCTACGCCCACGTACGACAGCACCGCTTCATAAAGAATCAGCGCCGAGAAGTCGAGCACGGTCGTGATGATGATCAGGTGCACCACGTTCGGGAACACATGCCTGGCCATGATGCGCAGCGAGCTCACGCCGAACGCGGTGGCCGCCTGCACGTATTCGAGCTGCGTGAGTTTCATCGTCTCGGCGCGCAGCAGGCGGCACAAGGTCGCCCAGCCGGTCAGGCCGAGGATCACGCACAGCATGAACAAGCGCACGTCGGCGCGCTCGGCACCGGTCTCGAACAGATCGGGATGCGTGTCGATAAAGACCTGCATCATCAGCACGCAGGCTGCTATCAGCAATACGTTCGGGATCGACGACAGCAAGGTGTACAGGTACTGCACGACCTCGTCGACCCAACCGCGCAAGTAGCCCGAGACGATGCCGAGGCCGACCGCCAGCGGCAGCGTTGCGATCGTCGAGAGCGTGCCGATCACGAACGCGGTGCGGATGCTCTTGAGCGCTTGGTAGAACACGTCGTTGCCGGTGCGGTCGGTGCCGAACACGTGGTAGTGCTGCGCCAGCGCGATCAGCGGGCCGAAGAAGGCGCACAGCGCGAGCACGGTGACCAGCACGGCGCGCCACGGCAAATCGGTTTTATCGCGCATCACCGCCTGCCACGCGGCGCCGAAGCGTTGATCGTTGACGTATGCCACACCAAGCGCCACGCCGAGCGCAGCCAGGAGCGCAAATAGCGCGCCCACAGCCAAACCGACCCCCGCGCGCTGCAGCACATCGGGCCAGCGCTGGGATTCGCTCGTCAAGCGCTCGCCGCCGTGCGAGAGCCGCGGGTAGATGCGCTCGATCTGGCCGCCGACTTCGACCGAATCTTTCGTGAAGCCGCGCATCGCGAGCGGCGCCGAGTAAGAAGTTTCGCGGCCTCCGACGAGGCGCGCGAGCGCGAGGTCGAGCAGAGATTCCGTGCGCGTGCTGTAAGCCTGACGCTGCTGCTCGCCCGCGCTCGGCGCACGGTCGAGCGCACGGCGAAAGTGCAGGCTGTCAACCACCGAGACGGCGAAGAACAGCACCAGCACCACGCCCGAGCAAATCGCCGCACGATCGCGCAGCACCTTGAGCCAGGTCGCGCGCAGGTTGGTGCTCGCACGAATGCGAAAACCGTACAGCACGAGCAGCGCGAGCGTGACGAGCACGACAACGTCGGACCACAGGATCACGATCTTCGGCAGCATCAAGCGCGCCTCATGCAAGCCGCACACGCGGGTCGACAACGGTGTAGGCAACGTCGATCAGGATGTAGCTCGCGATGTAGATCAGCGAGCCGATGAAAACCATCGAGCGCACGATCGCAAAATCTTGCCCCGTGATCGCCTCGATCACGTACGAGCCGAGCCCAGGAATGCCGAAGAAGCTCTCGAACACGAGGCTGCCTAGAAACACGAACGGCAGGTAGCTGCCGGCACTCGTCAAGATCGGGATCAACGCGTTGCGCAACACGTGGTCGAACAGCACTTTCGGTTCGGAGAGGCCTTTGGCGCGCGCGGTGCGCACGTAATCACGGCCGAGTTCTTCGAGAAACATCGCGCGGTACAACCGCCCTTCACTGCCGAGCCGCGACAGCAGCGAAAGCACCACCGGCAGCACCAGAAAGCGCGCAGCGTCCCAGCCCGACTCGAAGCCCGATATCGGCACCAGGTGAAACACGCGCGAGAACAGGTACTGCCCGACGATGACGTAGAACAGCGCGCTGATCGACAGCATCAGCACGCACGCGACCACACCCCAAAAATCGATCGCGGAATTCTTGAAAAACACCAGCACCAACGCAAACGCGACGCTGACCACGATCTGCAGCAGGAACAGCGGCACCGCGAGCTGCAGGCTGATGACCATGCGGGTGGCGATTTCGTGGCCGATGTCGGTCGCGCTTTTCGAATCGGAGCGGCCGAAGTCGAGCACCATCAGCGAGACCGAGCGGTCCCAGAACACGGTGTTCGTGGCCTTGCGCACGCCTTCGGCTCCAGCGTTCCAATACAGCGGTTTGTCGTAGCCGCGCTCGACCTTCCACTTCAGGATTTGCTCTTGCGTGACGCGCTTGCCGCCGATGTTGAGCCGCGCCATGTCGTCGGGCGTGTTGACGCTGAAAAACAGCATGAAGGTCACGAGGTTCACGCCGATCAGCACGAGCACGCCGTAGAACACGCGGCGGATGAGGTAGTTCAGCATCGTTCAGGTCCGCGCTGTCAGGCGCTCGCGCGCACGGAACGCGCGCCGTGCGATCCACGCGAGCAGCAGCGCGGCGAGCGCCAACAGCACCAGAGGCCAGTAACGCGGCTGGTTCCATTCGGCCTGCAGGCGTGTGCGCAGCGGTGCGTCGACCTTGTAATACAACGCGCGGTCGTTCGTGAACAGGCCGTACTTCGCGTCGCCAACCCATTGCTGGTAGGCGCCGGCCGAATACGGGAAGTAGCCGAACGCCCAAGGCGCATCCTTGCGCAGCAGATCGACCATTTCGTCGATCAGCTTTTGCTTGGCCGGGCCGTCGTCGAGCAGCGCGAGTTGCTTGTAGCGCTTGTCGTATTCGGGGTTGTCGTAGTTGGCGGTGTTCTCGCCCTCGAACTTCGCCTTCGAGTTGGGGCCGTAGAAGAGGAACAGAAAATTCTCGGCGTCGGGGTAGTCGGCGAACCAGCCCCACCAGAAGATTTGCTGCTTGCCCTTGAGCATTTTTTCCTGGAACTGGTTGTAGTCGGTTGCGCGGATTTCGAGCTGTACGTTGAGCTTGGCGAACTGCTTGACCATCCAGTCGAGCTCGGCGCGAAATTCGGGCGTGGGCACGCGCTGGTAGTCGTAGTTCAGCACCAGCGGCTTACCGGTCTTGGCATCGCGGCCGTCGGGGAAACCAGCCTCGGCGAGCAACTGCTTGGCCTCGTCGATCGAACGGCGCACGACTTTGCCGTTCACCAGTTTGTGAGTGATCGGGTCGATGCCTTCGTTGGTGCCGTGACGCGAGCCGAACATGCCGGCGGGGATCGGGCCCATCGCCACTTCGCCGGCTTTTTGCGTGAAGACGCGGCCATAGCCTTCTTCCCAGTCGATCGCGATCGAAAGCGCATAGCGCAGCTTGCGGTTCTTCTCTTGCTGTTCGGGCGTGTTGCCCTTGCCGACGACGGGGTCGAGCCAGTTGAAGCCGAGGTACCAGTTTTGCGGCTCCACGCTTTTCGGGAAGCGCATGCCGCGCTCGTCGAAGCGCTTCTTGACTTCATCGGAATCATTCGCGTCAGCGAGAAAATCGGGGCCCCAGTCGTTGCGCTCGATCTCGGGCACATCGAGAAAACCTTGCGTGAACTTCGAGCGCAACGGCGTCTTGTCTTTCTCGGTGTTGAAGACGAGTTTGTCGAGAAACGGCAACCGCTTGCCGCAGTCGGCGAGCAGGCCGAGTGCCGCATCACCCGGCATGCCTTCGCACGGGTAGGTGGCGCCGTGGTAATTCGGGTTACGCACGAGCACATGACGGCGATCGGCATCGTATTCGGCCGCCATGAACGGGCCGCTGCCGACCGGCCACACGTCCAGCGTCAGGCTGTTCTTGGCCATGCCGGGCTGCGCGTAGAACTTGTCGGCCTCCCATGGCACCGGCGCCGAGAAGGTCATCGTCATCCAGTACTTCCACTGCGGGTACTTGCCCTTGATGCGGATGCGGTAGGTGTACTTGTCGAGCACGGTCGCACCGGCGAGCGGGTACTGGCGAAAGTCGAGAAACGGCTTGTCGAGCGTTGCCGGGTCAACGCCGTGTCGCAGCTTGAGGTCTTCCTCGCGGACTAGCTTGCCGTACTCTTTCAGGCCGAGCACGTACTCCGAGAAGATGCCGAAGATCGGTGCCTCGATGCGCGGCGTAGCGTGGCGCTTGAGCGCGTAGACGAAGTCGTCGGCGACGACTTCGCGCGTGCCGCTCTGCGCAAAGTCGAGCGGCGAGTGCTTGTCACGGGAGTCGGCCGCGGTCATCGCGTGGTACCGATACGCACCGCTCGCGTCCTTGGCGAACGCCGGGTGCGGCGCGTAGCGCATGCCGGGCTTGAGGTGGATGTCGTAGACGCTCTCGGCGACGAGTTCGCCGGGTGCATCGGCCGGCAGCGGCTTGCCGTCTTTGTCGAGGTACTGCGGCTCGGCCAGCGCCTCGGCGGCTTTGGGCACCACCACGTAGGGCCGCTTCAGGTAGTGGTACGCATACGGCGCCTCATAGACGGCGTACATGTACGGCACTTCGTTCAGCGAATACGACGCGGTCGGGTCGAGGTGGCGCGGCGAGCGCTCTTGAAACGCGACGAAAAGTGTGTTGGTCGACTCGCTGCCCTTCGGGTTAGGGCTGTTGTCGCAACCGGCGACGAGAATGGCAGCCGTACCGGCAACGAGCAAAGTCAGCCACTCGTGCAGGCACCGAGGCATCGCCTCGAGTGCATTCCGTACTCCACCGCGCATGCCGCTATCCCCTTCTTCGCAGACGCGGCGCAGGCTTGCGCGCCGGACCCCAAAAAACAATTTGCCCGCGATGAGCGCCGGTTCGTGACCGGGTCAGTGCGAGGCAGCGGCGGAGTGTACAGCCCGCCGCGGCGGGCTTTCGGCCACCGCGCATCGGTCAATGCGCGTGGTCGCGCGCTTGGCCATGCACATGGTCGTGGTGGTGACCGTCGGCATGCTGGTGATCCCAGCCGATCAGCACATCGCGGCCCTGCACTAGCAGGCTCACGCGCGCGCCGACGGGCATCGTCACCTTGGTCGGCACGTGGCCGAACGGCAGGCCGGTGAGGATGGGGGTTTTGGTCAACGAGCGCAGGTGTGCGACCACCGTTTTCATCGTGAAGCCGCGGTCGTGCGGCGCCCTGCGCCAGCCACTGAACTCGCCGAGCACGACTGCCTTTTGTGCATCGAGCACGCCGGCCTGTTGCAGCTGCAGCAGGTTGCGCTCGACGCGGTACGGGTGCTCGTTCACGTCTTCGAGAAACAGCACACCGCCCCTGATGCGCGGAAAGTATTGGGTGCTGAGCAGTGAGTTGACCATGCACAGGTTGCCGCCCCACAAGGTGCCGCGCGCCTCCAGGCCATCGAAGCCCGCCTCGGTGCGAAAGCCGACCGCCTCCAAAGCGCCACTCATTGCTTCGAGAAAGCAATCGCGCGTGACCTCGTCGACACCGCCGGCCTCATCGGCCCGGCCGAAATCGTCGACCGCGAGCGGGCCAGCCCAGGTGATCAATTTGGCGCCGAGCTTGGGTTGCGCGAGCAGGCCGAGCTGCAAGGTCGTCATGTCGCTGTGGCCGACCCAGCGCGTGCCGCGCTCGATGCTGCGCGCGATCAGCGGCCAGTCGATGCGGTCGAGCAGGCGCGTCAGCCCATAGCCACCGCGGCTGGCGAGCGCGATGCTCGGCGCGGCGTGCGCGATGCGGTTCAGCGCAGCCAGGCGCGTGTCGTCGTCACCGGCGAAACGCTGGTGGCGGGCGCGCGCCGATGCGTCGATCTGCACCTCGAAGCCGAGTGCCTTCAGGCGCTTGGCAGCGAGCGTCAACGGTGCAGATTTCACGAGCACGCCCGCGGGCGAGAACAGGGTCAGCAAGGTCATCGACGGGCTCACGGTGAAGGCGGCTCGACCTCCCACTCGGTGGCCTCGCCAGCTGGAATTTCGGGTTCGTCTGCGTGCGACAACACACCGGCACGGCTGGCACGCAGCTGCCGATACTGCGCGCGCCGCTCGGCGAAGAATTCGCGCAACACGGCGCCGCATGCGTCGGCGAGCACGCCGCCTTCGACGGCGGTGTGGTGGTTGAGTTGCGGCTGCGCGAACAAATCGAGCACCGAACCGGCCGCGCCGGTTTTCGGGTCGCGCGCGCCGAATACGACACGCTTGACCCTTGCGTGCATCAGCGCCATCGCGCACATCGCGCAGGGCTCGAGCGTCACGTAGAGCTCGCACTCGGGGAGGCGGTAGTTCGAGAGCAACTGCGCCGCGTGGCGGAGCGCGACGATCTCGGCGTGCGCGGTCGGGTCGTGCTCGGTGATCGGGCGGTTGTAGCCGGTGGCGATCACCTGCACCGTGCCGCCGGAGCGCCGCACGATCACCGCACCGACCGGCACTTCGCCGATCAGCCACGCGTTGTGCGCCTGGTCGAGCGCGAGGCGCATCGCGGTCTCATCGGCGGCGCGGTCTGGCACGCTCATGGTTTCTCGGAGTCTTGCTTGCGCGCCTCGGCACCCTGGTTCATGGCCTTGATGGCGTCGTCGGCGACCTTGTTCTGCAACTCGCGCGACTGGTCGCGCACCGTGCCGCTGCCCGACATCTGCGGTATTGGCGCCGCGCCCACCTCGGCCGCAGCGCTGGCACCCGCCGACCCACCGACACGCCCGACGGCCTTCAACTGCTTGACCGCGATCAACCCGACGATCGCCAGCGCCACCAGCAGCGACACCACGCCGAACAGCGCTTTCATTTGCGCCGCCCTTTCGGCTTGCCGCGCGGCGGCGCCATCTGCGTCGCGAAGCTTTCGAGCATGGCCATCAGGTCGTCGTCGAGCAAATCGTCGTCGTCGGTATCGGATTCGAGCGGGTAGTACTTCAGACCTTCTCGGAGCTTGACCGGATCACGAAACGCTACCAAGTCGCCACGCAATTGCTCGATCGTGGCCCGCAGCCCGGCGATCTCGGTGCTCAACTGCTGGTCGACCAAGGCCGGGGTTATCGCACGGCCCCAGCCCGCGCCGAGATCGAACGGCATCACGCAATGCGCCAGCTCCGACTCCAGCTCCGCGAGCTGATCGCGCAGCACCTGGGTGAAGTGTGCGAGGCGCTTCGGCGAAACCGTGGCCAGGTGCTCGGCATCGATCTGCTCGATCTCGAGCTGCAAGCCGAGCAGGGTCAGCAGGTCTTTAGCGGCATAGGCGTCGTTGACGCGTTGCATCAGCCGCGTCTTGCGCTCACGCTCGGCCGCGTCGGGCTCGCGATCAGGGTGCAGCGCGCTGGCGAGCTTGCGGTAGACCTCGCGGATCGAGTGGCTCACCTCTTGATCCGCCAGATCGCGTTTGGCTTGCGCGGCTTCGGCCTTGGTGGCACTCGCCTTGGACCGCGATGCGGCGCGCGCCGCCTGCTGCTCTTCGGCAAAGCGCTCCTGCGCGTCGGCACGCTCGCGCAGCTTGGCATGCGCGTGCGCCAGCAACTCTTCGGGGCTGGTCGCGCCGTGGTCGTCGCCGATCTCCACCCCGAGCATCTCTTCGAGCATCGCCTGGTTCATTGCCATGTCGAACTGCTGCGCCTGCTCGCGCGTGGTGCCGCCATGCCGGGCATACACGGCTTCAAGTTCGGCATCGGCGTCGCCGAGCATCAGGCCGTCGAGCAAGTTCATCAGCAGCTGCCGCAGCTTGGTGCGTTGCACTTTGCCGAACCGGCGGCCCGACGCCGGCTGGGTCAGCAACTCGTCGATCAGCAGCACCATCTTGCGCTGGTCTTCTTTCAAGCTCGCCTGCAACGGCAGTACTTCGGCGGTGAAGCGCTTCTGGTAGTGCAAGCCGAAGGCCTGCCAGCGCACGAGTTGCTCGCGCTTGCCTTCGATTTTTTCGACGAGGCGCTGAAACATCAGCTGCGCCTTTGTGATGGGCTTGCTTTGCGCCAGCGCCGCGACCAACGAGAACGGCGCCGCCGGTTCGTCGTCGAACAGCGGCAAGGGTTTTTGGGAAGTCATTGCGAAAGGCTCACGGGATTCATTCCCACTCGATCATCAATCGACGGGCCAGTAGCCCGGGGCAAGTAAGGCGAGGGAGCGACGATACCGTCGCCAACGCCGTCATTCCGGCGACGCTCGTTTAGCCGAAGCAAGAACACTCCACCAATGGTCATGGCGCGAATCGTACAGGCCCGCTTGGAGATGCACGCGAAAAGACGGTCTGCTAGTCCACTGAATCCGACAAATCGGATGTGATGTGTCGAGTTGGATCGGCGAATGTCCACTTCAACGGTTTTGGGTCTTTGTTGTACTGACGGACGCAGTGCATGAGCTTCTTGTCGAGGTCTTTGATTGACGTGAAGACACCGCGCGTG